>Ga0115000_10002226_pt1 | contig 16916 bp, 29 predicted proteins | sample ArcticOcean_MG_C_6_FD_89690 | JGI IMG/M metagenome (GOLD analysis project Ga0115000, IMG submission 89690) | Marine microbial communities from western Arctic Ocean - ArcticOcean_MG_CB8_128 | ecosystem: Environmental > Aquatic > Marine > Oceanic | place: Arctic Ocean: Canada Basin | collected...
GAATTGAGAACAGTTTTTTGGTCAATCGTGAGGATCATCGGCTTTTTTGCATCCGGCTTTTTAGGCGCGGGGAGGATGTCACCGACCAGCTCTTTGGTAGCTTTCTTATTCGTCCCTTTCAGGAAAAACTCACTCACCCGTTGGGCATCTACCGGGTCGATTGCCCATTGCAACTCTTGATTAAAAAGCGACCGGATAACACCCTCAGTTTCGGTGAACTCAAATCGAGGAGCGCTTTTCTTTTCGAATTTAACACTTGCCGCCAACGCTTGTTCGCTTCCCTCGCCGTATTTGGCGACCGTATCGAGGAGCACTTGCTTTTTCAGCAACTGGTTTTCTTCCATGACCTTGGCGAATCGCCCCTTCGTCATCAGGCGACCAACCAAACGGGATCTTTTGACGATGTCTCCGGTGTCGTAGCGAGCAGCCTCTTTGGTGACCCGGTCTTTTTTGTTGAGTTTCGGAGTAGACTCAAGGAGGAAGGTGGCCATACGACCAGTGTTTTCAGCGAGACTGTTAGAATCAAAGTATTTCATGACGGTATTAGTATGACAGAAAATTGGATTCGGTCAAGGGGTTTCTCTGTTAAGAAATATTCCCGTGCGGGTGTCGTTGGGGCGCCTTCAAGCCATGCCTTGAAGGCTTCAGGGTTTCGGGCCTCCATTACATCCATCATCCAGCCTCGGACAGTGGACGATCTCGTGAAGTTACCGGAGACGGTGGCATCAAATGCTTCAACGAGTCGAGCCGTGTCCAACTTGGCGATTTCGTCTTTTTCGTTTCTCATGACGGGGTCAGTATGACAGAAAATTGAATTCGGTCAATGGTTAAATTGAAGTTTCTTGGGTTTCTATCCTTTGACATCCGGTCCAATCATCCGGCTCGCCCAGTCGCGCTCGCGCTCAAATTCCCTGCGATACCTAACCGGTATTGCAGCTCCGTGGTCGAACGTGTCAGGCAGGTCGCCGTCCTCCGTCAGGTATGCCCACTGTGCATCTAAGGCGCCATCGTCAGGGTTTCCGGTCTGACGGAACAGCACCAGCACGTAATAGCATCCATCAGCACGGACGCGATTGGTCATAAGTTTTTTAAGCGTGGGGCTGAAATCGTGTTCAACAATGTCCACGCCATCCAAACTCATCAACTCTAGATCCCACTCGTATTGTACTTGCGTCTGCATCGTAATTTTCTTCGTGTTGGTGACTCTCATACACACATATTACGCTTTTCCGGCTGTGTGTCAATAAGAATCCACTTGACACATTTAAAAAAACTTCAAAAAACGACCTTTTGTTATTGACGCCTCGGGCGAGGTATGGGAATATGCAGTTATGAGAAACAAACGATCCGATATTCATTCTCCCAAAAGCATCGAGCCGCGTGACTACGGTTTCATCACTGTGGTGTATGACGGCTCCGATGCCGAATTGACACTGGAAGTGGGAGACAACAAGAGGATGCTCTGGAATCTGATGGAAACCAATGGGTGGAAACACGGTAAGAACTATTCTGCGGGTTCGTGCTATTGCTGTGGAGCGCGGGCCAATTACCGGGGGGCGTTTCTCCATACGCCAACCGATGAGGTCGTGTATTTCGGGGAAGCCTGTATGGCAAAGGTGGAGACTGGTAGAAAGAGCGTGTTCGATGCCATGCGCAAGCGGGTCAAGAATGCTAGGGAATACAGGCGGGGCAAAGCCAAGGCAGCGGCAACACTTCAAGATTTGTCCATAAGTATCGACATGAAAGAGGTTGACAGGGTCCGCTCAATTCCTTCGGGTCGTTACAGTGAGGAGGATCAGGTGACGTTTTACTATTCACGGGAAGAAATGGCAGAACTGATTGCCCCCGGAGTGCCCACCCACCTTGCGTTTCGCCATAAGGATACCGCAAGAACCATCACGGATATGATGAACAATCTGGTAAAATACGGTTCTTGGAGTGAAAAACAGATCAAGTATTTCAGATTCTTAGTAGAGAGCTTCACTAATTTCGACTCGGATTCCCTTGCCAAGGGGGAGGCGGCACGGAAAGAGGATCTCGCCAAGGTCACGGTAGAAGATGGTCGTCAAGTGGTTGATGGGAAAATCAAGAGTATCAAAGAACCTGACAGTTATGATAGATTCCCCTCCCGGAAGATGCTGGTTGTCCGCGAGGATGGCTGGAAATTTTGGGGAACCTTCCCATCAGCCCTGAGCGGGGCAGAAGTCGGTGATGCGGTTTCATTTTCCGCCACCATTACGGTGAAGGAAACGGGGTTTGGCTTTTTCTCCCGCCCGACCAAAGCCACAATGGTTTGATAGGTAAGAGAGGGAATACCATGAATAAAATCGTATACATACACGGATTTGGATCGAGTTATAAACCCGATTCAAATAAAATTAGGATCATGTCAGGGACGTATGAAGTTGTGGGAATGTCCTACGATTACACGGCACCTGCTGATCAGAACCTCGCCTCATTAACTAAATTCGCTATCACAGAAAAGGTTGACATGACTGTTGGCGCATCTCTGGGTGGTTGGTATGCATCTCAATTGGGATGTAACTTAGGAGTTCCATCAGTGATGATCAATCCCGCAGTTAATCCGGGCATTACTTTGACCAAGTACATCGGTGAGAACGTCGATCATTACGGCAACGCATACACACTAACCCAAGAAGTTGTTGATAGTTATTGGGATTTCGAGACCAAGGGTTTTGGTTTGGTTCTGATCGATGCAGGTGACGAAGTTATTGATCCTGATAGCATCAACCATGTGGAATGTAACTATGAAATCAAAACTTTCGAGGGTGGGAATCATCGGTTTGCTCATATGGCTGAAAGCATGGAATTCATCGACCGTCACTTGGGAGAGTCAGTTGTAATGGGATTTTAGTTGTTACCCACCTTTCAAAGAAGGGGTATGGAAATGCAAACGCCTATTTAATTGATTTTCCTGAAGTGCCAATCATCACTTTGAACATCATTGTTCCGGCGATCTCACGAAGGTATCCATAGTCGATTATGTATGGAAACTTCTCAATCGTCCGCTTTGCATCGTCAGGCCATTGATCCTTCGGCACATCTTTGATTGGTGTGACTTCCTTTTTTAGTGTTTTTCCAGCAACTTCTGGTGTGTGTAAGAAGGGTTTGATTGCGTTTTCAGGGAACACTTTCAACATCAAACCAAGGGCGGATTTGGACTTCTCTCCATATGATCGCTTAATCTCATTTTTGAACATGTCAGCAATTTTGATTCGCGCCCATGCAGATCCAGTAGACCCGATTGCAACGGACTTTCTACCACCTTTGTCCTTGTAGAGAATAGCGGCTTCCACTTTACCGTCTTTGATCGCCATCTTCCAGAAGAGGATGTTGGCGATCATGTCTTCTTTGTTTTCGAAGCCATTACCTTTAATACCACCAATCTTAGCGTATGAGGCTTGGAGAAGGGCATACACTTGCTGTGCGTATTTCTTTTTTAGTGGATCATCAGGACCAATTGCATTTTGGAATCTTTCGGTGATAAATGCGGAAAAGGTTTTCATATCTGTTTGTATTTATCAAATGAAAATGCTCAAGGCCACCGTGGTCCGATAAATTAGATCGTTGTGGCAAGGTGGACCCCGGACATGACTTTATCAAAATCTTTCAGAAACAGCATGTTGGGTCCATCAGATGGTGCGCTGTCTGGGTCTGGATGGACCTCAAAGAAGAAATTGTCCACACCGACTGCGGCTGCTGCTCGCGCCATTCCCGGTGCGTAATCACGATTCCCTGAACTGGTGGTCCCATTGCCACCCGGCTTTTGCACACTGTGTGTCGCATCAAATACGATGGGGCAGTCATAGTGTTGGAGCATGTATTGTATTCCGGCGTAGTCCACCACCAAATTGTTGTATCCAAAGGTGGAACCTCTTTCGGTGATCCACACCTCCTTTGCTTTGCTGGTTTTAGAAAGCACCCCACGAATGTCTTGGGGCGAGAGGAATTGCCCCTTTTTGATGTTCACAATCTTCTGAGACCATGAAGCCTCCTCGATTAAGTCCGTTTGGCGGCAGAGGAATGCGGGTATTTGAAGAACATCAACCGTATCTTTGGCAAAGAGATTGGTATTGGAAACTCGCCTAGACTCCTCAACCGAATGGACATCCGTCAATATTTTGACGCCTAGTTTCTCTTTGATTTTCTCAAAATCACGAAGTGTTGCATCCAGCCCCAACCCTCTGGGGGAGTCCATGCTGGTCCGATTCGCCTTGTCGTAGCTCGCCTTAAAGAAATATTCACATCCAAGGGCATCGCACACCCGTTTACATTCGGCGGCAATCTCAAGGCTCATCTCAAGACTTTCGTGTTGGCATGGTCCTGCGATGACTCTCATAGGTGTTTGCTAACGATTTTTTGGAGGTGCGTCCTAAACTGCTCAATTTTCTCAAGCCGGTCTGCCCAGTAGATGTAGGGTTTCGTGGGGTTTGCCGACAGATTGTTCAGGAGGGGTTGAATGGATTCATGGAGTTTGATCACCGTCTCCTTTGCCTCATCAAGTTCCTTCCTCACCCCCTCAAGTTCGGTTGCGGTCTGTGTCGCACTCTGCACTACATCAAGTTCATCTTCATCTAGTGCAGTGAATCCAAAATCAAAAGTATCCTCCATTATGCTACCCTTTCCGCTTTGGTTGAATTGTGATGAAGAATGATAATCTTTCCTTTTTCTTTCATTTTCAATGTCCAACTTGAAAAAAACGAGATCCACCTTGGGACCATTGTTTGGCGGGGATTGGAGCCATCGATTTTTCCTTTTGAATCCGAATCTACCATTCCTGTGGTCAGGGAGTCGAACCCCCAAAGATGAAGTTCCTCATACTTTTCGGGGGCGTATTTAAGCAAAAACACCATCCCGTCATGCCCTGAATTGCGCGTTCTGATCTTTCCGGGGAGGTAAGTGAGGTTTGCTTCCTTCACTAATTTCAAGGAAATTGCCCTCTTGGCATCTGATGTGTACTTCTCACGTAAAATGATGGGGGTGTCGAACCGCATTGTGTGCGTCAGGATGTGGCGCATGACCCTTCGGTCGTGGATAAATACTGCCTTGTGGTCGATTCCCTCGGTCCCAAAATTGCATCCATAGACCTCTCCCTTGGGATTGTTCTCAAAGAACTCCTTGGATGGTCCGTTGCCGATCAAATGTGCCACACGTTTCTGGGACATAAATAGTGGTGTGAGTGGTATTGGTATATAGTATCGCTGTAAACATCAAAGAGAAAGAAAGCTATGGATATCGTATTAGAATTCCTCCAAGACAAGGGGTGGCTCCATTATGTCACTGCTGCGGTCACAATAGCATCAGTAATTGCATCGGTTACCCCAACCCCAAAAGAGGGTGGTATCTGGGCGAAAGTATATAAGAGCATCGACTGGTTGGCACTAAATGTCGGCAAAGCCAAGGAAAAGGGAAAAGAGGATGAGGTCGAGACCGGGAAGTAGGGGACACGGTCCACAGAAACCCGCACTACGTTTTCGTAGTGCGGGTTTTTTCGTATTCTTTGATGAAGACCGCAAAGAAGAGGTTTTCGAGCGCACGAACAATTGACTCCTCTTTGGCGGAATCGTTTATCGAATATGCGTTTCCGGTGATATCAAAGATAGCATGGATGCATTCGTGCATCAGAGTGGAGAAACGCTCCTCATCGCTTAGGCCATTGCAGATTTTGATAATATTGTCTCCCGGTAAAAATAGCCCCAATAACCCATCCATATCACAGTATTCGATTTTAAATCGAATACCAGCAATGCAGATTTTTGTGGGCTTATACACTATTTCGGAACTCCCCGGAAGAAAGTCGCATAAATTTGGTTGTAAACCTTTCTCTCCAATGTTCGGAAACGCTTATCGGAATGCCAGACCTCATTTGTCTGTGCCCGATAAACCCCCTCCTCGGTCTGGACTCGGGTCCCGGCCTTCAGTCTTAACGTGGAGGGCTGATGCAGGTTCAGATCACCAACATCTGGGGAATCTGTCGTCTGGCACCCGACAAGAGCGACCACCGACAGCAGAATGAACATTTTTTTCATTTTTTTCATATTTCAAAAACGCAATTGTTACAAATAGCATTAAAGCGGAGGTTCCCCATTGTTCACTGGGGGGACGTTAGTCTCATTGGATGCATAAAGCTCAGTCAAATACTGGAACTGTATTTTCTCTGTCAACAGTTGGTCTCTAATGATATCAGCACGATCAGCATCATTGCTGCCCCCAGAGGCGCGAAGCTTTTCAATTTCGTTTATGAGCCTCTTCTCTCTTTCTCGGTGGTCATTCAGAAGATCACGGTGGAACGCCTTGTTCTTGAATGCAAGGTAAAGTTCAAGAGATTTTAAAACTGATTTGATGAGTCCGATAATCATATTTTTACATCTCGCGAAACCCCTCCGCGTTAATCGTAATGCATGTAACGATAGCCGTGATACGCTCTAATACCGTATTTATATCCAATTCACATGGCGGCGGAAACTTCACAGCCAGACCCGAATTTTCGATAAACTTCTGGATCTTGGAGTCGGTATCATCTACTAGGACTGTCATGTGATTGGCACAAAACTGCTTTTGCTTGGTGAAAATCCGGCTCACTTTTGGAAAATGTCGATCTAGCCACTCCGTCTTTCCGATAATACAGAATGGGCTTTTTGATGGTGATGTGCAAAATGCGATATTCTCCAGACCCACCAAATTTTCACAGTGTTGTAGTAGCGAGTCTGCCCATGGGAATTTTTCGATATTACTCCAAAACTCTGTGTTGTTTGATGGTTCCCAAAATTCGTCACGAGTCATCCCCCATGCCTCTTCCATGTCGTGACCGACAAATCCGTTTTTGTAGGGGTCAGGTCTATTGTGTGCCGCACAAATCGCAGTCACAAAATCACAGACCACGCCATCCATGTCGATGAGTATTTTTGCAGAGTTTTCCATTATATTGCCTCCACTGAAGGCTCCCATGAGTAAACGGTATTGCCGCTGCCCTTGAGAGTGTATGCCACCATGCCGTAACGCCAACGTGCCGAGCTGACCTCATGTTTGATGTTTGCCACCACTACGTGCGTGTTATTTGGATTGTGGGAGAGTTTGGTTTCTTTCATATCCACATATTACACTTTTGCGGTGTGGTGTCAACGCTTTTTGGCTCTGCTTGTGAGCCATTTGAAGGTTGCGGTTTCGGTCAGGATCTTTGCAGTTCCGTTCCGGGTAGCCTGTCCCATTAAATGCTTCATTGCTACTTGAGGCGACATCTGCTCTTGTTTCACTTTTTCCTTTACACTCATATTGTTATTTCCTTCCGTCATTGATACGTATCCGAAAACCACCACCTCATAATGGAGGTAGTGGGGCTGAAATGGTGGAGGCGGCGGGAGTCGAACCCGCGTGTTTCGTTGACTAGCAACTGCATTCTACGTGCGTATTCACATCCGATCTCAACCAAATATGTGACCTCAGTGGTTGAGTGTTTGCCCTCGAAGTCTTAGGCATAAGCTGAGAACCAGACTTATGCAGCATCCTAGTGATTATCAAGAAATGAAGGTTGCGGAAATCCCTTCACCTCCTAGCTTACGCGAAGACCGGAGTCTGAGCGGAAACTTCAACTGCGTCGGTCGCGAAAACCGCGTTAGCGATCTCCTCGGCTTCAGCGAGCAGGATGGCGTCGTTATTATCGTTGCCTGTTGTGTTTTCGATTGATGTTTTAAGAGGCCAACAATCATCCTCTACACGCTTCTCAGTTCCCGACCAACGAAGTCGAAACCAGTGCGCCCCCAAAATTCAAATGTTAAAAGAACGATTCGCTGACCAGTGTCAGCAGAAACCCCGGCTGGTGTTCCCCTGCAATAGGCGTCGAAACCCCTAACGCAGCATTGGAACTTTGTTTTACGTCGAGTAACCTGACCCTAACAGTAAAACCGGCATCCAGCCCAACCAAATTCTATTTATTCATGCTCAAAGCGGTCTCTCATTTGTTGCACCTTCTCAGCAGGAACACCATGAGCATTTTCAAACTCGCCATCGACCGTAATGGTTTGCACAGCGTAGCCGAATTCCTTCGCCGCGTCAAGGTATTTCTCGTATTCCCATTTTTGGGTGTTGGTGTTGGATTGAATCACTACGGCCATTCCAAAAGCCATTGCGGCCCGACAAGTGTCGATACAACGGTCATGGCAATACCCAAGCTTTTTAGGGTCAAACTCGTAATTTCCCTTTTCGTTTGTCATAAAAGAGTCGGCTTCCCAAGGGCCAGCCACCATAAATCCCCGATCTTCCCAAAGCCTAGACAGAGCTTTCCCCACTGTTGACTTGCCGCTACCCGGCACACCGCGAAGTAAGATAAATGTTTTCATGCTAGGGCTTTCTCAAATTCCTTTGCATATTTGGAAGGAAGCCCCAAACTCCAGATAAGGTAATCCGGGCTTTTCTCATAGTTGTCTTCAATCTCAGCATCCAACAGCCAACCCATTGCAGTGTTTCGGTCCACGTTACCGGTCTCCATTGTCTTGGTAATAGCCGCCTCAAATTCTTCCACCTTAATAGCTTCAGCATTCGCCTCACCTTCCATGGTAGCTTTTAAAGACCGCTCCACGGAAATGAGTTGCTCCTGAAGATCTTCCGTGGTCATGGACATAAGTTCGCCATATGACGGCTTGAAGCCAAACGCATCTTTATGGGTGTCAACGACCACGTTGACCAACTGGTATCGGTCGTAATCCTCCACGCTGTGGATGCCGTAGGACCGCCAATGCTCGATATCGTCTACCGTAAGGAAGACGACCCGATTCTCAGGGTCTTCAGCCGCCCATGCAGAACGCTTGGCGTTTTCACGCTGGATGTGGGCTGTGAGGTTTTTTTCAGATTCTGTCGTTTCGTTTCTCATGACGGGGTCAGTATGACAGAATCTGGGGTTACGTCAAGGGGAATCCGGTGGGGTTTTGAAGTTTTTTTCCATTTACGAAAATGTCAAATGCTTCTTTGGTCTTCGTATCGCCTGATGAATCGATCCAGTTCTTCCGGGCTATCCCCAGCGAATGCGGCGGCAGACTCCCATCGTCTCACTCGCCCCTCCATCATCTGAATTCGCACGATTAGCTCGTCAATCAAGTCGGCGTTTTCGCCGCTTGGGTTATCTGATGGGTGCGCCTTTTCGTAAGCCGTTACAATCAGATCGGAGTTTGTCATTTCGTCATACATAACATTTTTCAGACGTTGATGCTGTTCTTTTGCCCATTACGAAGGGCATCAGGGTGCCCCTTCTTTATCTGTTCCATCCGATTGATGAAATCACTTCCCGCGCCCTGTCGCGCCCGCTGAAGCAAAGTCTTGCCACCTTCATAAGACATCCACAGTGCGGGGATTCCACGCACAACCTCCAGCTCGGAACACTGGGGGCATGGTTTTGTTGTGGGGACATCTCGGTCATCCATCATCTGGTTTTCCTCAAAGCCGTGATCGCATTTAGTGCAGTGGTAATCGTAGTTCATTTTTTGGACGCTGTGTCTCGGATAAGCAGGGGAAATGCCTTTTTGACCAATGCGGGTGTGATCGCAGAATACAATTTCATGAGACTCTTATCCTTCATCGCGATTAGGATCTCAGCGTCCTTGTGATGTATCGACTCCAGAAGCTGGACGAAGCGTCCCTCCTTTTTGTAACTCGGGAGCTTGGACCCCTCGACAAACAGCTTGAGCTGTGGGATGACCTTTTCGATTCTCCCGGCAGAATGCTCTGGCGGGTTCTCGTCTTTGGTGTATGGAGGGCTTCCCTCGGGCAACTCAAACTTGACCCAGTCGTTAAAATTGGCTTGCAGAATCGTCTTGAGTGCGAAGGATGCGTTATCCTCAAGGATCTGGACACGATCTTTCATGGCTCGCACCTCCTGAAGTTTTTCAAAGATTTCGTGCGGGAATAGTTTCATTTTTTTCATATGCGGGGTTGTGTTAGTTATTGTGAAAATCTTGGGAACACTCAATCAACATGCTGCACCGGTTTTCCACCAAAAATCCAAAGATTTTGTCATTTGTCTTGTTCGCTTCACCGGTATATAGAGAGTCTATTTTTTCGCGAATCTCCACTGGAGTGTGGTTCAGGTTTATCATTTTGTTGTTGCGGCAATAATTCTTGTAGGTGTCCGCATCCATGACCTCATCAAGCCGGTCTTGATCCTTATACCACTCATCAATTATCGTTTTTCGTAGAGGGCGCTGCCTACCATTCTCCACAAAGACATCATCTGGACTTAAAACATTTGGGACGCCATCCCCGGAATCTCCCCGGCAGATATGCTCAAAGAGGTAAAAAGCGGGTGTCTCAGCCGTGATAAAGTCGCGGCGGGAGGGAGAAAACTGCTTTACATTCTTGTATCTCTGTAGTTGGAGAAAGTCTTTGTCGCTCGATACAATCAGGACCGGCTCACTCTGACCGAAGTCTTGCGTATTCTCAACCAGATGCCCAATGATATCATCTGCCTCGGCCCCTTCAACCGAAATCACCCTGTAGGGGAAATTCTCACGAATCTCATCCCGCACCACGGAAAGCATCTCATAGAATGCACTCCAGTCCAATGGGGAGGTGTCGCGGGTTTTCTTGCGAGATGCCTTGTATTGTGGGTAAACACTCCTTCTCCAAGAGCGTTCATCACAGGCGATAACCGTCTCACCATATTCCCGGCGAAACTGCTTGTTGTAGCCACGAATGCGATTGAGGATCATGTGGCGAACCAAAGGAAGCTCGATTGCTTCTGGTGCGTCCTGTGAAAAAACCGCCGCAACAGCGATCCCATTAAAATCAAGTATTTGCATGGGTTGCCATTATACACCATTTTGGGTTTCTGTCAACTGTCGTCTCTTGGCGTATTTTGCCAGATGCTTCTTGGTCACCTTGAGTGAAATCCAAGAATTGTAGTAGTCGTCACTCAACAAGACCTCTCGGTCAATCTGTTCCTTTGCTTCAAAATATGAACATTCCGATTTGGTTTTGCAGAGGTGCAGGATCTCTCGTTGAAAGTTCGCCTTCCCTGCGGTCTCAACGTCTTCTTTCAATTGGGCATTTGATCCCCAGTAGTCTTGCCAATCAGATTCCGCCAGAAATCGTTTCTTCTTCCCCTTGACCTGACGGGTCTTCATGCTCCAAAAAAACTTCTTGCCCACGTATTTCTTGCCGTTGGCGCAGTTGGTGATCAGGTAAACGAACCCATAGAAGTCCTCTTTCTCAGGCACCTCAATGAGGTGATGGCCCTGATTGGCCCAGTCTGCGGTATTGACATGACTTGACATTTACTGTAAAATTACTTTACGTAGCTTGAGACAATGAGTTCCCATGAAACCCAAAGAGACAAGGGACATGGGAGGAATAAAGGGAAGACATGGAGTGACTCAAGAAGAGAGCAATCTCCGAATATGTGTCTTCCCGTGAGGTCCAGTCCAATGGATCACCTTCTTTGAGTCACTATCAAGACCGTGCTTTATGTCAAGGCGTAACCACTGGAACTCAGGAGGCATCCGGTTCACCTTAATGTCTGATGATCCGATAATTGAATAAAGCAATTCTTGGTCCCCTCGACCTCGCGCTTTTCGACAATGGGTTGCCCACTCTTTGAGAATCATGGGACTCCCTTTGACCCCAATGACCCCAGTTGCCCAGTATGCCCTGCCGCGTCTCTTGGCCCATGGATCGTATGTCAAGGCCAGTTTTTCACTAATGCAATAATTGAATATCTCGGGACATGGTGCCACAACCTCGCAGTCCACATCAATCCAGACGGTTTTTTCGTAGGGGGATCTCAAGAGGGCATCAGGTTTCAGAAACCAACTTTTCTTGCCACCAGATGTTTGAAACCCAGAGAGAACCTCCTGAACCCCTGCATCTCTAGCACTCTGGAGACCCTTCTTCGACATCCCGAAATCTGCAACCACGACAGGGATGTCTGGCATATGTCTCTGAATATTGGACACACACCAAGGGAGCATCCATTCGAAGTTGGAGTCACAACCCGTGAGAAAGCATTTATCGGGTGAAGAGGACATCTTTGTTCTTTCGGGCAATCTGCCGGTATCCCAGAGATTGGACCTTCTTCAGACACTTCCGGTTCTTGATCCGTGTTTCCTTGGGGGTGCCCTTCTTGGTCGAATTGAAGATCTCCAAGACCATTGCCGGGGATTCTCGCCGGATGGTCTCCTCTGCGCCCTCCAGAAATTCGAGTTCATGACCCTCGATGTCCACTTTGATAAAACTAATATTGGTGATACCCAGATCATCCAATCTCACGAAATCCACGGTCTCTGACCCATGGTTCTCCTTGGTGATCTCATTGAATTGACCCTGACCCTTCACTGCCTCAAGGTCTGTGTCAGATGATGGGAAGTTGATTGCCATTTTTCCATTTGAATTTGATAATGCAACTTTTTTAATTTCAACATTGCTCAGTTTGTTCACTCGAACCAACTCAACGAGAATCTCCTGATTGATCTTCACCGGTTCAAATGCAGTGACCCGGACATTTCCGCCATGAAGCCTTGAGAAAGGGAGGACCTTGGACCCAATGTTTGCACCCACATCCAAAATCACTGTGTGCGGCTTACTGTGTTCCGCTGCCCACTTGTCAACCCAAGGCTGGTAATTACCAAGATTCTCAAGGACTTTAATGATCGTCCTGTTATCAGAGCGGTCATAAACATCATGCGGGACCACGAAGATGCCGTGTTTGGTTTTGATTTCTTTCATTTCAAGGCTCTGATTTGGTCATGCAGTTCATCGCTTGTTATACAAACTTTACTTATGCCTCGCAACCAGTCTTGCATACGGTCTTCTTTCAAAATTTCGATATTCTCAATATCAGAAATTATACTTGAGCAGACTGGTGATGTGATGCAAGGGCGTAACGATATGGTGGGAATCCCGCATAGAGTAGATTCAACCGCCGCCACACTACCCCAACTGACCGTGCAGTGAATGTCTCCCACTTTCAACCGTTTCCAGAACTGGTTTTCTCTGAAACGCTCGCGTGTCCCACCTGATGGGAATCCCCGAAACTCAATCTCACGACCCGAATACTTCCGTATCTCCTGTGTTATCTCCTCGGGGAGTGTATCGATGTCAATATCATGATACGTGCAAGCAATGTGTCCCGGCAAAGCCACAAGTATCTTATCACCTCTTCCGAATTGTATCGGCGACACCCCCAGCCGCTCAATTCTATCATCGTGGTCATACTGAATAGCCCCGCAGTGCTGAATGTCGTTTGGGACAAGGCGAAACCATTTCTTATACCCACCGTTTCTGAATTTATGAAATGGTGCCCGCACATTCCCAAGATATCCAGAATCGATTGTGTAAAACTGCCTACCCACTCGCCAGCATTCCCTAATAATCCCCATCTTCTGGGGGCAAACCCCAAACATCACTATCGGTTCATCTGATTTGGGAACATCTTCTGCCGTGAAATCGTCTTGTGGCGTCAAGGGTAGGGCCAAGACCTTACATATTCTGTCAATGTGAGAATCCGGGTTTCCATACATCACTGGCGTTTTTTTGATTTCTTTCATTACAATCACAGAACCTCCTTCAGCCCGTTTTTGATATAGTCCCAGTAGAGTCCACTCTCCACCTCGCCTTTCGTGAAGTGGGTTTTTTTGTATTTACTGAGCAACCCAATGGGGTCGCTGGGGGTGTCGTCCTCAAGGGAGTGTGGCGAAAAGTTCCATGAGAAAGCGGATGGGTGGGTGACCACGGTCTTCCCTCCGCGAAGTATCGACTCGCAGGATGCCGAAGAACTGTTAAACACATGAATCGCAGAACCATCAAGGTTTTCGAGATATGTTTTTCGTTTCGGGAGATACATTTTGACATCAGGGTATTCGTTGACAATTGTCTTGTAGAAACGCTTGTCGGTCTGAACCTGCGTCAGATTGATTCCACCTCGGTTTTTTACGTTTCCGGGGTGAAGGCGGATTGTTATACCCCTGCTTGGGGACTTCGCCCGCAAGTCTTTGATGAGATTGTATGCCCATTCGAATTGCGCCACTCCACACCTCCCGTAGCCCGCAAGTCGGTTGAGTGTAATGACCACTTTGTCTTCGCTCTTTCGCCGCCTCGACCCTTTTTTAATATCAGCCTCTATGTGTTTAAATGCGGCATCAGTCCTTTCATCTGGAACATGGTCCAGAAAATACTCAGCCTCATGGTCATATACCGAACGAAACGGGAACCGCATAACCAGCTTGTTGTTGTAATCTTTCAGGACATCATTTTCAAAGAAAAATAGGTTCCCTGCGCTGGTATTGAAAATACGTTTTCTGACCCTCATGTATGGTATGAGGTTTGCGTCTGGCTGATGGAGATCCACAAAAGAAAACACTAGGCCAACATCACACCTAATAGACTCTCCTGCATCGGTCTCTGCAATACTAACGCCATGCCGCTTTGCACCAGCGGCAAATGCCGTGAAACCAGACATTTTTTCTGGCGATTTTTGCGCCTTAACGGGCAAACTGGCTTTGTATATCACTAATTTCATAATTGTGAAACGCTTTTTTCTGTCGTCTAAGTATGCACCTGAACTTCGCACTCTCATCTAACTCACATCTTTGGATTTCATTGCCCATCAATGAAGTCATCCATCTGTTGTATCTGATCTCATCAGGGAAATACAGCTCTGAGAGGTTGCGATATTCCGTCTCCACAGGATTCGACACAGGAGCAGAAAGCGTAAAAGAATCTGTAATCACTGGAACCCCTGCGGCAATAGACTCTAAGCCAGTGAGTGACTGAGATGTCACGGTTAGGCAAGCGTGATCAAGCAGCTCCTTGAATGGAACTCCTGTTTTGGCGTCAGATTTCTTTCTCACTATGATCCTTTTGTCCAATTTCCTCACATTCCACTTCGCTCTCTCGACCCATTCGTCAACCAAAAAGCCGTGCGCTCTTGCAACATATGGGGACGGGACGCAAAGAATAATGTTGTCGCCGCCTCGTCGCACTCTAGGGCGATATTGCAGGTAGGGGGTCTTGCAGGGGGTTTGCGTGATACGGTTCAGCCTCGTATTATTCACTGTCACGGAAAACACATGCTGTGACTTAGTGTAGTCCTGCTGGAATAGCATATGTTTGGTTTTGGTGTATCCGTTGTCTATGAAGATAAAGTCGATCTTCCTCTTTATCAATTTGGAGATAGTGGGACACACACCATAAAACCCATACATCACATACAAGTTTTCACTAGAGAGTTTCAGATGAGAGAATATATCCTGCTCTGGTGTTTTATCAGCTTCAACATTAGGATACTCTATAGCATAGTCATCACCAGCTAAGGCTAAGAATTTCTGTAACATCTTGAATCGTGAAGATGTTGCGACGTTTGTGTGCGGCAAGCCTATTATTTTCATTGTACCGCTTCAGGTAGAGTCTCCCTGTAGTAAGCGTCCCAGTATTCGGCATATTCGGCATCACGGGAATCTTGAAACCATGGTCCACCCTCCGTATAGTGAATATTAGAAACGTCCTCCTTGGTCTCATATTCCCCTGCCAACCAATTCCACTCCAGCGGAAGGTCACCAATCAGTTTCTCGGATTCCAACCATTTAAATTGGTGTAGTTCCAAACCCGATGCAGTGTTGACATATTCTGGTGTCAGGGCAGTGCATTTCTCACAGTTCATGAGCATGACACTCGACCAGTTTTTCTTCTCATATTTGGTCTGCACCTGACCCAGAAATTTCGTCTCTGATTTGGGGGTGTAATCGTGCTTGCAAACCTGAACAGCATATTTGTCATCACGAAGATCCCAGAGATGGGTAATGTCATCGAGAACCAGCATATCACAATCCATGAAAATTGCCCAACCCTTGTAACCCATCAGGTGTGGGATCATGAATCGACTGAACGAAAATTCCGTCGAAGATAGCGCATTCCTTTCTCGTTCGAACACCCCCTGAAGGTTGTTCAGGGCAATTGGTGTGATTGCAAGCGGGTTGGTGCTGTTCTTAATGAGACTCCATGAAAGTGTATTGTAAGCCGCTCTCTCGTCATTATCGAAGCCAATGAATATGTTAATCATGATGTTTTTCCTGTTCCTCGCATTCCCTCATGGAGTATGTATGGGATGTTTGTGTTTTCCGAAAGCTCTTTAATCTTACCATCCCACCACTCAATCGGTTTTACGGTGAGATGTTTGTTTTCCCCATTTGAGAGTCTTCCACGGGCGGGCTTTGTGGCAATGGCAAGGAATACCGCTATTTTGGAATAATCGAAAATCTCACGCAAAACATAATCAACACAACATTCGGGAACGTGCTCCATCACATCCGTGCATATCACAACATCAAATTTACCGACAGGTTTCTCTGAAAATGGCGGGTATGCCGGATCATATTTTGCGTAACCGCTCCAATGTTCAGGGTGTCCCTGCGCCTTTCCGCACCCGTAATCCAAAAGAGTTTTTGCGCCCAAATCGTTCATCAGGGAATCTATCTCCCCAATGAATGGTAACAGAGATCCTCCCCACCACTTTTTTCCCCGGTGGACTTCTTTGGCGAGATTAATATACTTGTCGAATGTCTTTTGATTGCCGGTTTTCATTGCTTCGTATGTTTGTTTTCGGGGCTGTAAAACGTGGTTTTCCTTGAACCTTTACAGTGGTCATAAATTTCTCCAAGGATGCTCCATGCCTGAACATGCCCATTGTATTTCTGTTGCTTCCTTGCCTGAGTTTTGTGGGTGAATCCAATATTATGATTCTTGACCCCATGCTGCCTTTCAAATTCATCTCGGATGACATCCACCACATAGCTATCATGCCATTCTTTCAGGGAGAAAATCTCATCACTGGAGTAGACATCCTGAAGTCTCTGTGACCACTCTCTCATCTTGGGGTGCCGAAGGTTGAAGTAAAGGAACCCACACTCGGAATATGA
>Ga0115000_10002227_pt1 | contig 16912 bp, 15 predicted proteins | sample ArcticOcean_MG_C_6_FD_89690 | JGI IMG/M metagenome (GOLD analysis project Ga0115000, IMG submission 89690) | Marine microbial communities from western Arctic Ocean - ArcticOcean_MG_CB8_128 | ecosystem: Environmental > Aquatic > Marine > Oceanic | place: Arctic Ocean: Canada Basin | collected...
CTTCATGTTTATCAAGAAAAGGTCTTTTAGGTCCAAAAGGAGTCTGTTTTAATGAATAAATTACTTGCAATAAAAGTCTAGGATTCTTTTTAGGTGTGAGGCCTTTATGAAAAGCAAAAGTATCTGCTAAAAAAGATGAGCCTGCCTTACCTTTCAATTTGATTATTGATTTGGTTGCAAAGTTAGACTCAATTTCTATATCGTCATGCATTTTGTCTTTTGAAGTCTCAAAGACCTTATCTATGGAATTCTTTATATAAACATGAGGACCAGAATCATTGTCTACATCAGTTAAATAAATAAAAAACTTTAAGGAATGTAAGGTATCTATATCCCTATGAAAGTTTTGGGTCAAAGCAGTCGCTTTAGAGGGCAATGACCACCAACATCCAATATAATCTATACTCGGTAACGCGCCAAAGTAAGCAGTCACATAATTAAGGATTAAGGGGTTATTTGCTATTTCAATTACTCCAGCAACCTTGGCAACATCTTCGCACATATAGTAAGCGCGGCTAGTCCCTTCTGGGGCTTTAATAATAGTGAAATAGCCAAGTTCAGGTTTTTCAGGATCATGGCATAATTTGCTAGAAAGATTTTCCTTAATAGTCTTAATTAATTCCGAATCAAGATCCAAAGGATTAAGTATCAAGCCTTCATTTAGTAATTCCTGATATCTATTAACTTCTTTATTATTAAAATTAAACTCAGAAGCTAACATTACTCTTTTTTTAAAAAAAAATTTTTCTATCTTTTTTAAAGTTTTTCTCGAATTATGAGTGGTAAACAATCCTTGCAAAATGTGATAAAAATATCTTGAATCTCTCAAAATCCTTATAAGATTAAGAAGAATAGGAAACCTTGAAACATTTTTTTTTAAAAATAATATAACCTTCTTCAAGTTGAGTTACCTCTGTTTTATAAAATGATTTTCCATTTATAATTATCTACACTTAATTATTTAAAAAGAACTTTTTGTAAAAAATCATCTGAGCTGTGTATTTTAAGTAAAAGTTTATTTCTTTTTTTAGATTCAATTGGGGAGTCTAAATAATTCTCCATACAATTTGCTATTTCATCCGCACTATAAGGATCAAATAGCCAAGAATACGGTATTTGTACAAGATCATTAATATAGTCTAAATCTGAGGCCATTATGTCTAAACCGTTATGAAAAGCTTCAATAATTGGTAGTCCCAAGGATTCAGTAAAAGATGGCCAAATAAGACACCTTGATTGTCTATATAGCTTATTAACTCCTGTAATATCTTCATCCAAAATAAGCTTAATATTTAAATTAAATTCCTTACTCTTTGATTCAATCTTCTTAATTAGCTCTAAATCAATGATTGAATCTAAAGCAAGAACAATTGAAGGGAAGAGGCCTTTGTAAGATAGATTTATTAAACCTTCAATTAAATTCTTATGATTCTTATATGTATAACCATAAGAAGGATAAATAAAATCATAGATTTTATTTATCGTAAAGGCATTGACCTCATAATTATAGAAAGGAAAACAAATTACCTTATTAGAAGGGATTTGAGCTTCCAAAAGTCTCTTCATAGATGGAGTCTGCACAACTATTAGGTCAACATTCTTAGAAAAAAATTTGATTAATAATTTATTCACTAAAAGCTTTAATCTGGATTTGATAGGAATAGAGTGTTTTCCTAATGGTTCAAGTATCAACTTACTATGTATATAGAGAATTACTTTTCCTCTTAACTTTATTAATGGAGGAGTGTTGCCAAAAAAAAGATAAACAGGGTCATATGTTCTTTTTTTAAAAAGATAAAAATTGGATATCAGATGATGGATAAGACCTGACTTAAAAAATTTTATGCCCTCCAAAGAAGAAACTGACATTTTGTTATCTTTAATAAATTCATTACTCAGACCTCCTCCCAACTTTATCTTAGAATTTATCGAAGATTTAAGAATCTGCTTCAATAAAAGAAAGCCGCCACCATGTCTAATATTGGGTGCTTGGATAAAAAGAAATTTTTCTTTTTTCATAAAATTAATTTAAAAAATTTCAGATGATTTTTTTAAAAAAGGTTCTCTTATAAAAAGAATTTAGTATAAATAATTTTAAATGGAATAAAGCTTTTTAAAAAAATAAAAGCAAAGAATCCTCTACTTACATTAAATTTAATAGCCTGTTCAACTGCTTTAAGTATTTGAATAGAATACTTATCTCCCCCCCACTGACTAATAATTGAGTGTGCTTTTGACTTAAAGTCTGAGGACTTTATATCTTCAACTATCTGATACATTTTTTCCTCTAAATCATTTTCTGAGAATGGGTCAAAGATATACCCTACTTCATTGTTTTCAATTAAATTAGGTGCACAGCCCGCTCTGCTAGAACATAAAACTGGAGTGCCTGATGCTAGAGCCTCATTGACGACTAACCCCCATTGTTCGGTAATACTAGGGAGAACAAAACAAGAAGCAGAGTTATATATCAAACTTATATTTTCATATTCTTGATAGCCAGTGAATACAACCTTCCTAGAAATATCAAGTTGGTTACTCAGTCCAATTAGGTCATTCTTAAGGGGTCCATCTCCAACAAGAACTAAAGACCAATCTTCAATTTTTCTTTGAAATTTTTCAAATACCTTGATTAAGAAAAAAAGATTCTTCTTTTCAACAAACCTGCATGAAGTCATGAAAAAAAATTTAGGAAGTTGAGAAACTAATTTTTTATTATCGTCTATTTTAGATTGTAAAAAAAAGTCATTATCTACGACATCAGATCCTAAAAATATTCTTTCTTTTTTGACACCTAACTTCATAAGATAGTCAGCCTGATTAACCCCCCCGACAAAAGCCGAATCAATTAAATTAAGTATTAACTTTTTACCAAATTCTTTGACTTTAAACCTCTGAAAATCAAATTGTTGGCTCTCTGAAATAACAACGGTTGGTATTTTATTCTCTAGAGCCCATAAAAGAGCATAAAGGGATGGTAGTGCATCCCAGCCACTTAATATTACTACCTCTGGATTTAGATTATTAAGAGCTTTAAATAGCTCCTTCTTTATAAGCAAAGAAGAAATCTTGGTTATAGGTTCTTCACTAAAAAGTGTTAAGGTATTAGCTTTATCAGAATTATCAGAAACCCATAGATTTGTGTGGTCTATGGATGAAAATTCTATTGCGGTAGCATTAAGGTATTTATTTGCACAATCTAACCTAAAAAAATGATAAGGACCCATAGTATCATTTAAAACTGCAGCTTTAATTTTTTTACTCATACGTAAATTTCTAAGTCCACAAGCTTAATTAGTAAGACCATTCAAAACCCTCTTTGCTATTAAATTTGGGTCGGATAATTGATTTATATGATCTCGGCACTTTAGCGTTAAATCCATGATTTCGTTTTTATTTTCTATTGCATAATGAATTTTATTTGCTAAGCCTTCTATTTCATGATTATCCTGGAGAAAGATAGAGAAATTGTCAGTTAATATCTCCTTTAAGCCCCCATTAACCACTGAAGAAAAAGCTGGAATTCCAATTTGAATAGCTTCAAGAGGAGATAAACCAACCGAATCCCAATCAGAATTAAATAACATAAAATCAATGGAATTGTAAAATGATGTTAAATCTTCAACCCAACCTAGCCAGGTAATATCATTCTCAATACCTAGTTTCTTAGATAAAGCTAACAGGCTATCTTTCTCTTCGCCTTCTCCTGCTATTAGTATCTTTATGTTGTGTTTTCTTTCTTTCAATCTAGCACAAGTAGTTAAGAAAATATCAAATCTTTTCCTTTTAATGAGCCAGCCAGCATTGCCAATGACTATATCATTGTCTGCAAATTCAAATTTCTTCCTGCAAGCCATTCTTTCTGTTTCTGAAATTAATCTCTTACTTGAAAGAGGATTAGGCAAGTAAGAGGATTTATCTGAGACTCTTGGATAAATTTCAAGGGCTTCCTGCAAAATGAAATTTGAAGCAAAGTATATCTTTTCAAAAATTATATCCGCTAAAAAATAAATAAGTCTCCACTGCCATTTTCTTTTAACCCCTGCATGGTGAAAATGTATAAAAAGACAACTCTTCTTTCTCAATCTCAAGCCTAAAGCTAGCATACCAATGAGGCTATGTCCTGTCATCATAACTGCATCAGCGGATGACATTTTTATTTGGTTTCTATATTTAAAAAAACTTCTCCAGCCTCCTATCCCTTGGTAAGGAAACCCTATATAACCAATACCCACCTCGTCTAGCTGAGATGATAACATTCCCATCTCCGTTAAAGATAGAACAAAAAATTCGTTTCCATATTCTTTAATATGTGTCATTAAAGTAAATGAAGACTTTTCAGTACCACCGGTGTGAGTCCCTTGCATTATGTTAAGTATGTGCATTTACGATATAAAATATTCTATTAAAATTAAGAAAAATATCCAGCTCCATAAAAACCCAGCATTGTATACACTGCACTTGCAATTATAAATATACATACCCAAGAGCCATAAACTGTTAATACTCTTACAAGTGAGTATCGTGAAACAATAATTGCAAGTAATGGAATAGACATTGACACGTAATCAATATGGTTTTCAGTTCCAATAACTCCACTCAGATAAAAAAGAATAGCATACAAAAATACACTCATAACAGTTCTTGATACTTTATGAGTTAAAACGAATAAGAATGAAAAATAAACCATTGTAATATTATATGGCGCTTGCAACATATATTGAAAAATCATTTCTCTACCTGGAACAGGATCAAAAATTTGATTCCAAGGGAAAACACCAATTATTGACCTAACCAATAGTTTTGGGAAATTGAGTATATTATTCTGAACATGCAATGAATGTGTCTCCATATAAGACGCGAAATATATGTCATACGTGGCATAAAAAGCAAGTATGCCAATTAAAACAATCAAAATAGACCTCAAAATATTTTTTTGATTTAATCCGCCACCTATTGATTTATATACAAATACTATTACTGGAATAACAAAGTACGCCTTTCTCATAGCTCCTGCAAGAGCACCAGCACTTAACATTAAAAAAATATTTATTAGCATTTTTCGAGAAGTATAAGTAATAAGAAAAAATGCTAGTAATACCAGGAAAAGTCCAACAGAGTGTCGATCAAATGATGAGGAGATCATATGAATAGGCTGGAGACTTGAAATCACAAGTGCAGCTAGTGCAAATTTGGGATTACCCCAAATTGATAATGTTAGAATATATATCAACATTGATGACAGAAACATAAAAAATGCATTAAATGGAGCAATATTTAGGGAATAAGTCCCTCCAAAATAATACAATCCACCAAATATTTGAAATATATATGCGTTCTTATTAGTTTGTTTAAAATAATCTGAGATATACAACGGATGATTCTCATTCCATGCATTCGATATATTTATAAGAGAGTTATGCATCCAATTATATTCCCAAATCCAATTTAAGGAATCAGCATTAAAGCTGAAATAATTTGTGTCAATAAAAAATATATAAACAAAAATACCTATACCAAGCTTTATGAGATAAAAGCTTAGAGTTATGATTAAAATCTTATACTTCTGAGATGGTGCCAACAATAAAATAGTATATGTAATTGACACAACCCCAGCTAAAGATGCAATCAAAAGGCTAAGTAAACTTCCAGTACTATTTCCAGACGGAGAGAGAACTAAATAAAATACAAAAATTGATGAAAGTAAAATAAATACTTGTCTATAAACTTTAGGATTATTGTGCTTAATATTCTGCATTACTTATTTAAGCCTGATTTAAATCTACTGAATATTTCTTTAATAAGATTTCTTGATGATTTTGATAATAGTGACACTGCTAATGTAATTGTTGCAAAAATCAATATTTCTAGAATTGAGAACGCTGTTGATTCACTATATTTGTATAACAACATCCAAACAATACCTATAAGTATGTTAATTATCATTGGAATAAATCCGGGATACAATGTATGAATGTTAGTCATTTCGAACTTTTGAAGGATAATATTATCAAAGTATATAATAACAATAAGCGCGGTAATAATTGTTGCTAACGGAATAGCATTGGCCCCTAAACTATTTATTAAGATCCACATAATTCCTATTTTCAGAAAAATTTCTAGAGATTGAATAATTGCCACCTGTCCCACCAAGTTGTTAGCTATTAATAAAGTTCTTAATAATACAGACCTCGACTCAAATAGAACAGCAAACCCTATAAGAGTGAATAGCAAGTTTCCTGCATATGCGCTTTCACCAATCCAAATTTTTATAAACTGCTCACCAACTCCGAGGCTAAATGCCACCCCTGTTGAGCCAATTAATATAGACATGGATAGAATATTAATTAATGCACTATTTATTTGAGCCTTGTTATTAGATGAGAATACCCCAGACATACCTGCAAATACGGCTGCGCCAATTCTATCAATAAGCATTGTTGTTAATTGAAATATCTTCTTTGATACTATATAAACTGCGGACATTTCACTGGAAATTAGAGCACCAATTAAGGCAACTTCTACGTTATTAGCAACAATAGAGCTCCCTTTTGGAGCATACAAATATGAAGATCTTTTCATAATATCAATTGCCAATTCCTTTCTAGGCAATACTTGAAAAATTTTCTTAAATCCATCAGATGCAATCAGCCTAAAAGACTGTATTAACAGACTCGCTATAGTAATAGTAAATATTGCAAATCCTAATGTTACAATGCCATACCCTGTTATGAAGCCAGTTATTAAAACGATGATAGCTAATAGTGTTGATATTAGGTGAGAAATTCCAGCATACAAAGTATCATGTCGAGCCTGTAAAGCTGATCCAACAATTGAATTTAGGGGCGTTATTGAAACTGCGAGAACAACATAAATCAAGCCTATATAAATACCGTTACTCATGTCGCCACTATACTTAATTACCTCCATCACCAACTCTATAAAGAGAAGTCCAATAATTGTGGAAAATAAAAACATTCCCAAGCCTATAAATATAGAAGCATTAAATAAATCAGAAAATTTCTTATCATCCTTAAGCTCATAAAAGACTGACAATCTTTGTGTTAGTATTGTGCCAATACCAGGATCCAACAGACCTATCATTCCTATTAGAGCTGATGATGCAATCCATGCTCCATAATCTGAAAGACTAATATATTGAAGATAGAATGGGATTAAAAGAAGAGATGTTAGTATTGCAAAGAAAACACTAGAAAAACTAAATATATAATTAAAAGTTGCACTTTTAACTTTATTATTTTTTATTAAATTGATTTTCAATTTATATTTTTAATTTTGTTTGAAACTGGAACGAATTTACAAGGAAATATATGAAAATAAATCATTAAACCTATGCTCCCATGTGTGATTATTTATAGCCCTTTGATGTCCTGCATCGGCTATTTTCTTTCTTTGCTCATTATTTTTTAAATAAAATTTCATCTTATCAATCATTTCATATTCATTTTTATATGTTACTATTTCCTTATCCTCATCATAAAGAAGCAGTAACTCTTCAGAAAATTGAGTTAATAACATAGATCCTGACATTGGCACCTCAAAATCCCTAAAATTAGCACAATATAAGACCTCAGGACAAATAATGTCATTGTTCTTTCTTGACTCTTGTATGTTTAATACAATTTTAGATCCTGCATATACTTTAACCATATCGTCATCAGATAATGCTCTGCCAATCTTATCTGGGTATTTTTGATTTAACAATTTAATTATTACCTTTCTCAAATTCCGATCAAGATCCCTAATTTTGTTTTCATTTTTTAGAAAAGGATAACGCAAGTATCTAATATAATCTTTGATTATTTTTTTAGAGTCCCTATTGTGCAACCACCCAGGTCCGAAAACATTTATATTAATATCATTTTGCAGAATTCGCCATATATAACTTGGCCGAAATGCGTATGCGGAGCCCACAAAGGAAGCATCATATAATAGGTTTTGGTTTTGTATATTATAGAATTCTGGGTTTGCTGCCATAGGTAGCCAATAGCTATTCGCCCCCACTTCATCATAAGCTTTTTTATGCGGAAGACTAATATAAGTATTTAATTCAATATGAGGTGATATATTTTTATGTAATTGATCAAATTGGTGATAATTTGTCGTATAGTTAATCGTATATATCTCACCTTTTAATTCTTCAAACATCTCTGGAATTACTACATTTTCTTCCAAAAACGAAAAGAATATGTCATACACAACCTTTTTCTTATTTTGTCTGTAAGATTTTAAAATCTCACTAGAAAGATACTCCTTCCGAGATTGCCCCATGTGGATCAATGGATTATATTCGTTAATAATGTCGGCAAAAGGGACTAATGTAACCTTATGACCCATATTAACTAATGTGTCATATATATTACGCATCATAATTTTACTATCAACACCCCCAGTAGCACTATTACCTAAAACAAGAAATATTTTTAATTTTTTCATAATAGTATCTTAAAAAGGTATATTTTTTCTCAATTTATCCACCGATGTTAATTCTTTATAAAGTAAATGAGCACCTTTTAATAGTGACGAGCGAAGGACTTTATTATTACTAACTTCTATAATATTGGATGCATAATCCTCTAGATCCCCAGTACTTGAAACCATTGCATTCACCTTATGCTGAAGAACTTCACAGTGCATACCAGAATTAAATGCAATTATCGGCTTACCCATTCCAAGGCTCTCTAGAAGAACAAACTCTCCAGTTGTTGGATAATATGAGGGCACTAGGACACCAATACTTTTTGAAATAATAGATAAAAACTCACCATGTTCTTCTACTTCAGAAGCAATGTCAATCTGTCCTGATTTAATATAATCATGCAATCTATATTTATCAATATACTCATTAGCAACTTCAGTATTATAAATAACTAGCTTGTATTTAATTTCTGGCGTTCTTTCGATAACTGATTTAACAATATGCCACCCTTTAGCAGTGATGCATTGCCCAGACATAACAAAATAATCTCCAACAGCCTTGTCTTCCTTGAAAGTAGTTTTGGGGTCGAAAAAAATTGGCAATTCATAGCATTTTTTTTTATTTACACCATACTTACCTAGTAAAGACAATTGGTTTTCGCTATAACCTAAAACATAGGTTGCTTTTAACATCCTATCCTTTGAAAGTAACAGCTGCAATATCTTCTTAAAATATTGAATAACGAATGTCCTCTTTCCAAGGCATCGAAAAACAATAGAATTAAAATAATTTCCGTTTAAACACTTATAGCAAGAACCCTCTTCTCTTCCAGCAAAGTTCTTTGCACAATAATATTCAGTAGTCAGTGGAAGGATGGCATAGTCTATTTTATGTTTAATACAATAGTCAATAGACGTCTTGTTGGCAATTGACCCAACATACAATACAACATTAGGCCTAAATTCCTTCAAAATTTCTGCGAATTCAGTATAAATTTTAGTTTTTATAAATTGATGCTTGAAACTATAGGGTGTTTGTTCATAATATTTGAAGCCGCTTTGATTAAAGTCATCTAATTGCAGCTTAGTCTGCTTATCTTTCATAGCATACAAAGCGACTTTATATCCTATTTTTGTTAAAATCTTCAAAGTATATTGGGATGATCGATGTCCAGAATCTCCGCCCCAATATGAGTCAGGTACAAATAAAATTCTTGTTTGATTTATATCATTCATAAAACTAATATTTAAGAAAAAAAATTTCAGTTGATTAAAATTAATTAATTTTAAGATTTCCTATAAGAAGCTACTAACTATATTAATAGAAAGATTTAGTTAAATTTGACTAATTTACATCCTGTTTATAACTATCAATAGTATTTTTAAGGGCGACAGAAAAATCTGTCGTAGGACTATCTGCAACAGAAGAAAACTTTTTAGTACAGGCCCTCCATTGAAACCCATCAAAGCCTCTGACAACATTTGATACACTAATAGTTTTGCGTATATCTGTAATATTTAAAACCTCTTTGGCAATGTCATAGGTACTAATATATGTTCCATTGCCAACATTGTAAATATCACCTAATGGTTTCAGGCGTTCAGCTAATATTTTAATTCTAGCAACCTGATCAGATACATAACATAAATCACGCTGCTCTTTCCCTGTTCCTATTAACTCTAGCAAGGGGGAGTCACTAATTGCTTTTTGATAAAGATCATAAACAATCTGCCTTTTTAGCCCCTCACCAAATGTGGAAAAAATACGTAATGATCCACAAGATAAATTATGATGATTGGCGAATAATTTCAAGTACTCCTCACAGGTAATCTTAGCTAACGCATAGCTTGATAATGGCTGACATCTATCACTTTCATTTTGGAAATCATTCGAAGTTTTACCATAAACTGCAACTGATGATGCGTACCATAATGTTCCTCGAAATTTAGTTTTAACAAATGCATTAAGTAAATTGACGATAGGAGTAATGGTTTGCTGAACATCATAAATTGGATTGTTTTCGGAAATCTGAGGATATGGGTTTCCACTCATATAGAAAACCAAATCAAAATTATGATTCTCGAGTATTTCAATAAAACTTAGCTCTGAATAATCACTATGGAATGATTTATCATCTTCCAAAATTTGAAAGTACCTAGATGTTTTAAACACTTCCACACCATCTTTCTCATACGATTTTGACAAATGACCACCAATAAATCCAAAGCCACCAATAACTAATACCTTCTTCATTTTACAAATTTCTGCAATACTTCAGTCAAAATATCGAGTCCATCACTGATATCAATATGATGATTACCAATAAACAATCCATTATTATGAATAGTGTTTGATGCTCGGAGTTCTCCAGAAACTGAATAATCAAAGTATGAAATCATTTCATTTTCCATAATATTTCCACAAACAATAGGCCTGCATTCTATATTTCGTAAAGAAAAACAGCTGACTAAATCGTTACGAGAGTAACCAGAATTCTCATCCACAATCATCGAAAAACCAAACCAAGATGAGTTACCTGTCTCTAATTGCAGTTTAATAAAATTAAATTGCTCCATTCGATCTCTAAAAAGGTAATAGTTAGCTCTCCGTTTTTCAATCAAAGAATCTAGTTTCTTCATCTGGGCAATACCAATAGCGCCAGACATCTCGAGTGGTCTAACATTGTAACCAGGGAAGATAAATCTAAAAGACTCAAAAAAAGCATTAGCATTCTTTTCACAGATTAAATTATTTTCTGGCAAATCTCTCGTCCATCCATGAGCTCTTATAGAAAGCAAAATATGATATATTTCCTCATCATCAGTCAGAATTAGACCGCCCTCCATTGTTGAGATATGATGTGAAAAAAATGCACTACAACTACTTACCAAGCCAAAAGAACCAGACCTCTTATTCAGATATTCAGCTCCTAGAGATTCACAGTTATCTTCTATTAATATTAGATCATGTTTCTTACAGATTTCTATTAATCTTTTATAGTCTGCAGGATTTCCAAGAAGATTTACAGCAAAAATAGCTTTAGTGTTTTTAGTAATAGCTGCCTCTATTAATTCAATATTGATATTCAATGTATTAAGATCAACGTCAACAAATCTTACTTTTAAGCCATGATAATGCAAAGGTGAGTAAGTTGTGGACCATGAAACTGCAGGAACAATGACCTCATCACCACGATTGAGATTTTTTCTACGTTTGGTAAAAAATAATGCAGCTATCATTAAAAAATTAGCTGAGGACCCAGAATTCACCATTACGCAATACTTTGAATCATGATAATCAGCAAATATTTTTTCAAATTCTGCTACTTTTGGCCCCATAGTAAAACGTCCAGAGTCTATTACATCTTGCAATGCTTTTAGCTCTTCGTCACCCCATGTCGAGCATGCCAAGGGGACCGGTGATAAAGTTTTCATTTCAGCTTATTTCCTATTCGTTATTATTAGAAAGCCCTTAATAACAACCTTCTTAAATCGTTTTTAAAAATACTATATATTAATCATTATTACTTTTTGTTATAAAAATTATTAATTTCTAGACAAATTCTTGTTACTTCATCATCTTTTAATTGAACAGCTGATGGCAGCCAGAGTCCTTTTTTTCCTATGAGCTCTGAATTAGGAAAATAATCATTAGTTTTGTATATTTTTTGTCCATTGATTGGAGGATACATTGGCCTGGAACCTATACCTTTATTCTTTAAATAAGCAATTAAGTTATCTCTATCATTTACTAAACAATCTATAAACCATGGTGATGTATTTTTAAGATTGTGATCAAATAGCCTAACTTCTCCTAAACCCTTTAATCCTTTTATATAATGTTTAAAAATCTCTTTTTTCCTTTCAACTCGCATTGGTAATTTCTTCATTTGCTCTATGCCAATGCAAGCTTGTAATTCAGTAAATTTGAAATTATAACCAATAGAATCATGAATATCATTACCACCTTTTAATCTTCCAAAATCTTTTAATTTTCGGAGTCTTACTGCTACTTTGTCATCATCAGTAATAATTGCTCCACCTTGGCCTGTTGAAATAATCTTAGGTGCAGAAAATGAAAAACTACCAACTAAGCCTGCTGAACCAACATGCCGCCCATCAGGATAAAAAGATCCCAAAGACTGAGCAGAATCTTCAATTAAAATAATATTTTTTTCTTTGCATAATTCTTCAAATGCCTTTATGCCTGATGTTGGATAGCGACCATTTGCAGACACCAATATTATTGCTTTGGTTTTATTTGTAATTGCCTTCCTAGTTAGTTCAATGTCTAAACAAAGCGTTTCTTCTTCAACATCTACAAACACAGGTATTGCACCAAACATCTTTATTGAATTTGGTGTGGCAATCATTGTGTAATTTGGAATAATAACTTCATCACCAGACTCAACTCCAACTGCAATTGCAGCAAGTGTTAAGCTAACTGTTCCATTATTTACTACTATGCAATGCTTGGCACCCGTATAATCTGCGATCATTTGTTCAAACTTTTCAGTCTTTTTATACTCAGTAATAAAACCATCTTCATCCATGTATTCACAAACGGCTAATTTTTCTTCTTTGCCAAACAAAGGACGCATTTGCATTATAAAATCATTACTCATTTATAGAATCCAGATATTTTTTTTCTAAATTTAGTATTTCTTTCATGTTTCTGTCTTTTATTTTTCTAACAGGAACACCTGCATATAAAACCCAAGCCTTCAAATTCTTATTTACCAATGAATTAGCTCCGACACTCGAACCCACGTCTAATATTACATTTGGTAATATTGTACTATTTGAGCCAACTATACAATGTTTATTGATTTCAACACTTCCTACTTCAAAGTTGCCTTTATATTCAATTGGAATCATTGGTGTTGCAATACCAGAAAAGTAATCGTCAGAACCTGCAGCAATAACTACATTAGGAGATAGCGTACTAAATCTATCAAAACTTACAAATGCACCTTTACCGCCAATTATTTTGCAACCAGCCGAAATGTGGACATTTGAGGATATTTTTAACTCCGTTGAAATGTAGCTAAAATCATCAATAATAACATTATCTCCAATCTCAACTAACTCTGGATATCGAATGCGAACCGTTTTACCAATAATAACATTTTTGCCACATTTCTTTAAATCCGACGTATTAAAGAAAATATTATCACTCATTAAATCTCCTCTTATCCTTATCTACTGATAAAAACGGACCATTCTTAGATTCAATAATTTGAGTATCGTCTTCTAAAATTTCATATCCATGGCCGCCATATCCAAATACTGCTAAATCACCTTGATAAAGAATGTAATCTTGGAGGAATTCTTCTTTTTCAGTAAAAAGCAATACCTTGACAGAGCCCTTTTTTACATAAATTGTTTCTTGTGTGCGAGTAGCATTTCTATCAAATTCTTTATGTATATGAGAGTCAAGTTTTCTGCCTTTGTCATACCACCAAGAACCAACTTGGACAAACATCTCATCTGGTGTAATAAAGTTTAGGCCTTTGATCCAATCCGAATCTCGATAAATTATAGAAATAATTTTGCCATTATGTTCAATTTTTTCCATACTATTATTTATTTATCCCTGTTTGATAATATCGGTGAATTTGATAACCAGTTAATATTAATTTTCTCATCATTCCATTTTAATGAGAATTGCTCATCAGAATCAATATAGTCTCCATCATATGCTAATTTATAGTGATAAACAGCTTGTTCACTGGATACATAATAAGCATTGCCCATTTGAGGTGGAATAAGAATTAATTGCTGATTATTATTATTAATTACAAAATCTTGCCACTTGAGATAAGTAGGTGACTCTTCTCTAAAATCTACAACCACCTGCTGTATCTCTCCAAATACGCAAGTTACCAACTTCCATGATTTAGTATCACCATGAATGCCCCTTAAAACATTGCGCTTTGAGGTGGAAAATTTATCATGTTTAAAATAAAGATTGTTTGGCAACAAATTCTCTACTTTATTTTTTACAAATGATGTCCAGATATTGCCTCGAAGATCTTCAGATATTGATGGAGTTAAGATATAAACACCGGCAATTTCTGTTGACTCTTGGACATCAAAACCAATACTCATTCTTTGCCGCCAAAATTATCATTCTCTAGGTCATACTTAACCATACCAGAAACCAATTCCTGAAAAGATATTTGTCTTTTCCATCCAAGTTCCTTTTCTGCTTTAGTTGGGTCACCTAACAATAATTCTACTTCTGCTGGTCTGAAGTATTTTTCATCAACCTCTACCAAAACTTTTCCATTGTTAGTATCAATACCTTTTTCATCAACACCTATACCTTGCCATTCAATCTCAATACCAATCTCTTTAAAGGACAATTCTACAAATTCTCTTACAGTATGAGTTTCTCCAGTAGCAATAACAAAATCTCCAGGCTTATCTTGCTGAAGCATTAGCCATTGGGCATACACATAGTCTTTTGCATGTCCCCAATCGCGTTTTGCATCCATGTTTCCAAGCTTTAATAATTGCTGTCTACCTTGATGTATTCTTGCTACTGCCTGTGTGATTTTCTTAGTAACAAATGTTTCTCCTCTTCTTGGAGATTCATGATTAAATAAAATACCATTACACGCAAAAACTCCATAAGATTCACGATAATTTACTGTCACCCAGTGTGCATATAATTTTGCTGCACCATATGGAGACTTTGGATAAAAAGGTGTTATTTCACTTTGTGGTTCTGTACCTGGAATACCTCCAAATAACTCTGAAGTTGATGCTTGATAATATTTACAGTTTGGGCCTAAATCCCGAACTGCATCTAATAGCCTAATAACTCCTAATCCATCGACATTTGCAGTATATTCAGGTACTTCAAAAGATACTGCAACATGCGACTGAGCCCCCAGATTATAAATCTCATCTGGCTTAATCTTCATTAATAACCTATGAAGATTACTTGAATCAGTAAGATCTCCATGATATGTAAACAATTTTTTATTATCAAAGATATGCTCTATACGGTGTGAAGTAAATACAGATGCGCGCCTCAAAATAGCATGCACTTCATACCCTTTTTCAAGCAACAATTCGGCCAAATATGAACCATCTTGACCTGTAATTCCCGTTATAAATGCCTTTTTCATAATGTCCCTAATATTAAGCTATCATATAATAATTTTCATACAACTTAGTAAATTAACCACTACTGAGAAGGCCTTTTTATGGTTTTTTTCTTTTTTTAACAATGTCATCAATATAATCTATAATTGATCTAGTTTCGCTCCAGCCTAAATTTTTAGTTCTATCACATATGACTTCAGAATTCATTCTGTTTCCTTTTCTTTCAGGTAGCATTTTAATATTAGAACCGAAGGCTTCTGCAATTTCAAGAATAGAATAAGATTTAGCGCATCCTATCCCGTAGTTATCACCAGCACCATGTTTTCCAACTATAATAAGTCCAGAAATAATATCATCAACGTGCGTGAAATTTCTCAGTTGTGTACCTGGAGATACAACAGGTAAGCGCTCTCCATTCTTGTACTTCTCTACGAAAAGAGCTATCAATGTCGCATATTTTCCATATGAAATCTCTCTACAGCCATATACATTATAGAAATAAACTATTGCATACGAAATACCAAACCAATTACCATAGTTTTCAACTAATTCTGTATTAGATGCCTTAATCCAAGCGTAAGGACTTTGAGATCTTCCTAATCCCCCATCACCAAATTTAGTGCTACTTCCAGCATAAATCAATTTAGCTTTATGTTTTCTACAAAATTGCAAAATTGCAAAAATACCTTTTTTGTTATAGTCCCAAACCTTTTCAATATCTTCAAAGCTTTGTTCAACTCTAGCATATTCTCCAAGATGGTAAATTAAATTTGGAGAGAATTGGACTAATTTTTCAATATTTTTTACGTCTCCTTCAATATAAGTCACTCCACTATGATGGTTCTCCAATTTTCCTGTTGAATAGTTATCTAATACATAAACTTTATGTTTCTCCTTTACTAGACTTTCACAAAGGTGGCTGCCAATAAACCCAGCTCCACCAGTTACCAATATTTTCATTTAATCCCTATATTAAATTAATCACTATTAAATAAATCACGTGTATAGACTTTATGACTTACATCATTCAATTCGTCAATTACCCTATTGGCAACAATTACAGTACTCATTTTCTTAAAAGCCTCAAAATCTTGAATTACTTTTGAGCCAAAGAACTCCTCTTCCTTCAATACTGGCTCATAAACAACAACCTCTATACCCTTAGCTTTTATTCGCTTCATAATACCTTGTATTGAAGAAGACCTGCAGTTATCAGAGCCTGACTTCATAATAAGACGGTAAATACCAACAATTCCTGAAGGCAGTGTTGGATTATTAATGTTGATTTTTGAATCAATTCTTAATTTATTAATAATTTGTTCAGCAATAAAATCTTTACGTGTAGAGTTGGCATCAA
>Ga0115000_10002229_pt1 | contig 16904 bp, 17 predicted proteins | sample ArcticOcean_MG_C_6_FD_89690 | JGI IMG/M metagenome (GOLD analysis project Ga0115000, IMG submission 89690) | Marine microbial communities from western Arctic Ocean - ArcticOcean_MG_CB8_128 | ecosystem: Environmental > Aquatic > Marine > Oceanic | place: Arctic Ocean: Canada Basin | collected...
ACCATTGGCTTGCAAACCTTTTGTGAAAAGGCGGATGTCTTAGCGAGTGTGAGTCCACTCTATCTAGTGCCTGCGCAAATGCGCACCATGGCCGCTCAAGGTGAAACTTTCTATGGCAAGTTGCAACCTGCTAACTAAATTCGGAGAAAAACATGCAATTACAAGCCAATGACATTGTGGTAGTCGATGGGGCTCGTTCTGCCATGGGCCGCTGCAAAGGTGGTGCCTTTAGAAATGTGCGTGCAGAAAACTTATCTGCAGCAGTGATTGATGGTCTCTTCGCCCGGAATCCAGAACTTAACCCAGCCCAAGTGGAAGATGTTATCTGGGGCTGTGTCAACCAAACTCTGGAACAAGGTTTCAACGTGGCCAGAAATGCGGCTTTGTTAAGTGTTATTCCGCATACTGTTGCAGCACAAACAGTGAACCGTTTGTGTGGTTCTTCTATGGCTGCATTGCACACAGCAGCGCAGGCTATTGCGACCGATAATGGGGATTTTTTCGTTGTTGGTGGCGTAGAGCACATGGGTCACGTGGCCATGGATCATGGTGTGGACATCAATCCTGCGGGCAGTAAGCATGTTGCAAAAGCGGCCATGATGATGGGCCTAACGGCAGAGTTATTGGGTAAAGTGCATGGTATTAGTCGGGAGATGCAAGACGAATTTGCGGTCCGATCGCACAGATTAGCTCATGCTGCTGCCGAAAATGGTGACTTTGACGGTGAAATTATCCCCATAGAAGGTCATGATGGGACCGGTCGGCTGATTAAAGTGTGTCGAGATGAAGTTATTCGTCCAGATACTAATCTACAGTCTTTAGCTAACTTACGCCCTGTATTTGACCCTAAACATGGCACTGTGACGGCGGCCACGTCTTCGGCTCTTGCTGATGGCGCTTCGGCTATGTTGTTAATGTCAGGTGCTAAGGCTATGGCGTTGGGTCTTAAACCGCTAGTACGCATTAAAGCCATGGCCGTGGCAGGGTGTGACCCTTCAGTTATGGGTTATGGTCCTGTGCCTGCTACTAAAAAAGTGTTAAAACGCGCTGGTCTGGGTATAGAGGATATTGATGTTGTAGAACTTAACGAAGCTTTTGCTGCACAGGCTTTGCCCGTGTTAAAAGATCTTAAGTTAATTGATAAAATGGATGAAAAGGTCAATTTACATGGGGGTGCCATAGCCTTAGGACACCCTTTAGGTTGCTCAGGAACCCGAATTTCTGTGAGCTGCTTAACTCGTATGAAAAAACAAGATGCTCAATTTGGTTTAGCCACTATGTGCATCGGTATGGGCCAAGGTATTGCAACCATATTTGAACGACTTTAAAGCGCATTTCTATAAACCTTAATAAATTCAAAAGACTGCTAATGCAGTCTTTTGTGATTATGGGTTGCAATTTAGCTTGCTTTTTACTGCGAAAAATGGAATTTTAAAGAATAGGTTGTTGAACAAATGCTTGACCTTCTCAGATATGTGCCTAAACTTAGGCGCCTTAACGCTACCGCGATGGATGCGGTGAATACGTAATTATTGGAATCAAACTGCATGGGTAAGTCCCTCGTTATCGTAGAATCACCCGCTAAAGCCAAAACGATCAATAAATATCTTGGTGCAGATTTTATTGTAAAGTCGAGTGTTGGGCATATACGCGACTTACCCACTAAGTCCCCTCCAGGCAGCGCAGACCCAAAGGCACGAGCCCTAGAAGCTGCCAAAGTTCGTAAAATGGAGCCTGATGACAAAGTCATTTATAAACAAGCCAGAGGTCGACAGCAACTGGTCAGGCGCATGGGTATTGACCCCGAAAACGATTGGCGGGCTGATTATCAAATTCTACCGGGTAAAGAAAAAGTAGTCGAAGAATTGCGTCGTTTGGCCAAAGATGCTGACACTATTTATCTGGCAACGGATTTGGATAGAGAAGGTGAGGCCATCGCTTGGCATTTGCGTGAAGCCATTGGTGGCGATCAAAGTCGTTATCAGCGGGTTGTATTTAACGAGATTACTAAAACTGCGATTCAGGCGGCTTTTGCTGATCCTGGGAAATTAGATATGGATCACGTCAACGCCCAACAAGCGCGACGTTTTTTGGATCGAGTTGTGGGCTTTATGGTGTCACCTTTGCTATGGGCTAAACTTGCCCGTGGCTTATCTGCAGGCAGAGTGCAATCGGTGGCGGTAAAACTAGTGGTGGAACGGGAACGAGTGATACGTGCTTTTGTGCCCGATGAATACTGGGAACTTAAAGCTGATGCCATTAGCAGCGATAATAAGCCCTTGATGCTGCAAGTGCATAAACAGCAAGGTAACGAATACAAACCGGTTAATCAACAGCAAAGTGATGCTGCTGTGGCTTTGCTAGAAAAACAAACCTTTGTCGTGCAGCAGCGTCAGGACAAGGCGACATCAAGTAAGCCTTCAGCCCCCTATATTACTTCGACCTTGCAGCAAGCAGCCAGTACGCGCCTAGGTTTTGGTGTGAAAAAGACCATGATGTTGGCCCAAAGGCTTTATGAAGCAGGTTACATTACCTACATGCGCACTGACTCAACTAACTTGAGCAAAGATGCCGTGGGAAAATGCCGAGACTTTATCGTTAAGAGTTACGGCAAAGAATACATCCCCGCACATCCTATCACCTACTCGAGTAAAGACGGTGCACAAGAGGCCCACGAGGCCATACGCCCCTCGGAAGTGGCAATGAAAGCCACACAGTTAAGTAATATGGAGCGCGACTCAGAGCGCCTGTACGAGCTTATCTGGCGCCAATTTGTGGCATGCCAAATGCTACCTGCCCAATTCACCAGTACCACCATAGTGGTCGAAGCTGGTGACTTTAGTCTGCGCACCCGTGGTCGTATTATGCGCTTTGATGGTTATTCCAGAGTGCAACCGAGTGTCAGCAAAAAAGATGAAGATTTAATCTTACCTGATGTGAATCAAGGGGACCTACTTACCCTCAAACAGCTAACACCTAGCCAGCACTTTACCAAATCTGCGCCACGTTTCTCTGAGGCTAGCTTGGTTAAAGAGCTCGAGAAGCAGGGCATTGGCCGCCCATCGACCTATGCAAGTATCATTTCAACCATCCAGGACCGTGGTTATGTCATGGTTCAAAATCGCCGTTTCTATGCAGAAAAGATGGGTGATATTGTGACGGACCGATTACAAGAAAACTTTTCAGATTTGATGGACTACTCATTCACTGCCACCATGGAAAAGCGGTTAGACAGCGTGGCTCGTGGTGAAACGGAGTGGAAGCGCCTGCTAAATGTATTTTATAAGGCCTTTACCCGCAAATTGAGTATTGCTGAAGCAGAAGATGGTATGCGTGCCAACACGCCCACCCTAACTGATATAAAGTGCCCTAGTTGCAGCAAAGCAATGAATATTCGCACCGCATCGACTGGCGTATTTTTAGGCTGTTCAGGGTATGCATTGCCACCTAAAGAACGCTGCAAAGAAACCATAAATTTGGTATCAGGTGATGAAGTGGTGGCTGTGGATGCTGATGATGAAGCAGAATCACGTTTACTCATTAAAAAACATCGCTGTAAAGTTTGTGATACTGCAATGGATGGCTACTTAATTGATGCCAAGCGCAAACTGCATGTGTGTGGTAACAATCCAGATTGCAGTGGCTTTGAAATTGAAGCCGGAGAGTACCGTATCAAAGGCTATGATGGCCCGCTAATTCAGTGTGACAAATGTGAAGCAGACATGCACCTGAAAACAGGGCGTTTTGGCAAATACTTTGATTGTTCCAATGGCGAATGTAAAAACACCCGCAAACTATTGCGCAGTGGTGAAGCGGCACCGCCAAAAATGGATCCCATTCCGATGCCTGAATTAGCATGTGAAAAAGTGGATGATCATTATATTTTACGTGATGGCGCTGCAGGATTATTTCTGGCGGCTAGTAAGTTTCCTAAAAATCGTGAAACTCGCGCGCCATTAGTTGCTGAAATTCTTCCCTATAAGGCAGTGTTAGACCCAAAATACAGCTTTTTACTTTCAGCTCCAGTCAAGGACCATTTAGGCAACCCTTCTATTGTTCGGTATAGCCGCAAAACCAAGGAGCAATATGTCATGTCTGAAGTTGACAAAAAAGCTTCTGGCTGGCGGGCAATGTATGTGAGTGGTAAATGGATGGAAGAAGTACCAGCCAAAAAAGTAGCCGCTAAAAAAACGGCAAAAAAAGTTGTAAAGAAAGCACCTAAAAAAGTAGCAGCTAAAAAATAGCATGGCTGTTCAAGACCCATGGTTAAAAGCCAGTCAGCATCGGCTGGCGTTTAGTAAGAGCTTGTGGGATGACTTATTGGCAAACTATGGTGATATGGATGATCCCCAATACTGGCGCCAAAGGCCCCAGAGAATGGCCTATCAGTATGCCATTATTGATCATTTGTTAGCTGCTGCAAAACACTTGACTCAAGCCATTCTGAAACAGCTGGCTAATACCCGGTTCGATGATATTTCTAGGCTCACTTGGGTCGAGATTGAAAATCTGTTAGTCCAACAAGAGTTTCTATCTCCAGAGGCGCAGCATATATTATTGTTGCTGCAAAAAGGCGATTGGTCGGCTTGGATTCAATTGCAGGGTGAATCTGATTTTAGCGTGATCACGAAGCCACAAACACAAGCTGGTCAGCTCATTATAAGCCACTCAGAAGACGATCTAAGCAACCCAGATCACTGGCCAGTCTTAAGTTGGCTCAAGGCCATGCAAAGCCTACAAACCTCCACTAGAGAGTCCATGGAGGAGTGCTAATTACGCACGCAGTCCATAGTTGATTAGAGGTCTGACTTGAGCTGTTCTAAGACAGCCATTGTATCTGCATCTTTTTCTTTAATATTAATAGCCACGCGGTACTGAAAAAAGTTCACAAAGTCTGGGGCCTCATCACAGGCCACTAAACAACTGTCACCAATGAGCACGGGCCAATGGGTGACCTGCTCATGGTCAATCATTTGCGCTTGAATGCAGCCATCACTGTACAAACGCCAGCTAAATACTTCTGTCATTGAAAAGTTATCAAAATTATCAGCGGTGAAGACTGCGTGGCTGCCACAGGTGTCGGCCAGCTCTTGCACCACAAATAACGTATCGTCCACTTCAAAATCAAAGTAATCTGCTGCCGTAATTAACTCAATACATTTGTGGTCTGGGACTTGTGGGATAATTTGATCGAGTCCAGGATCATAGTATCCCTGGAAAAAACCTTTGCTAGGGCAGTTTAGATCAGTGCAAATAATGAGCTCATCAAACCAAGGGATCATGCCGACAAAAGCACCATTATCCAATAAAGCCCAGAATAAGATATTCACTGAAAATAATTCTTGTCCCACCTTTGGGTGGCCATGTTGATTGGAGTAAAGCACCTCAAAGCCATCTAGCTCTGGCGCTAGACGCACCACCTTTGGATGATGTTGAGTTTGATATTCTTGGCCGCTAAAAAGGTCTATGACCTTGGCGGAGGGGCTGACAGTGGACATCACAATATCCTCTAAGAAAACTGACTATGACGAAGAAAAGGGTACGACAATGTTTAACTTAGGTGTTAAGAGTATAGGCAAAAATAACTGGTGTCTGCAAGCCATTGGCGTAAGTTTGGGTAAAATGCTCAAATATATGGCCCTTCTGCCAATCAATAGGTACAATGTTCAACGTAATGAAAAGACTCATGTTTAACCATAAAAAATGTCATTGACGAATCCCAGTTACTAAACCTAGTTACTAAACCCAGTTACTAAGCCCAGTTACTAAGCCCAAGTGAAGGTAACAATGGGTCATCGGGGTAAATGACAGGCTTTCATAGAATCGTTTTCATGGTGTAATAAAGAATTAGCAAAGAATTAGCAAAGATTTCTGCAGCAAGTACATCAGTAGTAGGAGCTCTAACATGAGAGCATTAACTTGAGCAGCAACTTGAGAAATCTGAAGCCAGACGTTTACCAAAAATTGAATGCAAGACTATATGACCAGCACTAGCGAACTACCGAATACAAAAGCATCTGCTACCCCCGCAATGACCGAATCTTCAGAAACTGTGAACTCAACAGTGGCAGAGCCTAAGGAAGTTGTATCAATTTCTACTGAATCAGAGGCCCCTGAAGCGATTGCTCCTGCAGTCACTGCACCTGAGATAAGTGCGGCGGAACGTAAAAAAGCCAAAAGTCGGGCGGCCAATCGAGCAGCGGTTGAGTTGATATGCGAAACATACCCGCAGACATTCTCTTTTGCGAAACCTAGGCCCCTTAAAATTGGTATTCAGGAAGAGTTAATTGCTGATGCGAAGTTAAGCCAGACCAAGATTAAACGAGGCTTGGCAAGTTATGTGCGTGCTTTTGGTTATTTAAAATCTCAAACTGATGGTGCACCGCGCATTAACTTATTAGGTGAAGCAGACGGCGCCGTGACTGCGGATGAAGCAGCACATGCATTAACTAAGTTACCAGCGCCCCGCAAGCCAAGACCCAGCGTTAAAAAGCGCCCAGATCAGGCTGCCACAAGGCCCAAGCAAAATGTGAAACCAAAAGCGCCTAAGCCTGAGGCCAAAATTGAAAAAGCGCCTAGCCCATTTGATGGCTTGAATGAAGGACAGCGAATGGCCAGTAAATTAGAATTATTGCTGAAAAAGAATAGCAATACATAGCTAGCTTTCCACAGGCTTTCATCAGCATTAAAAAAACCGAGCATGGCTCGGTTTTTTTATACCGCAGATAAACTGCTTAAGTGTTATCAGAAATAAATGCTAGCAAATCAGATTTTGCTAAAGCACCAACTTTAGTGCCTGCAACCTCACCGTTGTTAAACAACATCAAAGTAGGGATGCCACGCACACCAAAACGCGCAGCGATCTCACTATTTTCGTCAACATTGATCTTGCAAACCTTAACACTGCCTTCAAACTCGGCGGCAACGTCTTCTAAAATGGGCGCAATCATTTTGCATGGGCCACACCAAGGTGCCCAAAAGTCGAGTAATACTGGGACATCGGCATTGGCTACATCTAGGTCAAAGGTGGCATCTGTTACAGCGTGAGTTAGTTCGCTCATGGTCGTCTCTTCATTAGTTTAGTAGCAGCTATGATACGTGGTTTTTCACTAAAACTCAGTAGCATTATGCTTGCTAAGGGTTACTTTTAAAATCTGTCTAAGTTATATAGTGGCGCGCACTGATAATTCAACCTAGTGTGGTTGCGGAAATGGTTTACGCAGCACTCGCCAAAGACGCAGACATAATAGAACGGCTGCTATACTGAGGCCAAAAATAATACCAATCCAAAAGCCAGCAGCACCCATTATGGGGTAAATTAGATCTGTCATCCCCAATAAATAACCTAAGGGTAAGCCAATGAGCCAGTATGAGATAAAAATAAGTAGTAACGGTTTGGCGGTGTCTTTAAAACCACGCAATGCGCCATTGGCTGCAATCTGAAAAGCATCAGAAAATTGAAATAAAGCAGCAAAAATAAATAAGCTCGCAGCGATGTCGAGCACCAAAGGCTCAGTGGTATAAATACTCGCTAAAGTGATGGGCAGTATGAGCATCACCAAACAAGTGAGACTTGATAGGCCTAATGCTAGGCTAAATCCAACTAACACGGAACGTTTTACCTGGTCGGGTAGGTTGCCACCGATACCATGGCCTACACGTATTGTCAGTGCCATACCAATACTGAGTGGCAGAATAAAACATATACTTGCAAAGTTGAGGACGAGCTGATGTGCAGCGACAATGTCAGCGCCTAAAGGCGCTAATAATAGTGCGACTATAGCGAACATGGTGGCTTCAATAAAAATAGAAAACCCAATAGGTAATCCCACCTTTAAAATACTCATTTGGGTTTTCAGTTGTGGCCAATCGAATTGAGTGAACATGGCACACTGGTGATAAACAGGTTTGGCATATACATAAATAGCCATGCCAATAACGCTGGCCCACATGCTTAAAGCAGTGGCCCAGCCACATCCAACCCCTCCCATTTCGGGCACACCAAACTTTCCATAGATAAAAATATAGTTCATAGGGATATTGATCAATAAGCCTAACAAACTAAAATACACCATCGGCTTAGTAATACCTAAACCTTCACTAAAACTGCGTAAACTTTGCATAATGGCCACAGCAGGCAAGCTTAGGGCCGCTGCATGTAAATAATCTAAGCCGATACCTTTGATGGGGTCTTGGATGTCTAGCCAATCAAATAATGGGTCTAAAGCATATAATAATCCCACTGCCAAACAGCCTAAAATAGTAGCCAGCCACAAGGATTGCTGTACAAAAGGACCGATTAAAGTAATTTTTTTGGCACCAAAATGCTGAGCAACTGTAGGGGTTGTAGCCATAATAACCCCCATCATTAAAATCAACACAGGAAATAACATGCTTGAGCCGACTGCCACAGCCGCTAAGTCGGCTGAACTATAGCGACCTGCCATGACTGTATCAACAAAACTGGCACTCATATGCAGTACTTCAGCTATAAGGATGGGAGTACCCAGACGCAAGAATTGGCGTAATTCTTGGCCCATGGCTGCTAAACTATAGGTGTGACTCATTGACTGGGGCATTAAAAAAACCAAAGTTTTGGCGGAAAAAAAGATGGGCTATAATACCGCTTTTCTATGTCTTCGGCCACGCTTAACTCATGCCCAAATCCAGCCCATGTCAGTGTCAAAAGGTTATTGATCTATTTAATAATTTGTTCACAGCATCATACAATACGCAGCTAGTGTGTGCTGTATGTGATGGCCGACAAGGTGAGCTAGATCAGCCTGTTTATGAACCGGCCAATCGCCATCGAGCCCATCATCAAATTGTCTTCGCTCATGGTCATTTTGCCAGTGCGTTACATGAAATATCCCATTGGTGTGTTGCTGGAGATGCCCGGCGCTTACTTGAAGACTTTGGCTATTGGTATCAGCCAGATGGCCGCAGCAAGCAACAGCAAAAAGAATTTGAAAAAGTAGAAATCAAACCCCAGGCACTGGAGTGGTTATTCAGTTTGGCTAGTAGACAAGTTTTTGTGGCCAGCGCCGACAATCTCACAGCTGGAACAGCCGATGACTTAGCCTTTCGGTTGGCCGTGTCAAGTCAGGCCCGATCTTTTTTTAGCCATGGCTTGCCGCCCCAAGCCGCATTATGGTTAGCGCAGTTAAAACAAACCTATGGTGGGCAGGTGTTGTTTGAACACCTATATTGGCCTGACGAAGAGGTTAAGTTCGAAAGGCCTACCATTACTTGAGCCTATCGCGTTAAAGAAAGCAGCTTAGAAAAGAAAACAGCTTAGAAATGTTGCTTGACTAAGGCTGCAATATCATCCACTGATGTGTTGTGGGCGATGGTGCTGATTAGTTCACCTTCGCGGCCAATAAAATAGATGCGGGATGTGTGATCAACGGTGTAGGTTAAGGCTGAGTTTTCTAAGGGGATGTAACTGTAATATGCGGCGTAGTTTTTTACTAACTGATCAAGGGTTTTGATGTCCCCCGTAAGACCAAGCATGCGCGGGTGAAAGTAACGACTATATTTCGCTAAGTTATCTAGGCTATCTCGTTCTGGATCGACACTAACAAACAAAGGTTGGATTTGAGCTTCTTGACTGGGTGTTAACTGACGCATGCTAGCCGCCATAGAAGACAAGGCAGTGGGGCATACCTCTGGACATGAAGTAAAGCCAAAATACATGAGCACCATCTGGCCGCGAAAATCTTGCAGCTTGACCGGTCCAGTACTACTTTCTAAAACAAAATCCCCACCTAAATTTGCATAACCTAAATTTGCGTTATTTTGCTCTGTCCAAGGGTTATATTTGGCTAGCATTAGACCTGCAACAAAAAGCAGAATAAGGCCTAGTGCATAAAGTACTTTCATTGATTGGGACATAGGTTGGGTTCCTGGTATTGGATAGTTGGGTGTCAATAGCTGCCAAACTTATGGATTAGGTATCAACGAGCCTTGGTTAGCGAAGTTCAACATCAAGGTAACGATAATCACTGGCAGCGTAAGTGCCAAGCATGCGAATGTCCTTGGCAAAATAGGCCAGTTCATCCATGGCTAGAATCATGTTGGCATCGTTGGGGTGAGCTTCAGCATCGATATGAAATTGCGTGGCTACCATGCGTCCATCTGGGGTGTAGCTTTCTAGCTTGATTAGATTGACATTGTTAGTGGCTAAGCCTCCCATGGCTTTGTATAAAGCCGATGGCATATTGCGTACCGTGAACAAAAACGAAGTGATGTATTTTTGGTGCATCACTTGTTTAGGAATCGTATGTTCACGCGATAATATTAGAAATCGGGTGGTGTTGCCTTTAACATCTTGGAAATATTCCTGCAAAATGTCTAAATTATAAAGTTCTGCAGCTAAGCTAGATGCAATAGCACCATGGCTAGGGTCACCTTTTTGACTGACTTCAAGGGCAGCTCCGGCAGTGTCTAATGTGGCTATGGGGAGTATGCCAAGCTGGGTCAGGCGTTTGCCACATTGAGCTAAAGCTTGCGGGTGCGACCCCACCGTTTTTATCTGCTCTAAGGACGTGTTTTTAAAAGCTACCAAACAATGATTAACGGGTTCGTAATGCTCACCAATAATGTACAAGGATGTGTGGGGTAATTGGCGATAAATTTCCTCCACACGGCCTGCGGTAGAGTTTTCAACAGGGATCATGGCAATCTGAGCAGCGCCTCGCTCTACCATGGCCATAGCGTCGCTAAAGGTCATGCAGGCTTTGGCTATGTAGTTGGGAAACACCCGCTGGCAAGATAAGTGTGAATAAGCACCTTGATGGCCTTGGTAAGCAATAATAGGTCGTGCGTCGTTTTGTGTCATTGATTGGGTAGTGAATCGTAAGATAAACCTTTATGGTGTTCGCAGTGTAACAAATCTAAGCAATAAATTGGTATCATTGGCAGCTTATAAATAACCCTGTTTTTGGAAAACTATGACCCCTGCTCGTTTGGCAAAATATAAAGCCACGTTAGCCTCCCGTCAGCTAGATTTGACCATCATTACGGATCAAGTGAATAAAGCTCAAAATATTGCAGCGCTCGTGCGCACCTGTGATGCAGTGGGTATTCACAATGCCCATGTGGTCGCAGCAAAGGGAAAGGCTGGGGCCCACAAGGGCACTGCCCTAGGTAGTCAACAATGGGTCAATGTAGTGGCCCATGAGCATATTGACAGTGCGCTGAACACGGCTAGGAAAAAGGGCATGCAGATAGTTTCAGCCCACTTTAGTGATCAAGCTGTTGATTACCGCACATTGGATTACACCCAGCCTACAGCTTTAATATTGGGTGCAGAAATGCATGGTGTAAGCCCCGCAGCCGTGAAAGCTTCTGATCATCAAGTTGTGATCCCCATGCTTGGCATGGTGCAATCGTTTAATGTTTCGGCAGCAGCCGCCATTATCTTGCTTGAGGTTCAGCGTCAGCGCGAGTTAAATGGTCACTATGAAATTCCACAATTGGTAGGCAAAGAATATGATCAAACCCTGTTTCGTTGGAGCCACCCAAAAGTAGCAGACTTTTGCCATCGTCTTAAGATAGATTATCCAGCGATGGACACTGATGGCAGCATCATAAACCTGAACCAGTGGCATGCGAGCGCTTTGCAAGACCAAAGCCTGCGTGTCTTGCTGCCCAACTAGGACTGAATTAATGAATAAAATCAACTTAGTAGCTGATGAAAATATTTTGTTACTTGATGAATTATTTGGCGACATAGCCCACATTACAAGGATCAACGGCCGTTCAATTAGTGCCCTGCAAGTAGCCCAAGCCGATGCATTGGTTTTGCGCTCAACGGCCAAAGTGACCCCCGCTTTATTAGAGCATAGCAAGGTTAAGTTTGTGGGTACTTGTACCATAGGCACAGACCACCTAGCCATAGACTATATGGACGCTAACAATATTGTGTGGCGCAATGCGCCTGGCTGCAATGCAGCTGGAGTAGGGGACTATGTGATCGCTTGTATTAACCATGCTTGGCAAACTCTTGGCATTGATCCTCGACAACAAACGATTGGCATTGTGGGGGCGGGTAATGTGGGTAGCCGTTTGGCTGAGCGTTTACAAAAGGCAGGTTTTAGCATACTTCAATGTGATCCCCCCAAAGTGGATGCAGGGCACCAAGGTTTTGTTGAGTTAGATGAGTTGCTAGGTCGATGCCAAATTGTGTGTTTGCATACGCCACTGACTAAAACGGGTGTGCATGCCACAGAAAACTTGCTGCACCAAGAACGCATCAAAAATTTAGCTAAAGGAACCGTATTGATTAGCGCTGGACGAGGTGAAGTGGTTGATCAGCAGGCGCTTTTGGTACGTCAGCAACAGCTGCATGATTTACATTTATTTTTGGATGTTTGGCATCACGAACCTCACATAGACAAAAGTTTATTTGACTATTCCCATTGTGTGACACCGCATATAGCAGGCCATTCTTTAGAAGGAAAAATGCGTGGTACCTATATGATTTATCAGGCTTTGTGTGAACATTTTGGTATTCAAGTTAAACACAAGTTAGGCCCCTTAATACCAAAGCCAGACCTAGCCGAGTTATTCATCAAAGCAGATACAAGCGCGCAAGAGATACTCGCTCTTGCGTGCAGCCATGTTTATCCGTTAATGCAAGACGACACACGCATGCGTCAAGGTGATGACTTTGATCTACTGCGCAAAAATTATCCAGTGAGGCGTGAATTTTCCAGCCTCACACTGCAGGGAATCACTCATGCTGAGAGCGAAGACATGATGCACGGTTTGGGTTTTAGTATTGAACAAGAGATACATTAAATGACGTTTAACATTGGTTTAATCATTAACCCCTTGGCTGGATTGGGTGGCAGTGTGGCTTTAAAAGGGAGTGATGACGTAGCCTCTGAAGCTCTTGCTCTTGGGGCCGTTCCCAAAGCCAACGCACGCTGTCTTCAGGCCTTAGCCGAGGTAGCCGATTTAGACGTGTGTGTGTATGCCTTTGCCGGTGACATGGGAGCCAACTGCGCCTTGTCCGCAGGTTTGAAGACCGAGGTGGTTGGTAAAGCTAAAACTCAGCCTTCAAGCGCTGCAGACACTATATCAGCAGCGCAAATGTTGTTAACACGAGGGGTCGACTTGCTGGTTTTTGTGGGTGGAGATGGCACAGCCAGAGATTTACTGTCAGCAATTGGTGACCAAGTGCCTGTGGTGGGCATCCCAGCTGGAGTAAAAATTCACTCTGGAGTCTATGGCATTACCCCCATGGCAGCAGGGCAGGTGATTGCTCAGTTAATAAAGGGTGAGTTGGTGAGCTTACGCAGCCAAGAAGTGCGCGACATCGATGAACAGGAGTTTCGTGCAGGTCGAGTAAAAGCCCGGTATTACGGTGAACTACAAGTGCCAGAGTCACATCAGTACATGCAGGCCACCAAGGACAGTGCAAAGCCTGGGTCTAAAGAGGTTGAAGCCCTAGTGCTTGATGACATCGCCGCTCATATCGAAGAACTCATGGACCCTGGAATCCGATATATCATGGGCTCTGGCTCAACGATTGCGGCGGTAATGGATTATTTAGGCTTAGCCAATAGTCTTTTGGGAGTTGACGTAGTTGAAGATGGGCAGGTGATTGCTAGTGATGTGACAGCCCAACAATTGCTCACTTTAACCGAGCATCATGCAAGCCAACTTTTTATTACCTTAATTGGGGGGCAGGGGCATATATTAGGCCGTGGTAATCAACAACTCAGTGCGCCATTAATCAAACAATTAGGCTTGATTAATATTCACATCGTGGCCACTAAAACCAAACTCAAAGCCCTGCAAGGACGCCCATTGTTGGTGGATTCGGGTGACCCACAATTAGATCAAGAAATGGCAGGCTTGGTGCCAGTCATTTGTGGTTTTCATGATCTCGTACTTTACCCTTTAGGTAATCCACAACAGGCCAGCGTTGCTAAGTAATTAACCCCAGTCTGAGTATCAGTTGCGCAGCGTTCCTAAGAAGGTTGCAATGCGACCAACCGCTTCAATGAGTTGCTCTTCATAGGGTAAAAATACAATACGAAAGTGTTGACTGTCAGGTAAATTAAAACCACTGCCTTGAACCACTAAAACCTTTTGTTGTGACAATAGATCAAAGGCAAATTGTTCATCACTTTGAATAGCGTAGACTTCTGGGTCTAAACGGGGAAATAGATACAAGGCGCCCTCTGGTTTATGACAACTGACGCCAGGTAGGGCATCTAACATTTGCCAAGCCATATCGCGTTGGCGCTTCAATCGGCCGCCATCGCAAATTAACTCTTGAATACTTTGATAACCACCCAGAGCAGTCTGAATTGCATACTGGCTGGGCACGTTAGAGCACAGGCGCATGCTGGCGAGCATGTCGAGGCCCTGAATGTAGTCTTTGGCTTTAAGTTTGGCACCGGATAGTACTAACCAGCCAGAACGAAAGCCAGCAGCGCGATAGGTTTTTGATAGACCATTAAAGCTCATAAACAAGACGTCATCAGCTAAGCTTGCCATAGGGATAAATTTAGCGTCGTCATAGAGAATTTTATCGTAAATTTCATCAGCAAAAATAATTAGATTATGTTGGCGTGCTAATTCAATAATGGCTTCGAGGGTGGTTTGGTCATAAACGGCGCCGGTGGGATTGTTAGGGTTAATCACCACAATGCCGCGCGTGCGATCAGTAATTTTGGCAGCCATATCTTCAAGGTCAGGTTGCCAGCCATTGTCCTCATCACAGCGATAATGCACGGGTGTGCCACCAGATAAAGATGTGGCAGCGGTCCAAAGAGGGTAATCGGGAGCCGGGATGAGCATTTCATCAGCTTCGTTTAAGAGCCCCTGCATGGCCATAACAATGAGTTCGCTAACACCATTACCGATATAAATATCTTCTATGGTGACGTTCTTGATGTTCTTTCTCTGACTTTCGTGCATAACGGCTTTACGAGCCGCAAATAGGCCTTTAGAATCGCAGTAACCTTGGGCATTAGGCAGATTTAAAATCACATCCTGCACAATTTCTTCTGGTGCCTCAAAACCGAAAGGAGCAGGGTTGCCAATATTCAGTTTAATAATGCGGCTGCCTTCATCTTCTAGGCGCTTGGCTTCTTCCAGCACTGGGCCACGAATGTCATAACATACGTTTATCAATTTTTGTGATTTGCGTATCATGCTCATACAGGTGATCTCAAGACTAATTTGATAATAATATCTTATCTTACGTGAAAAAATTTCTTTATAAACCTATAAAGGCGTCATCAAACAGTATTATTTGACCACTAGCAACGATCAAGCAACAATGCAGTAACGATGTAACAACTATTCAGCAACTTTTAGATACTATCTATCCACTATTTACCCACTTAAAAGGAATACCATCATGGCCGATAATCACAATAGTAAGTCAGGGCCTGCTAAGACTGAAGCGCAATGGCAAAAGGAATTAAGCCCTGAAGCTTTTGCAGTGTGTCGTCAAAAAGGCACTGAAAGGCCTTATACAGGGGCCTATGATCAGCACTTTGAGAATGGCCATTATCATTGTCACTGTTGTGGTGCAGAGTTATTTTCAAGCCAGTCTAAATTTGATGCAGGTTGTGGTTGGCCTAGTTTTAGTGCCCCTACCCATGGCCCCGCCATTAAAGAAGAAGTAGACGTAAGCAGCGGTATGAGGCGCACTGAAGTCATGTGTGATGATTGTGGGGCTCACTTGGGTCATGTATTTCCAGATGGCCCCCCAGTCACTGGTCTGCGCTATTGTATTAACTCTGTGGCCTTAGATTTTAAAAAAGCATAATCCATCTAGGCCATAAAACGTTAAAAAGTTAAGCCTAGACGTGAAGCTTAATTCTTGGCCAAAAAGTTGGCCAAGCTGATGTCACTAAAGCCTCGTTCAAGAGTGGTACTGAGCACTTCATTGATGATTTGTTGATTCTTTTGAGCATCGGGCAACTGTGAAAATTGATGACTGTTCTCAGTTTGATAATGGCCCGTATGGCTGCTCCCACCAACTGTAGTAATGAGGGTGATTTTAGCGTTTAGACTGATGGTGTGGATGAGGCTTTTTGTGACAGTCTCATAATTAAGTTCTTCAAGCACCAGAGTGAGTTGTGCCGGTGCAGCGGAACTAGACCCATCAAATCCTAACTGGGCTGCAGACGATTGTGCAGCGAGTCGCAGGGCAGCATTGATATCGTTGGCAATAGTGATGACACTCGAGCTTTCGTAGACTCCACCACGGCTGCCTAAAACACTGCTAGCGCGACGATCTTCTACCTCAATGGTCAGAGTTCGTCCTTGCCCATAAAAAGGCCCAGAAAGGTTTGTTTGAGGGACTATGGTAATCGTTTGAGGGCTAACGGCACAGCCAGCAACTAAAACGCTCAAACTTAGATATAAAGCAATGAGTAGTGGTTTCATGGGCAGATCCTTAACATGGTATTCGGCAAGAAGGCATTAGTTTACGCAACTAAGACTATTACATATGGTGTTAGGTTCCAAGTAATATGGCGTTGGTGCATATTTATTAATAAAGCTGTATGGTTTTTAACCAGTATAAAGAAATATTGCTTTTTTTCGCCTAAACATTTGACACGGCTGAAGAAATCTTTACAATGCGCATCTCCTAAAGGCAACACCGAACACGGTTTGTTAGCAGGAAATGCGGAGCGGTAGTTCAGCTGGTTAGAATACCGGCCTGTCACGCCGGGGGTCGCGGGTTCGAGTCCCGTCCGTTCCGCCATTTATTTTCTTAAGCCACCCTTGAACTTGGCTTAAAATAGAAAATAAATAGCACTTAGTACGTTGGGTGATTAGCTCAGTTGGGAGAGCATCTGCTTTACACGCAGAGGGTCGGCGGTTCGAACCCGTCATCACCCACCAAGTGTACGTTGGGAGAAGTAATA
>Ga0115000_10002231_pt1 | contig 16896 bp, 17 predicted proteins | sample ArcticOcean_MG_C_6_FD_89690 | JGI IMG/M metagenome (GOLD analysis project Ga0115000, IMG submission 89690) | Marine microbial communities from western Arctic Ocean - ArcticOcean_MG_CB8_128 | ecosystem: Environmental > Aquatic > Marine > Oceanic | place: Arctic Ocean: Canada Basin | collected...
AACCATCTCATGTTTTAGCATTAAAGAGTTTTTTTCATTGGTTTTAGAGGCGCCACCACCTAAATGATTAATTGTGGTATTTCTTATTATAGCCACCTCTTTTCCTGCTTGTCTTATTCTTAAGCATAGGTCGGGGTCTTCATAATACATCCAGTAACGATTTTCATCCATTTTTCCAATTTGTTTGAATAGCGAACCTTTAATAGCCATTACTGAGCCACCAACCCAATCTGGATACCACACACTATCCTTTTCTTTGAAACGCTCTTTTAATTTAGATTTATTGATTAATTTATAAATACTTCTAATCCAGCCTATTAGGAGCCATGGGCTAAGATATGAAATCTCGCCACCAATACGATTGGGCATAATTGTCCTACAAGAGACAAGACCGACATTTTTATGCTTCTTTAAAAAAGTAATCATAATATCGATAGAATTGTCATTATTTAATTCTGTATCTGGATTCAAAAATAGTAAGTATTCACCCGTAGCATTCACAACACCAAGATTGCACCCACTAGAGAAGCCATAATTACCAGAGTTGGCTATAAATTTAATTTTCGGAAATTTTTTTTGAAAATTATTAAATTTTTCATCCTGTGAGTCATTGTCGACAACAATGATTTCATAGTTAATTTTTGGTTTATATACATCAAATGATTTAAGGCATCTTGATAATACTTCCCAGCTTTTGTAATTAACAATGATGATAGAAAGATCTTTACTATTCAATCTAATACTCCTTAATCCAATAGAGTCTATTGACATATTCAGCAGGGAGTTTATCGCCCCATTTCATACAATTTTTTTTATTCATCTTTAATGGCTCTAAACTCCCACAATAAATGACTTTTTTTTGTATAGTAAAGAGTGTAGAAAATGTTTTTTAGAAGTTTAATAAGAAAATTATGCTTATTAATTTCTTGAGAAAATTTAATTTTTTTCATTCTCATTACCTTAAATTTTCCTACAAATCCATAAATAGAAGCTCCATATTTAGGATGGGTAAAGTATTGATAGGTATTTTTTGAAATTATATTGACGTGTGTCGGATCAACAAAAGCCTCGTTTCTAGGATAATAAGGTGTAATTGCGTAAAATACACCATTTGGCTTAAGGACTCTATATGCCTCATTCATAAAATCAATAAATGGGAATCTGCTTTTATTGTTGTCAATAATCAATCGAGGAATGTGCTCTAAAAAATCATAGGCAGAAATAGAATCAAAGGTAGAATCTTCAAACGGCAATGGATCCAACACAATATTACTTTGTACGTAATGAAAATCGTCAGAACTCTGTTCAATAATATCAATACCATAAAGTTCTTCGGAGTCAAATGGATTTCTTGGCTGTGATCCACAACCTACATCAAGATGCTTTTTTTTAATCATTTTGTATTTATCCCTTGTTTATTTTTTCTTAATAATTCCCAGTCTCTGACCTTGGTAACTTCCATCTTGTACATGCCCACACCAGATATTGTTATCCAAATACCACTGGATAGTTTTTTTAATGCCCGTTGCAAATGTCTCATCTGGCGTCCAGTTTAATTCATTAGCAATCTTAGTTGCATCAATGGCATATCTAACGTCATGTCCTACTCTATCACCTACATAAGTTATAAGCTGTTCATATCTATCAACACCATCAAGTTCACTTGGTACTAATTCATCCAAGATATTACAAATAGTTTTAACAACATCAATATTTTGCAATTCATTGTGACCGCCGATATTGTATGTTTCGCTAATTTCGCCAGTAAGTGATACATGGAGCAGTGCTCTTGCATGGTCATCAACATAGAGCCAGTCACGTATTTGTTTACCATTACCATAAATTGGTAAATTCTTACCTTCTAAAGCGTTAAGAATAATGAGAGGTATTAGCTTCTCAGGGAACTGATAGGGTCCGTAATTATTTGAGCAGCTCGTTATTAGAGTTGGGAATTCAAAAGTACGTTGCCATGCTCGCACTAGATGATCGGAGCTTGCTTTAGCTGCAGAGTAAGGTGAGCTAGGTGCATAAGGCGTATCTTCAGTAAATAGATCATCCGTTCCCTCTAAATCACCATAAACCTCATCCGTAGATACATGGTGAAATCTAAAGTTATCTTTCTTATCACTATCTAGATTAGACCAATAATCTCTAGCCTCTTCTAATAGAACGTAAGTACCAACAATATTGGTTTGAATAAATTCGCCAGGGCCATCGATTGATCTATCTACATGTGACTCAGCAGCAAGATGCATGATGATATCAGGCTGGTGTTCATTAAACACACGTTTGATCTCATTCGCATCACAAATATCTACTTTCTCGAATGTGTATCTTGCATCGCTTTCAACTGAGGTTAAAGATTCTAAATTACCTGCATAGGTGAGTTTGTCAACATTAATAACGCTATGATTGGTGTTGTTTATAATATGGCGAATTACAGCAGAGCCTATGAAGCCAGCACCGCCAGTAATTAGTAGTTTTTTTGAGGTCATTGTTTTTGCTTTAATATTGTCATGCAAGTGTTAAGAGAAAACTTCCAATTAGATATTTTTATGTTAAATACATTAACTATTTTATCCTTTTTCATTATTGTGTTTCTTGGCCTTTTGGCAGGTGTTGGATATTGCTGTGTTGTAATAGAGTTAATTTCACATGCTATCTTTTCTATTTTAAAGATTTCTTTAGCAAACTCATACCAACTTATCTCTCCCTCATTTGAGTAATTATAAATCTGCGTTGTTTGACCTACATCTCTAAATTTTTTATGCTCTATAATTTCTAATATTGCACCTGCTAAATCAGCTGCATAAGTAGGTGAGCCCACTTGATCATTTACCACGCTTAACTCATCTTGCTCTCTACATAGTCTTAGCATCGTGCTAACAAAGTTATTGCTATATTCAGAATAAAGCCAGCTGGTTCTAATAATAAGAGCATTCATTGGCATTAATGCTTGCAGTGCTTTTTCTCCAGAGAGCTTGGTTCTGCCGTAGGCGTTGATTGGATTGGGAGTATCTGTTTCTGAGTAAGGCTTACCACTCTCTCCGTCAAAGACGTAGTCCGTAGAGATATGCAATAGCCTTGCCTGCTGCTTGTTGGCAATGCTTGCTAGTTGCTTTACTGCTAAATGATTAATCTTGTCTGCTAACCCTTCCTCTTGCTCTGCTTTATCGACTTGCGTGAAGGCTGCGCAGTTAATGATAAGATCAAACTTATCATTGTTGCCAAAGTAGTGGCTAATACTGCTCTCACTACTGAGGTCTAAATCCTCTCTGCCAACAAAGATATATTCATTAGGGGTTTGATTGTTGCCTATTTTGGTATCAGCATTAACTGTCTTCTGAATAGACCTGCCTAATTGGCCATTCTTGCTGGTAACGAGTATTCTCATGACAATCAGCTACTCAAACAAATCTTTGGCATTGGCTAAAGATGGATGGGCTTTATCTTTGTCTGAGAGTTTTAACTCTTCTGCTAATAACTGCCAATTAATTTTAAGTTGGTCATCATTAAAAGCAATACCTCGATCATACTCAGGTGCATAGTAATTATTGACCTTATAAGCAAAGGTTGCACTATCACTCAGTACAACAAAACCGTGTGCAAAACCGTGTGGTACAAATAGCTGGTGTTTATTATCGCCTGTTAACTCAACTGCCACATAATGACCAAATGTAGAGCTAGATTTTCTAATATCAACCGCCACATCTAAAACACTACCTTTAATCACTCGTACGAGTTTAGCCTGAGTATAAGGTGGCAATTGATAATGCAGCCCCCTAAGCACACCTTTGATTGATTTGGATTCATTATCCTGTACAAAGTTAAGCTTGTATCCGATAGTCTCTTCAAGCAAATCTTGTCTAAAGGTTTCAATAAAGTAGCCCCTGTCATCACCATGAATAGTGGGCTCAATGAGCATTACATCTGCAATCGACTGAGGGGTGAACTTCAATTGACTTCCTCCGCACGTGTAAGTAAGTATTGCCCGTATTGATTATTAGCTAAGGGTTGTGCTAGTTCTATGAGTTGTTCTTTATTAATATAGCCTTTCTCAAAGGCAATCTCTTCGATACAGGCTACTTTTAAGCCTTGCCTTCTCTCGATGGTTTCAATAAAGGTTGAGGCCTCTAATAGGCTTTCGTGTGTTCCAGTATCAAGCCAAGCATAGCCTCTACCCATAAGCTCAACACATAGACGGTCTTCACCCAGGTACATTTGATTAATGGTAGTAATCTCTAGCTCACCTCTGTCAGATGGGACAACTTCATAAACCTTTTTAATGACATCATTAGGATAAAAGTAAAGGCCGGTTACTGCATAGTTACTTTTAGGAGTTTTTGGTTTCTCTTCAATATTGAGTGCTTTGCCGGCGGCATCAAAATCAACCACACCATAGCGCTCTGGATCGTTCACATGATAGCCAAATACAGTTGCCATGTTTTTATCTTTGGCATTACTAACAGCGTTAGCCAACATATTAGTCATACCATGACCATAATAGATATTATCGCCTAGGATTAAACAGGCATCGTCACCACCAATAAAATCTTTACCCAAGATAAATGCTTGAGCTAATCCGTCAGGAGAGGGCTGCACAATGTATTCAAACCTCATGCCGATGTCAGAGCCATCGCCAAGAAGGTGTTCAAACTTTGGTAGGTCTTCAGGGGTAGAGATAATAAGTACTTCTTGAATGCCAGAAAGCATCAGCACTGACAATGGGTAATAAATCATCGGCTTATCATAAATGGGCATTAACTGCTTAGATATAGTCTTGGTAATGGGATATAACCTAGTGCCAGATCCACCAGCCAGAATAATTCCTTTCATTTTTGTTTTACTCATTAGTTGTCCAATAGTCTTTAATCCATGGAGATGGCTTAATGTGCCGATACCATTTACCGCTGCGCCCTATAATTGCTTCAGGTGGATTTGGTAAGCCATGAAACAGGATGATTTTAGCCCCTAAAGGTATTGAAGGGACAGCGAACCAAGATTTAAACCAGGACGGGCAGCATTTATACTTAAAACTTGGAACCCAATCATCTGGCCAATATTCTAGTTTACCTAGTTTATCAATTTCGCGAGATAAATAGGCCTGCTCATGACGCACCTCATTTTTTATTTGTTCATAGTTCTTCTCAAAGTGCTCAAGTATTTGTGGGTATTGTCCAATTTCAAATCGAAATACTGAAGAGTTTCCCTCTCTTTTCTTTGGGCTTTTTTTGTCGTGTGCAATTAAAAAATCACCAGGCTGACTAAAGAATACATCTAGGCTACCTACAATTACTACGTCCAAGTCAAGAAACAGTGTAGTCCCAGAGAGGCCGCCAAAGTCTTTTTTAAATACAGTGAGCTTCCTCCAGCCGCGCTCAGGGGATCCAGATGAAAGTTTTAGCTCTGGGAGATCTTGTATCTCTACTTCGGGCCGAATACCTTCACTATTTTCAGTGAAACATACAAATCTAAATTTAGTGACCGTGTTACGTGACACCATTGCGTATAGACGGTTTACATATTCTGAAGAGAATTTACTGCCCCATTTCATGCAGATAATATTCATAGTTTGATCAAAATTAAGAGCTATACATTGTGATAAGAGTCTCTACCAATACAGCTTATACCATTAGTAAAAGAATAAATTTTATAGATTAAAGCTAGCATTGTTATGTATCTGCCTTTACAAAAACTATGTTTCATTATAGAGCATAACTAAGAAATAAAAAAAACACTAGTTATAAAACATACTCACCGATATATTTTAAGATTACCACACGCTAAGAATATTATTAAAGTTGTTCAATTGATGAACACGAACCAATATAAATGATAAAATAAGTTTTTTTCATGATTTTTTTTGCAAATACATTTGCAAGATATGGCGGTAGCGTGCCTAATATTAGACCTACTTTTTTTCTGCACTAATGGATACACGAGATATACATCTTGATCTGCTTCGTAAGTTAGAGTCAAACCCTCACTACACCCAAAGAGAGCTCTCTAGGGAGATGGGTGTGAGCCTGGGTAAGGTAAACTACTGCCTAAAAAAACTGACTGAGAAGGGGTGGGTAAAACTATCAAACTTTACTCATAATCCAAATAAAATAGGCTATGCGTACCTCCTTACCCCTGGCGGAATCGAAGAGAAGTCAAGGCTAACTTTTTCCTTTCTTAAAAGAAAGATTGTTGAATATGAAATACTCAAAAAAGAGATTAATGAGTTAAAACTTGAATCAGAAGAAATAGCTAATGAAAAGCGATAATAGCCATTATCATTTTCAATAAACCAATTATTAATTGTTGCTTGCTGAATTATTAATCTTGAATTTAACTGAATCAAAAGGAAAATTAATCTTATGTTAAGAAACTCATCAATACTTATTACTGGCGGAACAGGCTCTTTTGGTCATGCCTTCATTCCTATGACACTGGACAGATACAACCCTAAACAGATTGTTGTTTATTCCAGAGATGAAATGAAACAATGGGAAATGGCACAAAAGTTTGAAAGCGATACCAGAGTTAAATTTGTGATTGGCGATGTCCGTGATCAAACGCATTTATCGCGCACGCTTAATGGTATCGATTATGTAGTTCATGCTGCTGCCACCAAAATTGTACCTACGGCTGAATACAATCCTTTTGAATGTGTTAAAACTAATATTAATGGTGCCACCAATCTAATTGACTCTTGTATTGATCGCGGAGTTAAAAGTGTGGTTGCACTATCAACTGACAAGGCAAGCAACCCAATTAATCTTTATGGAGCAACCAAGCTTGCCTCTGACAAGTTGTTTGTTGCTGGAAATGCCTATGCAGGCAACCATGATACGAGATTCTCTGTTGTTCGCTATGGCAATGTTATGGGCTCTAGAGGTTCGGTTATTCCATTCTTTATTAAGCTAAAAGAGACTGGAGAATTGCCAATCACTGATCCAAATATGACCAGATTTATGATTACTCTTGAAGAGGCTGTAAAACTAGTATGGCATGCCTTTGATGATATGCAGGGCGGTGAAATTTATGTTAAAAAAATCCCGTCAATGAGGATTACTGATATCGCTAAAGCAGTTAGTGAGACAGCAAAGCAAAAGACTATTGGTATTCGTCCTGGTGAAAAAATTCACGAGCAAATGATTGGCCTAGAAGATGCGCTACACACCTACGAGTATAAGGATCATTATAAGATTTTACCTGCTATTTACAACTGGTCTTCTGATCCAAAGCGTACTAAAGATGGAATTAAAGTTGATGAGAATTTTACTTATACATCAGATCATAATAAAGAGTGGATGGGTATTGATGATTTACAGCAATGGATTGATGTTAATAGTACTAAGATTGGTAAAATCTAGAGCATGCAAAAAAAAGTTCTCATTACTGGTGGATCTGGTTTACTAGCCGTTAACTGGGCACTGTCTATACGTGACAATTATGCAGTTACATTGTTACTGCACCACAAGAAAATTTCCCTATCAGGGGTTGATACAAGCGTTGCATCTTTAAGTTCTTTAGATGAGTGCTTATCCGTGTTAGCAAAACACCAACCAGATATTGTAATTCATACTGCTGGCCTCACTAATGTAGAAGAGTGTGAGTCTGATCCTGACTTAGCGCAAGAGGTGAATGTAGATTTGGCAAAGAATATAGCGATTGCTTGCAATCAGCAAAGCGTTAAATTAGTTCACATTTCAACTGACCATCTTTTCTCGGGTAATCAAGAATTTTCTACAGAAGATAGCGCGACTAATCCTGTTAACAACTACTCTAAAACCAAATTATTGGGTGAGCAGGAAGTTCTAAAGAACTGTAAAGGCGCGCTTATTATTCGCACCAATTTTTTTTGCTGGGGTATGAAATATCGACAATCATTCAGTGACTTTATTCTGAATAAGTTACGTAATAACAAACAGATTGACTTATTTTCTGACGTGTTCTTTACTCCAATATTGGTCAGTGAATTGTCTAAAAAAGTGCACCAATTAATTAATGAAAATTTTAGTGGTAGATTTAATGTAGTTGGCGGTGAGCGCTTATCAAAATATGAGTTCGGCATAAAACTTGCTAGTTGTTTTAATTTGGATGCTGGTTTAATTAATACAGTTAGTATTGATGATAAGCCAAATTTAGTGAAAAGACCTAAGGATATGAGCCTGTCTAATGCCAAACTCTGCCAAACACTTAATTGCGAGATCGCTACTCTTGATGAACAGTTGCAAGTTCTTAAAGAGCAAGAAGATAAAAGTGCCACCAACCAAGTGGTTTTAGATATTATTCCTTACGGTAGGCATTATATTGATGAAGACGATATTCAATCTGTTGTCAATGTATTAAGGTATGGCCTGCTTACACAAGGCCCTAAGGTTGCTGAGTTCGAAAACAAGGTTGCTAATTACGTGGGTGCAAAATACGCCGTTGCTGTTACCAGTGGAACAGCAGCACTGCATCTAGCGTGTATGGCACTAGAATTAGGCGAGGGCGATGAAGTAATAACCTCTCCGAATACTTTTGTCGCAACGAGTAATTCCGTTTTGTATGTTGGCGCTAAACCGGTGTTTGTTGATATTGATAAGCAGACTCTAAATATCGATATCAATCAAATTGAGCAAATAATACTTGATTCGAATAATATTAAAGCTATTTTCCCTGTACATTTTGCTGGATTACCATGTGACATGGAGCGAATCAAGAAATTAGCAGATAAATATAACCTGGCAATTGTTGAGGATTCTGCACACGCATTAGGCGCAACATACAATGATGGGTCAAAGGTAGGTAACTGTCAATATTCAGATATGACTATCCTATCCTTTCACCCTGTAAAGGGTATTGCAGCAGGCGAAGGGGGTATGGTTATAACCAATGATAAATCACTTTATCATAAGTTAACTCTACTTAGAAGTCACGGTATTACCAAAGGTAATTTTGAGTTCCCTGGCATTAGTGAGGCAGATAACTTGTTAATCAACAAAGATGAGGCACTTGAAAATGGAGAGTTGAAGCGTTGGTATTATGAAATGCAGTATCTTGGATACAACTATCGTATCACTGACATTCAATGCGCATTAGCTATATCACAAATGAATAAGATTGATCTATTTTTAGACGCAAGAAGGTCAATGGCTAAATTTTATGACCAGGCCTTTGCAGAAGTTCTAAATATTACCCCATTACAAAATCACGGTAGAGATAATAGCTCTCATCATATTTATGTGGTTAGTGTTGATTTTGATAAGATTGGCTTAACGCGAAACCAATTCATGACAAGATTGGCAGAAAAAGGCGTTGGCTCTCAGGTGCACTATATTCCTGTTGTCAGTCAGCCATATTACCAAGATATAGGCTATGGTATTGAACAGTATCCAGAGACTGAGGCATACTATCAAAATACATTGTCTATCCCTTTGTATTACGGTTTGAGTAGTGCTGAACAAAAATTAGTGATATCTTCAATAAAAGATTTATTGGAAAAATAGATGGTTATAAATACTGAGCGCTTCAAGTTAAAAACCTTGACAGTAGATGATGCTACAGAGGAATATTTATCATGGTTTAGCAGCTCAAAAGAGGTTGGTGAATATATTGCTTATGCGAAAATAAATGCAGATATTCACAAATTAAGGCAGTATGTAAAAGAGCGGGAAGATAGAGAGGATGTATTATTTCTTGGAATTTTTACCGATTCTGGACAGCACATTGGAAATATAAAATATGAGCCAATTAACCTAAAAGATCAGTCCGCTACCATGGGGATTTTGATAGGTAATAAAGAATGGCGAGGCAAGGGTGTTGCAACCGAAGTAATTAAAGATAGTGGTAAATATTTGAAAGATAATTATAAAATTAAATACATTGACTTAGGTGTGAACAAAGACAATATAGCTGCAGTTTCCGCTTATAAAAAAATGAAATTTAAAGTTATTAAGAAAACCGACCTTGGCTTTATGATGAGATTAAACATAGAATGAAGTTAGCGCTTGGAACAGTTCAGTTTGGCTTAGATTATGGTGTTACTAACCATGATGGACAGGTGGCAATAGACGAAGTTAAAAACATCTTGGATTATGCCAAGGACAAAGGCATTGACACATTGGACACTGCATCGGGATATGGTAATAGTGAGCAAGTTTTGGGTGAGGTCGGTGTTAATAACTATCGAATTATTACTAAAACTACACCCTTAAAAAATGGTGTAGATGGGGTGATAAAGGGTTTTCATCAATCTTTAGATAGTCTTAATATTGGACAAGTGGATGGATTATTAATTCACAATATTGATGATACAAAAGATAAGAGATTCGGTGAATTGTTTTATAAATTGAATGAACTAAAAGAAGAAGGAGTGATTAAGAAAATTGGTTTTTCAACTTATACGCCAGAGCAAGTGGATTTTTTATTGGAAAATTTTGATTTTGATTTAATTCAAGTGCCGTTTAATGTATTTGACACTCGCCTTGTTGAAGGTGGACAATTAAAAGCATTAAAGAAAAAAAATATAGAAATCCATGCAAGAAGTGTTTTCCTGCAAGGTGTGCTGTTAAGTTTTGATAGTCTTTCAGATTATTTCTCAACTTGGGATACGCAATTTGAACAGTATCAAGGGCTGGTCAGAGAAAAAGAATTATCCTTGTTAGAGTATGCGTTAAATTTTGCTTTAAACACTCAAGAATTAGACAAAATCCTGGTAGGTGTTGATAGTGTTAATCAACTAACTGATATTGTTAACGCCTTTAAATCGGATGTTGATTTAAAGGCGTTTAAAATTGATGATATTAATTTATTAAACCCAAATTTATGGAATTAGTGACATATGAAAAATAAAATAGAAATTATTGCAGAAATAGCACAAGGTTACGAAGGTAGTGAAAAATTAACTCATTTATTAACTAAAGGCGCAATTGCTTCAAATGCGGACGCAGTCAAATTTCAACTAGTTTACGCAGATGAATTGGCAACACCAGATTATGAATATTACGACTTATTTATAGACTTGCAAATGGATAAAGATGTCTGGATCAGTGTGTGCAATCAGATACATGATGCAGGTAAGAAGGTATATTTTGATGTGTTTGGATTATTTAGCTTGGATATGGCAAAAGAGATTGGCGCAGACGGTGTTAAATTATCAACCACCGAGTTTTACAATAATGCTTTGTTTGATCGCGCTATTGCTAAATTTGATACGCTTTACTTATCAGTTGGAGGTATTCCTGCTGAGGATATTGATCAAAAATTATCAGCATTAAGCGTAGAACAGGTAAATAAGATTTGCCTAATGTATGGTTTCCAGTCTGAGCCTACGCCTTTAGATCAAAATAATTTAAATAAATTAAGTATTTTTAAAAATCGTTATCCAGACTTTAGAATTGGATTTATGGATCATTCTGATGGCGCATTAGATGATGCATATTATTTGCCTTTAGTGGCAATGGGCACTGGCATAAGTGTTATTGAAAAACATATTACTTTAGATAGAGAGCTTGAAATTGAGGACTATATTTCAGGCGTTACTCCAAGCGAATTTATTAAATTTGTCGGGCTGGTTCGTCGATTTGAGCCTGTGTTGGGACTGGACTCTTTAGAGCTTACTGAGCAAGAAGAAGCATACCGCAATAAAGCCACTAAGTCAGTTGTCGCGTTGACTGATTTAAAAGCAGGAGATGTTTTAACCTTGGAGACAGTTGCCTTAAAGCGTTGTTCTAAACCGATTACTGAACACTCTATTCTTGAGATTGAGCATGCACTTGGGAAAACTTTAAAGGTAGATATAAAAACTGATTCACCTGTTGCTAAGGGCGACATATGAAAAAATTAGTTGCAGCATTGGCTTGTCGTAATCAAGGGAGTCGATTGTATGGCAAGCCTTTGCAAAATTTAGATATAGATAATGGTATTACCATCCTTGATAATATTATTAATTGTTTACAGCAGATTTCTGCAATAGATGACGTTATTTTGGGCATTGCCGACGGTGTTGAAAACGATGCATTTGTTGAATATGCTAACAATAATGACATTAAGTATATCCGTGGCAATGAAGAGGATGTTTTAGAGCGTTTAATTAAGTGCGGAGATATTAGTAATGCAACTGACATTCTTCGAACAACCAGTGAATCTCCATTCCCTTACTTTGACTTTATAGATTCAGCATGGGAACAACATGTTAAGCAGGGCAATGATGGCACCTTCCTTGACAATGTTATTGACGGCTGTGGTTTTGAGATGCTGACATTAGATGCATTAAAAAAATCTCATGCTGAGGGTGAAGATAGACATCGCTCTGAACTTTGTACTTTGTATATTAGAGAAAACAAGGATAGATTCAAGATAGAGTATATTGATCCACCCATTAAATTATTTAGAAAGGATATTAGACTAACAGTAGATTATCCTGAAGATTTGGTTGTTTGTAGAGCGGTATATGAACATTTTAAATCTTTTGAGCCAAATATACCGTTGTTAGATGTTGTGGATTTCTTAGATAGAAATCCACAACTATTAAGCCTAACTTCACCATTCTGTGAAGAGGGCTATAAGACTATGTATTTATAATTTTAATTTAGAAAAAAATGTATAAAAAATCAGAAAAATTATTGGATAGAGCACTAAAGTCCATTCCTTTAGCATCTCAAACTTTTAGTAAAAGTTTGACGCAATATCCTAGAGGCGTCTCTCCTTTTTTTATTGAAAAAGGTAAAGGTGCAAGAGTATGGGATGTAGATGGTAATGAGTATGTTGATTTTGTCAATTCATTGGCAGCTGTTACGCTTGGGTATTGTGACAAAGATGTTGATGAAGCAGTGCAAGAGCAGATGAAGAGTGGTGTTACTTTTTCATTACCACACAAGTTAGAGATGGAGGTAGCTGAAAAGTTGATTGAAATCATTCCTTGTGCTGAAAAGGTGAGATTTGCCAAGAATGGCACTGATGCTACTAGTGCAGCTATTCGTATTGCAAGAGCTTATACAGGTAAAGAGCATATTGCGGTCTGTGGCTACCATGGTTGGCAAGATTGGTATATTGGCTCAACTACGAGAGATTTGGGCGTGCCTCAAAGTGTAAAAGAATTAACACATAAATTTGAGTACAACAATATTAAATCACTTGAAAAGATATTTCAAGAGCAGAAGTTGGCTTGTGTGATCATGGAACCAATGAATATTGAATATCCAAAGGATGATTTCCTGAAAGGTGTGAAGGAGTTGGCACATAAGAATAATGCTTTGTTCATTCTTGATGAAACTATCACAGGGTTTCGTTATTCATTGGGTGGAGCACAAGAGTTATTTGGCGTGACTCCTGACTTGGCAACTTTTGGTAAGGGTATGACAAATGGCTATCCGCTTTCTGCTGTTGTTGGTAGTAACAAAGTGATGCAAAAAGTGGAGGATATTTTCTTCTCAGGTACTTTTGGTGGCGAAACCTTGTCACTTGCTGCAGCAAGTAAAATCATTGATAAATATAAGAAAGAACAAGTGATAGAGCACTTTTCTGAGGTTGGTAGTTATTTGTTAGAGAAATTAAATCAACTTATCAATGATAAAAATTTAGGTGATATTTTCTGGACCTCTGGACATCCATCTTGGAGCTTTTTGCATATTAAAGAACAAGAGAAATATAGCGCATTTGAAATTAAAACTTTTTTCTTGCAAGAAATGTTTAAGCGAGGAATATTAACCTTAGGCTCGCATAATATAAGCTTCTCTCATACAAAAGAAATCGTTGATCAGTTGCTAGATGTTTATACAGAAGTATTACCAATGGCTAAAGAAAATATAAAAAATCAAACCCTATTGGAGAACATACAAGGCGATATTTTACAGCCATTGTTTACAGTGAGATGAAGGTAGTTTTTCGAGTTGATGCTTCTTTGCAAATAGGTATAGGTCACGTTATGCGCTGCCTGACCTTGGCACAAGTGTTAAATGAAAATGGAGCGAATGTTGAGTTTATTTGTCGAAAACACGAAGGAAGCTTAATAGACAAGATTCGATCGAGTGGGTTTGTTGCTCATGAGTTAAAGGTGTTTGAAGAGACTGGAGTTGATAATAAATTAGCACATTCTCACTGGCTAGGAGCAACCCAGCAACAAGATGCTGATGATTGTATCGATATACTCAAAGTTAAAAAAACTGGTCTTCTTATTGTTGATCACTATGGTATAGACGAACAGTGGCAAGAAATACTTAAACCTTATTGTGAAAAAATAATGGTGATTGATGATTTGGCAGATCGAAAACATCAGTGTGATATCTTACTTGACCAAACATATGGGCGTCAGAAAGAAGATTATCTTCCCCTTACCCCAAAAAGGTGCAAACTGTTATTGGGGTCACAATATGCTCTGATAAGGCCTGAATTCTCAAAATGGAGAAATTATAGTTTGAATCGCCGTATTAATCCAAAATTTAATCGAATACTTGTTAATATGGGGGGGGTTGATACTGGCAATATCACTGGTAAGGTTGTAAAGGAGTTACAAGCTTGTGCTTTGCCAAAAGATATAGTTATAGTTATAGTTATAGGGAAAGGATTTCCTTATTTAGAGGATATTCAGTTGATTGTAGAGTCAATGACCTATAAGTCAGAAATTAAAGTTGATGTTGATAATATGGCTGAAATAATGGCAGATTCTGATATTGCAATAGGTGCGTCTGGATCCACAACTTGGGAGCGATGTTGTTTAGGTTTACCGACAATTCAATTATTGATTGCAAAGAATCAAGATACAGCATTTAAGTTACTTTTAAGGGATGGTATTATAAAACCAGTATATACAATTGAAAATTTGTCTAAAAATATTTATGAATTGGCGTTTGAAATGAAAGCTTTTAGCGTTGCGTCTTCAAAAGTTTGTGATGGTCAAGGCTCAACCCATGTTAAGAAATATTTAAACTCTATTATAAAATAATTATCTATGAATGTAATTGTATTAAGTGTATCTAGAAAGGTTCAGCTAATAAAATCATTAAAAAGTGCATGTAAAAGCTCTTCTAGAAGGTTGTTTTGTGCCGATTCATCAAATGAATCTCCGGCATTGTATTTTGGCGATGAATTTGTCATCGTTCCAAAAATTAATAGTAATAATTTATTAAACTACCTATTGAGTTATTGCAAATGTAACAATATTACTTTTATTTTGCCAACTAGTGACCATGACATGGTTTTTTTGGTAGATGCAAGGGTTGTACTGGAAGAGAATGGAATTACAGTGTTAATGAGTGATTCTTCAACTGTAAGCGATTGCCTTTCAAAATTTAAATTTTCAAAAATTTGTGTTAATAACAACCTACCGGCGCCACAACAATACCACTCTTTAAATAATCTTGAATATCCTTGCGTAGGAAAGTTAGACACTAGTCAGGCGTCAAAAGGTGTTTTTTTTATTAAAACACATGAAGATTTAACGGAATTATTAAAAAAATATAATTTTTCTGACTTTATTTTTCAAGAATATATCAACTCTCCAGAATACACAATAGATTCCTTTTATGGAAAAAGCGGAGAGTTGGTTTGTGCCATACCAAGAGAGAGGTTAAAGGTTATAAACGGGGAGTCAATTGTTTCTGAAACAGTTTACATTCCAGAATTAATAGATCTTGCAGAAAAATTATCTTTAGTTTTTGATTTTCTTGGTCATGTAACAATACAGGTATTTTTTAATGGCACAAAAATAAGTTTAGTCGAAATAAACCCTAGGTTTGGTGGCGCTTCAAATTTAAGTTTTAACGCGGGGCTAAATTCCCCGGAATGGACTCTTAATTTAATAAATAAACATTACAAATTAATAAAGGCTGATGATATTAGATACAATCTTAAGATGTTAAGATATTCACAAGATTTTTTCGTATGAAATGTAAGGCGATAATATTCGACATGGACGATACGCTTTTTTTAGAAAAATATTACGTTTTAAGTGGCTTTAAACAAGTGTCTTTATTTCTTAATGAGCAATTTGGAATAGATACTCAAGAGAGTTATAAGTTTTTAGAAAATAGATTTGAAAATTATGGAAGAAATAAAATATTTGACCTACTGCTTCAAAAAAATAGTTCGGATCTGGGGGCGGTAAATATAGATAGCCTTATTATAAGACTGGTTAAGGTGTATAGAAATCATGAGCCAGATATTAAGCTTAACCCGATAGTCGTTAATATTCTTAAAAAAATTAGGAAAAAGAAAATAAAAATAGCAATAGCTACAGATGGATTGCCAAAGATGCAAAGGAATAAATTTTATGCTCTAGGCTTGGATAGATTGGTTGATGAGATGGTATGCTGCTGGGATCATGATGCGGCTAAGCCGTCAATTAAATGTTTTAAAATTGCAGCAAAAATGTTGAATGTTAATATTAAGAATTGTATAGTTGTAGGCGATCATCCCCAGCATGATATTGTTCCGGCAAGAATTTTAGGGGCTATATCGTATAGGGTTAAAACTGGCCGATTCTGTAATCTTAATAATGACAGAAAGCACCCGCCTCACAATGAATTTTCCAGTCTGACAGAGTTTTTTAAGGAGATTATTGAATATGAATATTAATGGAAGAGAGATATCCGCAACCAAACCACCATATATTATCGCAGAGATGTCGGCTAATCATAATGGAGATATTAATAATGCTTATAAGATTATTGATATGGCCAAGAGTTGTGGGGCAGATGCGGTAAAGATGCAGACATATCGCCCTGATACAATCACAATGAACATGAAGACGCCTGAATTTATGATTGAAGGTGGATTGTGGGATGGAAAGAATTTATACGAACTTTATGAGTGGGCTCAAACGCCATGGGAATGGCACAAGCCGTTATTTGACTATTCTAAAAAAGTTGGCATTACAATATTTAGCTCCCCATTTGATAATACTGCTGTTGATCTATTAGAAGA
>Ga0115000_10002237_pt1 | contig 16885 bp, 14 predicted proteins | sample ArcticOcean_MG_C_6_FD_89690 | JGI IMG/M metagenome (GOLD analysis project Ga0115000, IMG submission 89690) | Marine microbial communities from western Arctic Ocean - ArcticOcean_MG_CB8_128 | ecosystem: Environmental > Aquatic > Marine > Oceanic | place: Arctic Ocean: Canada Basin | collected...
CTTATATATCTGCTGCAACTGACTATCTTAAATGAACGGCTGAGTCAAGGCCCAGCAGTATTAAGTTCAGTTGACACGTTTTTATTCATTTTGTTCGCGAGTTTTTTTTATATTTTTATATTTTGCTACATCATGTATTTCTATTTGCTTTTACCTTTTTAGCTATTTTTGGTGAGAACCAGAAAAGAAGCTCTGCCTCACTGCCTGTGGAGAACCAACAGTGAAACATCACAACTACTCAAAACTTCATTTCTACAAAAATTTTGTTCGAAGGTTTGAAGGTTTGCACGTCCACCATACCACCACACCTTCTTTTTGTTTGGGTGGAGAATTTCAAAATAGGAGGAGGATAATTCGTACTGGTACCAGTACATCAAAATACGAGAAAAAGAATTGTCTATCATATACTACCAGTACCGGGTACCTACAGGGGTAGGTTCCTCTTTTTTGTACAACAATGTGAAAAAAACTGTATCATCCTTCACAACCTAAACGGTCGGGTTTTAATCTTATGGTTCATCAATAAATTATGAAGACTGAAAAGCTTCCACACTGCTTGCAGCTTCGTAATATCCAGACTTCTTGAGCAACCCAACAAATATTTCTCTCTCGTGAAGTTTCAGAATATAAGGAGAAAATAATGCTCCTGGAAATACACCAGTAGCAACATCTTGTTTAAAGTGTAGCATTGCGCCATTAATAACTTTACCAACTTGCGCATATTGCTTGCAAAATTTTGGTGTAACTTTTGCGTGGTGGGGATGTTGCAGAAATCCAAGGAGATCATGATAAACTAAAATTTGACCATTAGTGCTGGAACCTGCTCCTATCCCAATCGTAGGAATATTGACGGAAGAAGTGATAGCTGCAGACACACAATCAGGCAAGCACTCTAGCACAATTGAAAAACAACCAGCATCTTGCAACTCAATAGCCTGCTCAACCAGCCTCACTGCGGCCCTCGCATTATTTCCTTGAGGTCTGAATCCACCAAAGAGACTTACAGATTGCGGAGTTAAGCCGATATGACCCATAACAGCAATACCGGCTTGATTTAATTTACGAACAGACGAGACACGAAGATTACCACCACCTTCTAACTTGACCGCATGCATTCCTCCTTCTTTCAGTATCCTAATAGCTGCTTTCAACAAATGTTCGTCATCACTTTCATAACTTCCAAAGGGAATGTCGCCAACCAAGAAAGCTTTTTTAGCACCACGTGAAACAGATCGACAATGTACTAGCATTTCCTCAAGTGTAATTGGTAGCGTTGTATCGTGACCATGAATAACCATGGAAGCAGAGTCACCAACAAGCAGAATATCTATGTCTGCTTGATCCACCTGAAACAAAAAGTAAGTATATTGTTATGAAGTGCAGAAATGAAAACTTACATGTATAGCGCTAGAATAATCATATGCAGTAACAGCTGTCAAGGCCGTACCTTGCTCATATTTGTCGCGGATTATCTTCAATGTGGTCTTTTCAAATAGGTCCGCATTCCCATATAGATTTCTATACGTATATTTTGTTTTGAAAGACTGAAGAAAATGTGCGCGACCGAAAACAATATTTGTCGAACTCTTTAGGCGCGCATAAAAGTGGCTAGGTTTGGGCATCATCTCTACCCATTAGCCCTTCTTCTTTCGCTTGCTCTTGAAATTAAATACAGTTCAAAGTTCGAGCATAAGAAAAAGCTGGCGGGGAAAACTTACTGTTGTTCCAGCCGATACCTTAGTAATTAAATAGTTCTTTCAGTATCTAGATTACAGCAAAGCAAATGGGTAACTTTTATTTAGAGCCGCTCGTCGAGCTGTTATTGTTCAGAATATATTCTGAGTCGGGAAAAGTACTTACTTTTAACTTCTTGATTTATTTAGGGTTTCTAATTTTCTAGCCGGAGCCGAGCTCCGTCTTATTTGTCGACTACGTCAAAAATGGATGAAGCAAACAGATAGGAAGACGGCAATATGCCAAGGTGCACCTAATAAGTATTCACAAAAATGGTGACGTGCTGTCATGCTCTTTATTACCCTGTAAATTCTTCAAAGAAAATGATACTATATAGGCGATGTAAGAGAAAACAGAAAGCAAAGTTTTCAGCGTTTTTGAAAAAACGTGGGCCCGTGTCTGACTTATTGTCCGAAATTACAACTGAACACGAATCTTACGCAAACTTTTTAGTGCAAGAATATTCTCTTAATTCTGCAACTAATCATGAAGTAGCTGTACGAAAACTTAATGAAAAATTCCGGGTGTTCGGAAAAGATGATGAATTCTTTCAGGTAGTTTTCTTAGCGTTTCGGAAACTTGTCGAAAACTCGGCCAAGCTTCCAAATGCTCACATTGTAACTACCGTAATAACAGTTGCAGGTAAGCGAGGATACTTAAGCGAAGCTGATTTTGCTTTCGGGTGGAGTCAAACTTCCTGTGATAGTAAATTAGTAAGACCAACTACATACACATATACGGCCTATATTCAAGCAATTGGTCAGAACGTCAGAGGTGATAGTTGGGTTTTAGCTTTTGACATTTTCGATGATATGATAAGTAACGGACTTATTCCGAATGTTTTTACGTACAGTGCGCTTATTCGGACAGGTGTACGTGGTGGGAAAAATGGTGCGCAAAGAGTAAGTTCTTTTCATACCTTATTTCAATTTCTTTATATTACTTACTTGTTCTTTATATTACTGTACTAACTTTGTTCTTTTTTCACTTAAATTAGGCGTTATTGCTAATTCCAAGGATGAGAGAAAATGATATTGAACCAGATCTACCTGTCATTAGTGCTCTGGTGAGTGCTTTCGGAGCGGCAAATAATATCGATGGAGTTCGTTCGGCTACGCACTCTGCTCTGAAATTTGAGAAGTTGGATGGTCGCCTCTTCGTTGATATAATCTGTGCTTTCACATCCTGTAGAGCATACCAGGAAGCTCTTGATATTTTTCACTCTTCAAAATGTCCAAAAAATATTCAAACCTGTACTGCAATAATGCAAGCATACATAAATTCCGGAAAGGTCAAAGATGCAGAGCAAATATACAATAGAATGAGGATCGATAGATCTGAAGGTGGCTATGGATTTCTACCGAATGCACGAGCTCACACGACCATGTTAAATGGATATGAAAAGTCTTTAATGTGGAGCAGTGCAGTAAATCTTCTGAGAAAGTTGGAACAATTTAACATGGTGAATAACAAGGAAGAATTCGTACCAAATGAAATCCATTATAATGTAGTGTTAAGTGCGTGTGGGAAATGTGGAGAATGGTCTACCGCTGAAAGTATATTCCACTCTATGCGTGCTCGTGGTGTACCAACTACAACTATCACGTTCAGTACTCTAATTACAGCTTACGGAAGAAGTGGTGAAACATTTCGTGCTCGCTGCTTGTACAATCTTATGCGAAAGGAAGGTATTTTTCCAGATGACTATTCTTTCGTTGGTCTTATCCTTGGGCATGCTGTAAAGCATGATTTAAGAGCTGCACTGGATGTGAGGAATCTCATGGCTTCTGAAAATATATCAGAGACTATTCATACTTACAATGCCCTAATTTATGCTGCTGACATATGTGGTGATTATGAGAAAGTAGTTAGCTTATATGAGTTGATGCTCCGATCCAATCTTGAACCAAACGAGACCACGCACGAGCTTGTTGTGAACGTTGGTAAGAAAGGGGCGAAGTTCTATGAAGAAACGCAATTGGCTGCGAATGTTGCTTCAGCAGCAGCTGGGCTTGTTGGAGTAGTTGGGATGGTACTCGGTCGTTGGTAATTTTTGAAGAATTTTCTTTGTATATAATCAATGTATTTTTTCTTATTGTTGCATGCATACACAGCAGTACTGGTACTGTATATAGAGGTCTTGTTTCTTTTGAAAGCTATGCGTGCAGCGCACCCACATTCACATTTTATTTAATTATCCAAATACTGCTCGTATTCGCATACCTTCTCCTTTTTGAAGTCCAGGTGTCCACCGAATCGAAATTATAAATTTTTTGCGCATTCGCTGTAGTACGCGCTTTGCACACTGCTGCGTGTGTGTGTGACGAACTCTCGTATCCCCTGGGACGCCCAGTTCAGAATTTTTCATTTTTTTCCTTTTTTTCCTTCGGGGATACCATATCATATCATATGGGGGGGGCCATACTCTTGTTTTTGAAAAAAAAAATCTAACGTTCTTAAGTTGAGTGGCGAGCAGGGCTGAAAGCAAAAAGACAAAAAAAAATGCCAAATGAGAAAAAGGCAAAAAGCAAGGATAAGCAAGTCACGAAGCCGACTTGTGCACTTGTCTTGAAGAAAATGATATCCAGTCGAACTTTATATTCACCGACGTAAGTAGCTGGCAAGCTAGAAGCAACAAAGTATATGAAAGGCATTCTTTCAAGAAAAATTAGACTCGTGAACGCGAGCGCAGTAGCCTCTTCCTAAGTAAACGAATATCTCGATCTCATTCCACGTCGGGAAATGAGCTTGAATACGTGTAACCCGCTTGATGAGCGTCATCAAAGCCCTTTAGAGGATAATTCGACGTCATATTCATCGGATGAAAATGAGCAAAGCTGGATATCATGGTTCTGCGCCTTAAAAGGAAATGTGTTTTTTTGCGAAGTTGACGAAGAGTACATTCAAGACGACTTTAATTTAAGTGGTCTTAGCTCGGTGATCCCTTACTATGACTACGCCCTCGATATGATATTGGACATCGAAAGTCCTAATGGTAGCAAGCTGACTGAACAGCAACATGAACTTGTGGAATCTGCGGCGGAACTTCTCTATGGCCTCATTCATGCTCGATACATATTGAGCAGTCGTGGTATGATATCGATGTTAGAAAAGTTTAAACAAAGCCATTTTGGAAGGTGCCCTCGCATTGCGTGCAACAACCAGTCATGCCTTCCAGTCGGTACATCCGATATTTTTCGCACAGCTACTTTAAAAATATTTTGTCCAAGCTGCCAGGTACGTATATATTTAATGTGTACATTTTGTTTGATTTATTTCAAAACTATAATAGGATTTATATTTTCCACGGAATAAGTTTCAGGGAACTATTGATGGCGCATATTTTGGAACGACGTTTCCACATCTTTTTCTATTGACTTACCAGCATCTTCAACCAAAGAGAATTAAATATAATTATGTGCCACGAATATTTGGTTTTAAGGTTTAAACTTTAATTTTAAATACTGATTAGTCACAAGCTAACAATATTTTCACAGATACATCACGACAATACTGACTGAATGTTCAGTTCCTAAGATACCCAAAAATATAGATTTTTTTCAATGTACTAATAGGTGATCACTTCGTGCGAAACGAATACAATATGCAAAATATGAAGTCTTGGTCTGCTCATTATGTGGATTTTTAGTGATATATTTAGTGATATCCATCTTTCCTCATTTTAATGCATATGATTCAATACATTGTTATTTGTGCGAATTTTTTTGTACGGGTCAATAAATTTTTTTTCCTACGAAAGGATCTTCGAATATATTCTTTTGTTGTTTGCATGTTTTGATAGATGAATATATAGTACCATGTGGTACCTACATCCATTCCAACTTTCAGGTTAAAGGTTAAACCATGGCTTGTGTAATTTAGGGTTTTTATCCAGGGTTTAGACATAAAAAATACAGCTCCCCACAGGGTGTGTGGTACCGACAATTGCGTATAGGTCCAAGTATCGTTAAAAAAAAGCAAGGAAGTATAAACAAATGGTTCATATTTGATAGTACTTCGAAGAGAGAATTTCATTAAAGCTGTGAAGAAATAAAGCGCCGAAATAAGGACAAAGTCGCGTGTGAGTTCTTGTCCTAAACTCTATCGAAGGTAACCATTCATCTATTCACCACTCAACTCGGAATTTCAGTAAAATGAAAAATTACTCCAAGAAAATATGAAAACTCCAAGGAAAAAGGAATGAAAGTTGTTTCTTTATTTTCCGGTATAGGCGGTATAGATTTGGGGTGAGAAATATCTTCCATACTCAAATTCGCTAACCTTATACACAGATTAGTTAATGCGGGCCATGAAATTATTCTTCAGGTGGAGAATAATCCGCATTGTATCCAGGTGCTTAAAAACAATTTCCCTGCAACCGCAATAGTTTTAGATATAGTTACACTTCAAAGTCTTCCTGAAGAAACAGATATCGTCGTGGCAGGTTTCCCTTGTCAAGACTTATCAACTGAGAATCAGAATCGAGTAGGGATTGAAAAGGGACTACGCTCTAGTCTCGTTTCATATGTTTTTCGTTTACTCCGAAGCAAGAAGGTGCCATGGGTCATTTTTGAAAATGAACCCGGGCTACTTAATTGGCATTGGAATCAGACTCCCCCACAACAACCTGGTATTGCATACATAACTAGAGAGCTCGAACAGCTCGATTACCGTTGGGCGTATCGAGTCGTCGACTTGGCATCATTTGGAATTCCTCATAGTCGTTCGCGTGTTTTTATTGTTGCTTCAATTCATGGAGATCCAAGGGATATACTATTGTCCCAGGACATCCATTGCCAAGGACAGTGCTCAAATATGTTTCCAAGTAAATCTAATGAATGTTACACTTGCTCGTGTCAACAACCCAGTATTGACTCAAATACTGTAGCTTGTGTGGATCTTGGAGAAAAACGTCATCCTCAGTACCTAAATATTCTGCACTGTTTAACGACTGCTAATGGAAGGCGAACTTGTATTGTACGTAATGCGTACGATAATATCAATGATACAAAAAAAAATTGCACGATGCTTGATGTTAGGGATGCTGAGAGGTTATTCGGGTTCCCCGAAGGTTGGACTGAATCATGTTACCCTATTATCAATCCAGATAAGCCAGCTGCAAGTAAATTTGACTGCAAAATCCAGACTCAAAAGCGTTTATCAGTTCTTGGGAATTCTTGTGCAGTGCCTCTATTTTTTTGGATTGGTCAACAATTGAATGAACCTTATATTTCTAAATTTATGATGGCTTCAATCGGAAGACCATTTGTAGCAGAATGTCCAGGATTCCGGGACACATCTGCATGGCCCTGCTGTGCTTGGAATGTTTCACCCCAGTTATTCTGGAAAGGACGATATGGGATCTCAGGAATAAGTTCTTCGCCTAAACTTTACCCATATATAAAACTCGGCGACTTTTTGCGCTATGGAGACGATATTCCAAATTCAACAATTTGCAAAAAGTTTCTAATGCGTTTGAAAAAGCAAGGTTTTGAACTTTTGGATTCTGTAGTAAATGGTATGCCCAGAACACATAAGCCAGTAGTGCAAGAACGTTTAGGCTCGTCAAGTGATGTATCTGAATCAGACGAACCACAAATCTGCTGTGAAAATCCGAATGATAACAATAGTCCAACTAATGATTCGAATGAGTCAGAAGGAGAGAAGATTATGTTCGCCTCATATAGCCTATACGGAAATATGTCACCAAAAGTGCTCTGGCCAGTTATTTCTGTTCGATCAAAAGGAGCAACTATTTTAAAGTGCGACTCAATTAAAGACTCATACACTCCGATTACGAGCGATCATCAGCTCGTAATTATGGGGAGTGATCAAATTTTGATATCTTCAAAAGAGACCGAATGCCAAGAGTTCTTTTCTTCATATGGACGTGCACGAAGCCAGCTAATATGTTCTTCTCAAAAAGAAAATTACATTGTGTCCATTGATCAAGCATTGTCAAAGTTTCGAGCTCAAAATTTGGATTATTTTGACATATTTGAGCAAGGGACGACGCCATCTTTAAAAAAAGCACAGCCTTGTGGGAATTGTAAAGTTTGTATAAAAGCTAATAAAAGAGTCTTAGATGCAAAAACTAAAAATTTACAAACATCGCTACGACTTCAGACAAATCTTATGAGGAAAGAACAGCAAGTTACAAAAGAACCTTCTAGATCTTTATATGACTCTTGTCCGTTAATTTTATCAACACGACTGGCCCATCAAGGTCATCAAGGAGCTGCGATAGCGCTTTTGCAAGCTCGTGCAGTTGGGAAGCGAGTTAAAATTTTATGGTCTCACGACAATGAATTTTTTGGAGGTACAATTACAAACTTTGACCCTCTTAGCTTTACTCATTCAGTTTTATATGATGATGCAGATGAAGATCCAGGCTTAAAAATGTGGCGAGAAATCGTCATTTCTATATGAATACATGTGTCTTGAATCAGGATACTTCTCACTTTGTGTAATTGTTTTGGGTCTCTAAGAACCAAATTCTTTGAACTTGAGTACGCGGTAGTACGAGTATCTGATACCAAGATTTTTTTTGTTTATGAGAAGTATTTTGCAATTTTGATTCTCATACATTAAATTTGAAAACCATGATATCTCCTTCCTTGACAACGTACTCCTTTCCCTCGAGTCTCCAAAGTCCCTTTTCCTTGATTTCAAAGTTTATAATCAAAAGTTTCACGATATTTTTATGCGTACCTTGGCCTTTGCAAAACCTTCACTAACAACATAGTCTTGGTATGAAACAGTTTCTGCCCTTTGTAAAGAATGTGATTTGAAAAAGATTGCCTGAGTTAAATCCTCTTACTTGATAAATCCGCGTTCGAAGTCAGTGTGTATAACACCCGCAGCTTGTGGAGCAGTGGCGCCAATCTTGGTTTCACATTTGAGATGAAAAAAATATTTAGCAGTTTAAAAACCTTCGTGGTCCAGGCTCGTGTTTCTTTTTCACCCGTTGTAAAATATGTTTGAAGCTTTAGTTGCTTGTACACAGCTCTGACCTATATATTCTAATTAGTAGAGATACAAAACAAACTTTAAAAATCGTACAAGAGCAGGAAGACCCACTTCTTTTACTCCTAACTCTTCAAGGAAGAATTCCCGTTCTTCAAGTTCCATTTGTACAAGTTCGGATTCGATCTTTACAATGAAATCAAATAAAAGTAAGTTTTCGAGTAGAAAAAACTTTTACCTTTGCAGACACAATACAAACAGCAGAGCCTTCACTATTTGCAAGATCAAGCAAATTCTCTACGTAAATATTTCCACTTCCCTTCACAAAGAATATATTCATACATTATAAGATCTTTTGATGAATTTCACCTTCGTGCGCAAGTCACTTTCACAAACATTTGCAGCATATATACACGCTTTTTGAGTCAGTAAATTGAGAGTAGACAGCAACACACTTTCATCCTTTACCATTAAAAAGCATTATCATCCTCGGTCAACCATTAATTTACGATTACCTCACTGAGTTTGAGAACACGAACTGGAATTCCACTTTCTAGTGATAGAGATACCCTTTCAAGCACTTCAAGTTCTGCTGCTTCTTGTGCTTTTTCTGTGGGACTCTATTGAAGGACATAAAATTGTAGTTTTCAAATGCCTTGAAGATCGAACCTTAGCTTTCCCCTTCTTTAATCTATCGATTCTCCTTTCAACTTGCAGCAAATCAGACAGAGCTAACTCAAAATTGATTGTTGCTACATCTTCTACAGGATTCACGCGCCCATCAACATGTATCACCTATGATAAGATTATAATTTTTGTTGTTTCTGCGGTATCTGACAAAATAAAAACCTCGTCATCATCAAAGCATCGAACAGTATGAATAATCGCGTCACATTCACGTATATTTGAGAGAAATTTGTTCCCTAGTCCCTGGCCCTCTGAAGCACCCTATTCTACTTTTTAATATTTTCATCTTAAAGTGAAACTTTCCAACTTTTACTAAACCAGCTATATCTACTATCTCAACAAAAGCAGGTATTATATTTTCAGATGAAGAAATTTGAGAAAGCACTTTAAGTCGCTCGTCAGGTACCGCAACTATTCCAACATTGGGTTCAATTGTGCAAAATGGAAAGTTGGCAGTCTATTTATATTGTCAGTTTTGGGGCATAAAAAAGTTAACAAGTTACTTGTGCTTCAGCATTCTCCGTTAAAGCGTTAAACAAAGTACTCTTTCCTACATTGGGGAGTCCTAAAATTTTTCATCAGTTTCACATCGTATATTGTGATAATGAAACCGACCTACGATACCAGTTTTCAAGGACATAGAAGTTCTCACTGTCAACTTTTTCAACGCCCGAGGTACGTTCCTCAACTACAGGTATTCGCTAAGTCAATTACTCGAATCAAACGTAAATATGTGACTGACATACCGTCAATATACTGCTTCGATCTTGGAACGAGGATGTAACATTAGCGTGAAGTTTCATTAATCTATTTGCTCTTGAGGCTGCCCTAAAAGCTGTTGGATACAAACACAGTAACACGGTAATAAGTTCAGTTCAGAATTATTTTTGGACTGTTTTCGAGGACGGATGTTCCACAGCCTACTATTAAGAGAAGAAAGGAAGAAATATAGATAAGAAGAGAGTATATATATGGCCACCTCGTAAATAATATACGGCCATATACCGATGAATTACGTAAAAACTTTTACTTTTTTCATGTAACTTCGCAAACAAAAAAAATCCCATATTATTTTCAGGGGGAGCATTATTTTTATTTTTTGTACGTTAAATTCGACAATTTCAAGTGAAAGTTTAGAAATCAAATAGGCTTCGCCTGCGCAGGTTCGAATCCTGCCGTCTGCGAATAACAGTCGCAGACGTGCCCGAGTGGTTAAGGGGTTTGACTCGAACATTTTTTTTCGCGGATAAACACCTCGTACATATGCCACATGCCATATGGCCATATGCATATCATATTCTCTCTTTCATCATCTTATATTGCCCTGTGTGTCTTTTGTATCTTATTTAAACCCTAAATAGTTTTTCACAAACCCCCGGTTTTGGTTTATATTTATAGCTCACTCAAACGAAGTATGGAACAACGCACAGAGGTTCCGTCTTTGCACATCTCAAGTACTGACAAAGCGCATGTCACGATCAAGATAGGATATACTGTAACGCACGGGTGGGAACACACTACAACGCTCACGAAGCAGCAACTAAGTATTCTTGCTTTTTTGACAACTTCCTGTGGACGAGACAATAATTTGAAGAAATGTAATAAGAACAGGACGAATCTCGGGCACGATACGCTCAACGCTCCTCTCGACCCACAACTATCCAGCTCTGAACGACATGCACTATTGGATAATCCAGTTACTGTTGTGCATGATGCTCAGAATTTTCACGCATGGTACAGTACAATCGACGCAACACTTGCCCACGAGGCTGACGAAAGATATCGTTCCTATGCTTACAAATTGACCAAATTATGTTCAAGCTGTGACTGCCTTTTGACAAAAATTTACGATGGGTGTAGAAGCGTCTCTATCGTAGTAGCTATCCATGATGATATTGAGAAAAGAGGAGAGACGTTAAGGAATGATTGCCAGAGACTCATGCGTGAAATAGAATATCTGTGTCAGTTCGCCAAAGCAATTATGTCAAAGCTTGTATTTTTTGATGAGATTGATAATGTTACTGGCTCACTTTCAGAATCGAATCTTCTTGTAGACACGTCTACGCTGGATAAAAGCTCTTTAGTCGATTTTATCCATCTACTTGAACATCTAGACTCCTGCATAGAATTTATTGGGGAACATCAACAATATGCTGGTGGAAATAACTATAGTCTGAAGTTACAGCAGCTTCGTAGCAGGGCTCTTGCTTCAATACGGTTTCGCTTTATTGCACTTTTAAATGAAATAAATATTTCTATTTCAAAAAGCTGCATGAAAGTGCAACAGGGGCAAGGTGTGCAGAATTCCGAAGTTCTCCATAAGAAAGTTATCAAAGAAATTGAAACTTGGTTCGAAACTTCAGAAGAACATGTAACCTCTATATTTTATGTGAAATATGCCACTTTTTCACAAGATTTGAAGTTTTTGATCGGTGAGATTGAAAAACGAACCCAGAAAGCAGAATATAAATTACTGATGAAAGACTGTCATAATTTATACTGCGAGGAGCGTTCAAGGCTGTTATCTGGCGCGGTTCGACTAAAAATGCATGAAATTGTTGTGAAAGCTGCTCAAGATGTGCAAAGCCTTACTCGTACAGGAATTACATATCTAATGGATCTTGCTATTGCGGAAATCAGACTTTTCAAACAGTTATTTGCGATGAATCAACGTAGTGATGCTTTGGTTCCTCTCATGAACTCTTTTGGCGGCCTTATTTACGATGTATTGAGGCCGATATACATCCATATAGGTAATTTACTTCTTCAGAAATAATGTTTTTTTGACTTATTTTACAAAAATACTCCAGGAAATGTACATGAGCTTGCAAAACTAGCTGAAATCATCAAGGGCGAAATTCTAGAAGGAATACTTGCTGACGATGAAGAAACACTTTTAACACTTTCTCCTATATTGTACCATATGCTGGCTGATATACAGGAACGAATGATATACCGAGCACAAACATTTTTGCGTGACGAAGTTGGTAACTACATTCCGTCTTCGATGGATATTGATTATCCGAAAAAGCTCATGTTTTGCAATAACTTGACCAAGAACAACTCCCTCAATTTGTCTAGTCAAAGTGCTCTTTGGTACCCTCCGCTTGAGAAAACTTTGAAATGTTTAAGTAGTCTATACCGATGTATTGAATCAACGACCTTTTCAGGGTTGGCACAAGAAGCTATCAGTTTATGCACAGATAATATTATACTTGCAAGTAAGATAATATCTCGGACTTCTGGAGCATCGGATGGGCAGCTATTTCTGATTAAACATCTTCTTATTCTAAGGGAACAAATTGCTCCATTCGATGCAGAATACACAATAGAAGTAAAGGAACTTGATTTTAGCCATATGCGAGGTCATATGCAGCGTATATTTGCAGGAGAATTATCGTTGTTTGCACTGTCTCAAGACAATGCTTTTTTTGTTCTTGCCTCTGAAGGACGACCCCACGTCCTGGAGTCTACCGTGAATTCAAAGAAAGAACTCGAAAAAAAATTAAAAATCGGATGTGAAGCCTTTATCATGACTGTTACAAAATTAACTGTTGAGCCAATGCTTCGTTTTATCACGAAAGTAACAGCTTTTGAATTCTCTGAAGGGGATGGTAAAAAATTGTCCACTTCAGCTTTGGGATCTGAGAAAAGAGTTGCAGAAGTTATTTGCAGTGTGAACAGCTCGCTTGAAACTTCCTTCATTGATATGATGAATTCTCTGAAGATTTATATCCGGGGAACAGAGACTCAAGCTTTACTACTCAAACCAATCTTTTCAAATATAGTGGAAGCACATGTTCAATTCTTCAATATACTTCTTCAAGTGTACCCACGAGAAGTGTTAAAAGGCTATGGTATGCTTGAGGTTGATGAATTGAATAAACTTTTTCAGGGCATGTTATTATAGACCACTTAGAAAACATATTGCTATAGTATACTGTGCTATGGTTAAGAGAAAAAAAAAGCTCTTACAAGATATCTGATGGTTGAATGTTTTTTTCGGGTAAATTTTGCAAACAATTTCTTTCTGGAAGAAGGCAGTTTATTTTTGACAGTTTGATTTTTTCGTGGTAGTGGAGGTAATCGCTTTTTTTACTAAAAAAAGCTTTAATTATAAACGCCATTATCGTTGTCAACTATATGCATTAAAAATCAAAGCATGAGCAATATCATCATTTTATCATCATGAGGTTTAGCATTCGTTACTTTTGAAATACACGTAACTTTACACAAATACTGTAGAGAAATAGAAAGTCATATAACCCAAAAATACACAATTCACAAAAAAATAGGACAAGGGGTATTGACTTTCTTGACCGAACAAAACCTTTTTTATTCCTTCGAAAGGCATATGGAACGGTTTGGCAATCAATAGATAAGAGCAATGGCAAAAAAAATGCAATTAAAAGGATTACTGAGGCTTTTCGCAATCAAAGAGATGCAAAGGTGGCCAGTTATAGAAGAAGGATAGCGTGCTCTTCTAACAGTTTTAAATACCAGCGTACAACTCGAGAAATGTTCTGCTTAAAAATTCTGGATAAACATAAGAATATTATCAAGTACGACATTCATTCCACTGTTTTTAAGTCTAACTTGCAATAAATTCTCTAGACTACTTAATATTTTTAGATGTGGAATCGACTCTGATATATACATGGTTTTTGAGCACATGGAGGCTGATTTACACGCAGGTTGGACTTTCAAAGTTACAAATGGAAACCTATTTTACATTACACGAAAATTGAAGTGTGTAGGTCAAACCAGCTGAAAACAGTACATAATTACTATGTGCTATATCAGATCCTGATCACCTTACAATACATTCATAGTAAAGATATAATCCATAGAGACATAAAGGTAGAAAGATTCACTTCGGACTGCTTTTTAAAAAACCTCTTCAAAAAAAAGCCTAGCAATATATTAATAAACCAAGACTGTCAAATTAAACTTGCCGATTTCGGCCTAGGGCGTGGAATATTCCGTAACCAAACACAAAGCTATGCATGCGATTTAACATCGTACGTAGCAACGAGATGGTATGCGACCCAGTGAAAACATCTTCTCATAAAAAATCACCAAAAAGAATAGGTATCGAGCTCCTGAGATTTTAATGAAATGCAAAGCATACTCAAAAGCTGTAGATATCTGGTCCGCGGGTTGCATTACTGGAGAGCTATTTCAAAGGTATATTGCAATCAAATCGCTCAAATCAATCGAAAGAGTTCATACTTTTTATCTAGGCGTGTTTTATTTCCTGGAACCTCAACCGCACACCAGATCAGAATCATATTGAAAGTAATATGCAATTTAATATCCTTGAAGTACTATCCCTCAATTTTTTTCCAGAAAACAACTTTGTACTCTATGTCATGGGATTTGCAGAATATGAGTGATGCAATTCTCACGGATATGATATCTGGTGCTAAATTTGATCACTTTTCGAAGGTAAAAAAAAGTCCTGTACTTGCAAGAAGCTTTCATATTTATGAATAGAAACTCATGCACAAGAAACCATTGGTAAGACTACTAAATAAACTACTGGCATGTGATCCGCAAAAGAGAATAACTGCTAGCAGTGGTCTCAGAGATATTATTTTTCGTCGTTTCATGGATACAGCCGAAGAGAATAAGATCGTAGAAACAGATTCGACACAAAATTTCAACCGCAAATCTAAGTCCTTCTGTCAAAATAAATTATCTTTAGTTGACCTCAAGGGGAAAACATTGCAGGAATACAGAGAGTGCTTATATACCGAGATCCTGAAAGAAAAATATCTCTTAAATACTGGTATATACCAAAGGTTACATGGAGGCAATTCAAGTTTTTAAGCCTCTCTAGACCTTTTCAAAATAGATGAAGGAAAGTCCCTCAAGATAATATCAAATCACAACACTTTAAGAAAATAACACCTCTAAAAATAATCTCTTTTTTTCATTGAGATGTTCTGCTGGTCTTGTAACTGCTAAGTGGAAGCAATTCAACACAAAGTGACATTCTTGTTGCAATGCCAGGGCATATTCAGAAATATGTTCCGGTTCTCTTCGCGACATCACACAATAGTCGTGCAAACAATCAAGGTGCCTAAATGTGAACAGCCTTTCTACACAATTTGCACTCACTAAACTCTGTAGATAGATATAAACTGAACCTAGAAGTGATTCATTTTTATTTCTACCCTTTAGTAGTCTCATGTGGTAGTAGATTATTGAATTATCATGAATATTCCCGTACTTACGAATGCCTTCATACTGACTTTGATGCGTCTTCATAATAGTCAGAGAAGAACTCAGCAAATTGATAAGAGAAAATAAGTATGCTGAAGGATATTTGCTCTTAAAGCTCTTCAATGAAATACAAACTTGTTCCAAGAGACTTTCAGTCTTTGATTTAAAGTATAATTCACGAATGAGAAATTTGCTAGCATCCTTTTCAGCTGAAGTTCCATGAACAGAAATATTATAGACAATTGACGTTATTTCTACTAGCATGCAACAAACTATGTTAGCTCCATAGTAATCTTTTTTGTTCTCTAGAGCTATCCATTCCATTCTCAGCCAGTGAACAAAAGAAGAATCAAAAATATCAGCGACGCATTTAATGCTTATCTTGTCTTTCAAGGCATTCTTATGAAAAAATAACTTGGAGAGGATACGTAAACCAAAAGTTGAGAATCGCAAGAGATTATAACTTCTAGTTTGCCATTCTGTAGCTCTTTGTTCAACATCCCCACTAGTTCTCACGATATCTCTCCACGCATGAAATATAAACGCTCCAAAATAAGTGGAATCTAATAATGCAACCCAAAATTGAGGTATACTTTTGTCAATAAAATAGGACTTTTCTGGGCAAAGAACAGGGTGAATGTGTGATTTTTTTATTTTTCCGCTCATTTCGACCACACGACGCACACTTTTTGGTTCAAATTTTCCATTGAACCTGGGTATATGCTTTTTCGTTTGATAAGGAAATTTCAAGCTATCATGAGTAAAAATGTCTTGATCCTTATTTTGTGCATTGCTGAGCTCTTCTGCTAATTTGTCTGGCGGAATGCCACGAAATAACAATTGTAAAATCTCAACCGCTAAAGCTGTGTCTTCATGACCAAGAATTTTCTTATGATTCTGCACAAACACTAGCAAAACATCCAAAAAGTTGTATTTGAAGAGACAAGAGGAAAGTATCTTCTTAACTCGCGTATTATTCTCTTCCTCTGCGATTATTAACAAGTTCCGATAAAATGTTAAAATCAGCTGAAGAGATTTTGACTCGTTAGTTTTGAAATTTGCTCCTCCACTTGACTCTAGTTGCTTCAGTGGTTCTAGTATTAAACCTAAGACTATCGCAAATATGTGCTCATTTTCTATGAGAGCATTCAAGTCGTTGAGATGGGCCCTATTTTGCTCCTGCACATTAGTTGCACTCTTTTCAGTGGGCAATGTCAAGAATGCTATCAGTTTCACTTCAAAGAAAGGTGAGAACATATTGACAAATGAA
>Ga0115000_10002238_pt1 | contig 16884 bp, 10 predicted proteins | sample ArcticOcean_MG_C_6_FD_89690 | JGI IMG/M metagenome (GOLD analysis project Ga0115000, IMG submission 89690) | Marine microbial communities from western Arctic Ocean - ArcticOcean_MG_CB8_128 | ecosystem: Environmental > Aquatic > Marine > Oceanic | place: Arctic Ocean: Canada Basin | collected...
AAGATTACAGAAACACTTTTAAAACTAAATTACAGGCATATCATCTTCAGTAAGTTCAGGTATTTTTAATTCCTTACATTTAGGAATATGAAAAAGTCACTACTTCTTGCTTTGCTTATTGTTTTTTCTTGTAAAAAAGACGATTCTTCATATTCTTTAAACATTTCGAAAAATAACATGGGGGTTGTTAATTATGAAACCGGAAAACACCCTATAGGAGAAACAATCATTTTGGAAGCAACCCCAGATGAAGGTTTTTCTTTTATCGGTTGGCATGGCGAAGGGCTTGAAAATCCAACAGATGAAAACCCACTTACTGTTGTTTTAGACTCAAATAAATCTATCATAGCTAATTTTGTTAATATTGAAAATCCGGACTTTTCAGACATGGGAATTTGGACTGATGAAATATACTCATCTATTGATTTTGATTTTAAAAATAATTTTATATCCGTTGTGGAGGCTTTTGTAAAAGATGCAGAAAGATACGGTCTTGATTTAAGTTATGTTCTTGACGGAGATATTGAATTCATAACAGAAATGGATATAGGTGCTGCTGCGTTTGGCATAGGTATGTGTCAAGATAATCGTGTAAAAATTTTATGGAAAGAAAATATCTATCAAGATAATCTTGACCAAATAAAAATGGGGAGCAGTACTCTTTATGATGGTGTAGAAGATGTTTATTGGGCATATCACTATGTAGGCCCTAAGGCAAATGAACGCTTTTATGGAGATGTGCCGGGAATGCTTCTTACGCTCTATCATGAATTAGGACATGATATTCTAAATTATAGTCATACTTGTCTTGATGGTCAATTGGTTAATGGTCTAGATGCATGCATTGAAGGTGCTTGCTGTCTTGAAAAAGGTATGAAATCATTTAGTTGGTATTCAAATGACCCCCGTTTTTCATTTAGAGCAGCTGTCAAAGACTTTTTTGAAGGGGTCAATCAGATTTGTCAAGAGGCTTGTCCTAATTATCTAGAATGGGAAGGAATATGTTATGCACAATAATGAAGTTAAAGCAACTCTTACCTTTAAGAATAAATGAAAAAATTACTTCTTTTTGCTTTACTAATAGTTTTTTCTTGTTCAAAGGATGCTGGAGTTGCTGAGCCTGCTCCTGTTCCAGTAGTACCTCCAGTTGTTGTAGTTCCAACAGTTCAGTTTGAATTAGTGGTTGATACTACCGAAGGAGGAAGTGTTAATACCTCAGGTGGAACTTATAATGAAAACTCCCCTGTTTCAATAACTGCTACTCCAATTGCAGGTTATGTATTTACTGGTTGGACAGGGAATGCAACAGGGAATGCAAACCCCTTGAGTGTAACGATAACTGGGAATGTTAATATAACAGCCAACTTTGCTCAAAGTATTTATTCTTTAACTGTCAATGTTGAGGGTGAAGGAACAGTTTCAGAAGAGATAATTTCAGCTGGAAAAAACCCAACGGATTATCTTTCGGGAAGTGTCATTCAGTTAACAGCTATTCCAGAAGAAGGCTGGGATCTATATGATTGGAAATCGGGTTCTATCTCAGACACAACCAGTCCTTTTGTTATAGAAATTAATGAAAGTAAAACAGTTACAGCTACTTTCGAGTATGAACTTTTTAATAGAGTAGTTGGAAAGTGGAAAATAAGAAAGAAGACAGATGATAAACAATCTTGGGCAGCATACAGTATGACCTTTAGAAGGAACTACAGCTATACGGTCAATACTACATCAGGAGCAGTTAATGGAACTTTTGATGTAAAGTCTAATACTGAAATAGAACTATTAGGTTACGGTAACATCTCTAGTATAAATCTTACCCAAAATGTAACAACCAACTTCTGGAGTAATTTTAATTTTAATATTAGTGTAACAGGAGGATTTCAAGGAACAGTGGAGAGTGAAGTAGATGATGATTATCAAGAAGGATCAAGTATTTATTTAGCTACTAATGGAGTTACGGTAAGGTGTGATGATGCAACTATTGGAGATACCGCAACTATTGGAGACAAAGAATATACAGTAGTAGATGAAGCGGGATTAAGAACTATGGTTGCAAATGATGAAGATGTTACTTGCGCTTGTACTTCTTATGTTACTAATATGCGTGATCTTTTTGCCAATAAAGAATCCTTTAATCAAGACATAAGTAGCTGGGACACTTCTAATGTGACGAGTATGCATTTTATGTTTCAAGTAGCAAATGCATTCAATCAAGACATTGGGGATTGGAATACTTCTAGTGTAACTAATATGGTAGGTGTGTTTAACGGTTCGGTTACATTTAATCAAGATATAGGAAGTTGGAACACTTCTAGTGTTACTGATATGAGCAGTATGTTTTTAGGCGCTAATGTATTTAATCAAGATATAGGAAACTGGAATACTTCAAATGTTACAAGAATGGCAGGAATGTTTTTAAGTGCTATTTCATTTAATAAAAATATTGGAGGCTGGAATACCTCAAATGTCAGAGGGATGAATCAAATGTTTAGTCAAGCAAATGCATTCAATCAAGATATAGGAAATTGGGACACTTCTAATGTAACTACTATGAATCAAATGTTTAAAGGTGCCGTTTCCTTTAATCAAGACATAGGTGACTGGGACACATCAAATGTGGTAAATATGGGTATTATGTTTGATCAGGCAACAACTTTCAACCAAGACATAGGAAACTGGGATACTTCAATTGTAACTGATATGGAGAGTATGTTTGATCGGGCAAAAGCATTTAATCAAGACATAAGCAATTGGAATACTTCTAATGTTACTAATATGAGGGGGATGTTTATTGTTAGTGTTTTTAATCAAGATATAGGGAGTTGGGATACTTCAAGTGTAACTGATATGAGTTATATGTTTAGTAGTGCAACAGCATTTAATCAAGATCTAACAGGTTGGTGTGTATCAAATATTACATCAGAACCTGAAAATTTTGCAACTAATAATTCAGCACTAACAGATGAAAATAAACCCGTCTGGGGAACGTGTCCAGATTAGGCATATCCTCTTCAGTAAGTTCAGGTATTTTTAATTCATTACTTTTAAGTTAAATATATACGCTATGAAAAATATAATCTTAACTATTTTATTTCTTCTTAGTTAAGATGTTTTTGGAAAAAACATCTTATTTCAATTTGACAGTCTTTGCGAGTATGACATCTATCTTTTTTTCATATTGCCAAACTACAACTTCATTGGATACTAATAACTTAAGTCTAGAATCAAGCCCCTATCTTTTACAACATGCGCAAAATCCTGTGTTTTGGCAACGCTGGAAAAAAGGTGCTTACAAAGAAATGAACACAACGGATAAACTTCTCATAATTAGTTTGGGGTATTCAAGCTGTCACTGGTGTCATGTAATGGAAAAAGAAACTTTTGAAGATATAAATGTAGCAAAAGAGATGAATGAAAACTTTATTAGTATTAAAGTTGACCGAGAGGAAAATCCTGATGTTGATAATATATACATGACAGCTGTACAAATGATGACCGGAAGCGGTGGGTGGCCGCTAAACGTAATATGTTTACCAGATGGTCGTCCAATCTATGGGGGAACGTACCACTCTAAAAAACAATGGCTTGAAATCTTAACTAAGGTGCAACAGCTTTATACCACTAACAAAGATAAATTGATTGCATATGCAGACAAAATTGAAAAAGGAATTCAACAAGTAAACTCAATTGAAATTTCTACAAAAATAAATAATTTCTCACCTAAATTATTGGAAAAAGAAATTACACTTTGGGAAAAAAAGTGGGATGAAAATCATGGAGGAGAGAAGCAGAATCAAAAATTCATAACCCCTGTAAAGTTCAATTATATTCAGCAATTTCAGGCACTGACAGACTCTCCTAAAGTAACAATTTATCTAAAAAACAGTTTGACTACTATTGCTAATAGTGGTGTTTATGATCACGTCGAAGGAGGTTTTTTTCGATATAGTATTGACTCTTCCTGGAATATTCCTCATTTCGAAAAAATGCTTTATGACAATGCACAAGTTTTAGGGTTATACTCTAATGCGTTTAAACAGTTTCAAAATCCACTTTTTAAAGAACGTGTATATCAAACCTTTAGTTTTTTAAAATCTCGAATGTTTAACAAAGATGGAGGCTATTATTCTGCTATAGATGCAGACAACAAAGACGGAGAAGGGCAATATTATTTATTTACTAAAGAAGCGATTCAAGAAATAGTTCAAGAAGATTTCGACCTATTTATAGACTATTACAGGATTGATCTTAATGCTCCTTTTGAAGAGCAATATTTCTTACTAAAGAAAAATATAATTAATTCTGTTTTTACAGAAAAGCATAAAACTACAATTGCTGAATTAGATCAAAAGAATAAAGTGTGGCTTAAAAAATTAAAGACTAAAATGGAAAAAAGAGATTTCCCAACTATAGACACAAAAATCATCACCTCATGGAATGCTATGTTGGTAATTGGACTTTCAAATGCATATGAGGCCTTTAACGATGATATATTTATAGAAGAGGCAAAATCTTTATATGGCTTTTTAAAATCAAATTGTTATAAAAAAACTAAGTTTTTTCATACATTTCAAAATAAAAAAACTAAAATTGAAGGTTTTCTCGAAGATTATGCCTTTATGACAAAAGCTGCATTGTCTCTCTATAAAAACACCCAAGAGATCTCCTATTTGAATGATGCACAAGAGTATACCAAAACCATTCAATTAAAATTTAAAGATGGATCATCTCCATTTTTCACATTCACTGAGGAACCCACCCTAATCTCAAAAATAATAAGCTTAGATGATAGTGTAATCCCATCTTCAAATGCTATAATGGCTGAAAATCTTTTGACCATTGGACATTTAACAGGAATCGATGTTTATTTAGAGCAATCAAAATTGATGCTTCAAAGTATGTTTTCTTATTTTGAAGGAGGAAGGAGTAGCGATTACACTTATTGGGCTAAGCTTTTTACAAAGTATGCTTATCCCTATTATGAAGTAATTATAGTTGGACCCAATGCATTATTTATGAAGGCTGAATTTCAGAAACACTATCTTCCTAATGTTTTATTTCAAAGTAGTAACATAGGCAGTAAACTACCTTTACTAAAAGATCGGTTTTTTAAAGGAGAGACTTATATTTATGTCTGCCAAAACAAAGTTTGTTTACGTCCTGTTGAAACAATAAAAGAGGCCATTGATCAAATTAAAAGCTTAGAAAATTTACAATCTTCTCAGAAAACTGTAATTCCTTTTTTTAATAGCATTCCTATAAAAAATTAAATTAATTAAGGAAATATCTAAAGAGCTTGAAATTTCAAAAGAAGCGAAAAAACAAAATAAGTGGGAATTTTTACTTTCTATTCAGCCTTTAAGGTTTAAGGGGGGAACTGGTTCTCCAGTTAATGCAGTAGCTGTTTTTTAAAAAAAGTAATATTACAAGCATATCTTCTTCTTTTAATTCAGGTGTTTTTATAATTGGGTTTGAACTTAATTGAATCTAGCGAGTATGACTTACTTATGTTTCTGCCAAGACTTACTAAATACCAAAAACAATACACCACAAAGCAGCCAAGCAGGAAGAGTTACAAAAGATAAAAAGACATCAAATTGAATTGATATAAAGTAAAATATACCAAAACTAATAGCCCAAGCCCAAAAAACCGATTTGTTAAAAGAAAGATTAGCAGCTTCTGCATAATTTTTAATTATACCCACCTTTTTATGAAAAAAATGCTCAAACACGATGATGGCTCCGAAAGGTGCCAGGATAAATCCATAAAGCGCAACAAAACCTAATAATTTCATGGCGAATGCAGGAAATAGACCAGCTATAGTTGCAATAGCTCCAGCCAATATAGTCGCTTTTGCAGTGGATAATTTTGGTAGAATAGCTTGAAAAGCCAAACCAGCTCTATAGATGGTAGGGTTAGCCGTAGTCCAACCAGCTAGTACTACAGCAATAATTCCAAAAATACCAATCGCATTATTTGCTAAAGGACCAGGAGCTACAGGAGGTGCATCGCCTACACTTAAAAAAGCATGAGCCTCTGGAGATTTTAAATATACAGCATATAATAAGGCCGCGGCTATCCATGCCATATAGTGACCAACGTACATGCCAGCAGCGGAAGTCCATCCTGCTTTTGCTTTTTTAGCAAATCTAAATACTGATAAATCTGACATACCAATATGCATGGCACCATTAGCAAACCAGGACCAAATAACCACATGCCAGAAGGTAAATTTAATTTGACCCGGAAACGGTTCAGAGCCTTCACCCCAAATGTTCCAAAAATCAAAAAAACTAGTAACGTTCAATTGGTTTAATGCTACAATACCACAAGCTATAAATGCTATAACAATTATGGGAGACATCCAGTTAGCTGCTTTGGTTACCGTATCGTAACCACGTGCAGCAATAATTGATATTACAGCACCAATAAGAATAACGATGATAGCCCAAGTAAGGCCATTGGGCATCGTATCGGTTAGTTTGGGCATGGGCATGTCAAATGGAACACCAACAGCAGTAGCAGAAACGGTTATCATAGATCCGGCTAAAAAGCAGAATAAAACACCATTGGCAAGGTTATAACCTGTTACCAATTTTTTGCCACAAATTTTTTCTAATTGAAAATATAAAGTCAATCTATTTTTTACGGCAATTTCAGCAGTTAAAAATCGCCAGCTTAAAACAGCTAGTAAATTACCAATTAATAAACCAACAATTAGATCGAAGGCACTAACACCAGCAGTTAAAAATAAAGGGCCAATCATAAATTCAGTCCCAGCAGCGTGTTCTCCGGCATACATCCCTATAAAACTTTTCCATCCTTTAAGTTTTGATTGAGATACAGGTGTTCTTTCAAACTCACCACCTGCTATCTCTTCAATTACCTCTTTTTCAATATCAAAAATTGTAATAGCTTTTTTTTGTTTGCCCATATTTTAAAGTCCTGTAGCTACTGTGTTCTTTCCTCTTTCTTTAATTAAAGTGTCACGAATATTTAACGAACGGTAAGCATTAATAGGGCTTAATGCACCACCGCTACTTAAACGGACTTTTTCAAGTATTGATCTTACATCTGTTCTATAAGCCCCTTGTAAAATTTCTTGACATTTAACCACATCATTATTTAATTGTGCCACTTTTAGTTCTGCTTGATCAATTAATAATGCTTTGGCATAGGCCTCTTGTATAGCTTCTAAAGATTGAATTAAATCTTCTAAAGGATCTTTGACGTTATGGCTGGCATCAATCATCCAATTCAAATCTGGGTTTTGTGGATTATTTTCCATACCATAAACCAGTTCATTAAAAATTAAGAATAAAGCATAAGGTTTTATACTTCCAACGGTTAAATCATCATCTCCGTATTTACTATCGTTAAAGTGAAAACCTCCTAGCTTTCCTTTCAATTGTAAAATAGAAACAATTTGCTCGATATTGCTATTTGGCAAATGGTGCCCTAAATCAACTAACGTAAATGCTTTATCTCCGCATCCGTTAGCTAACATTAAAGATGCTCCCCAATCTCGAATAACTGTACTGTATAAATTTGGTTCGTAGGGCTTGTATTCGATTAACATTTTCCAATCATCTGGCAATCCCATGTATATATTTTTTAAGCTATCTTGTGTGTTTTGAAAAGCTGTTTGAAAGTTGTTTTGACCGGGGAAACAAGAGCCATCCGCCAACCAAATGGTTAAGCATTTGGAGCCTAATTTGTTGCCAATATTAATGACATCTAAATTATGCTGTATAGCTTGCTCTCTAACAGCTTGACTGGTATTGCTTAAAGACCCATATTTATAAGTTTCTATAGCATACTTTTGGTCTTGGAAAGTATTTGAGTTTACCGAGTCAAATTTTATATTTAAAGCATCAGCTTGTTCTATAATGGCGTTATAATCTGAAGGAATATCCCAAGGAATATGAAGAGAAACAGCACCAGCCGTTTGAGTAAGGCTTTGTAAAACACCAACATCTTCCAGTTTTTGTTCCAAATTTGAAGGTTCCCCATAAAACGAAAACCGCCCAAAACGTGTTCCTCCAGCACCTAATGCCCAGCTTGGAATGGCCACTTGGAGTTCAGACAGTTTTGAAACAATATCTGAAACATTATGACCTTTTTTACTTAATTTATTTGCTAAAAAATCAAAGTTTTCAATATGATTTTTTAGGCTATTCTTATTTAATTTTACAATGTGTTCTTCTTTTATTTTCACGCTTATTAACTTTTTTATTGAATAGAAACCTCCGAAAGTATATTTCAAATTTATGAGAGTTTTTTAATTTTTAAAATAACTCAAGCTATTTATCAGTTTTCATCTTACAAAGGCATTGGCCATACCTTCATCAATGAAGACACAAGAGCTTGACTTATTAGCCCCACAATTAAAATAAATATTAATTTTTTTTAATTTAATTTCATTTTACTTAAGTATAATTTCAATTAAAGTGTGAATAGGATCTTTTAATAAATTTGAAACATCAATAACTAATCCAAACTTATCATTTCTAAATGATAGGTTTTTTTGTGAATCAACATGTTTTATACTTTTAATTTTAACCGGTCCATTTTCAATATGAATTATATTCAAATCTGGATTTAACAAATGTAAATAGACTGTTTTACCTTTTTGAGTGGAAACAAAATCTTCATTAGGAGGGATTGGCCCTTTTCGAGTTCCATAAATGGTAAACCCATTGTCTTTTAACCAAGTTCCTATTGATTTTAAAGATTTTTGATGTTCAGGCTGAATTTTACCATTTGGCATTGGCCCAACATTTAAAAGCAAATTACTTCCATAGCCGGCAGCTTTAATTAAATAATGAATCAATTCTTTATCCGTTTTGTGTTTTCGGTCCTGTAAGTTAAATCCCCATGATCCGTTGATCGTTTCACAAACTTCCAAGGGGACAGAACCAATCTGATCTAATGCTGTGCCCCAACCAGTAGTGTTTTTTCCAGGTAAATCTTTTTCAAACATTTGAAAATCCTCTCCATCAATCACCCCAATGTGATGATTGTTTCCAATTAAAGCTTGAGGTTGCAATTCATGTATCATTCCATAAATTTCTTCGTAATTCCAATTAACCTTCTCTTTACCAAAATGTTTTCCGTCCCACTCTTTTTGATCCCAATGTCCATCAAACCAAATACCCCCTATTTCCCCATAATTAGTTAACAGCTCCTTCAGTTGAGCTTTCATGAAATCAATATAATCATCCCATTTACCTTCTCCTCTTCCTTGAATACCTTCTCCTGTTCTACCTCTTGGAAAATAATCATCACGATTCCAGTCTAATAATGAATAATAAAAAAATAATTTAATTCCTTCCTTACGGCATTCTTCAGCCAAGGCTTTTAAAACATCTTTACCATAAGGTGTTTTATCTACAATGTCGTAATCCGTTACTTTAGAATCAAACATAGAAAAACCATCATGATGTCGGCTTGTGATGGTGATATATTTCATACCAGAAGCTTTAACCAAAGACACCCATTCAGAAGGGTTGAAATCAATAGGATTAAAAAATGAAGGTAATTTTTCGTATTCTTCAATACTTATATTCTGATTATTCATAACCCATTCACCATCACCCAAAACACTATAAACTCCCCAGTGAATAAACATTCCAAAACGGGCGTTTTGAAACCAAGTACGTGCCTCTAAATTTTCAGGGCTAGGTTGGTATTTATGTGCTTGACTAAACAGACCGCTTGTACAAAAATAGAATATAAGAAAAAGTTTATTGAAAAAATTTAAAGTTTTCATGATTTAATTATTAACTACTTTTTTTATAAAGTTTCGAAAGTCGAATTAGACTAAAGATATCAAATTTTACTAAATTTAGTATACTATGAAAAATCTACTTCTTGTTCTACTCTTTGTTACTTATAATTTCTCTTGAACAGATTAAAAAATGAAAAATCTGTATATTATATTAGGCATTATGATTATCATAAAATGGTCAACTTCTTTAGAAGTCTTGTAACGGACCTAAGGGGGCAAATATTGGCTAACCATGTCCTCTAATTAAGTTTAGGATTATTTCGTTATATTTAATCATCTTTTGTTCAATACGATGAGAAAAATCACTTTTTCTATATTTATTACATTTAAGGAAGTCATCACAATGAATTAACTCTTTTTAAAATGAATGAAGAGAAAATAACAACAGAAAGTGATATTATGAAACTTAGTGCAGTTTTGATGCTGATATCTTTGTTGTATATTTCATGTAACAGACCTAAGCAACAAGGCGCTATCCAAAGAAGTCCAAACATTATTATAATAAATGCAGACGACCTAGGCTATGGCGATTTGGGATGTTACGGATCAAAATTGAATAAAACACCCAAGCTTGATGAAATGGCTGAAAACGGGATACTACTGGAAAGTTTTTATTCTGCATCAGCCATGTGCTCACCCTCAAGAGCTTCGTTGCTTACAGGATGCTATCCTCAGCGTGTTGGCTTTGGCAGGTTACCCAATGAAATCGGGCATGTGTTACTTGCCGGAGAAGCTACTGGCCTTAATCCATGGGAAATTACTATTCCTGAAATATTAAAAACCAAAGGTTACAAAACAAAAATGATTGGAAAATGGCACTTGGGAGACCAGCCCCAATTTCTTCCTACACGACAAGGTTTCGACAGTTTCTTTGGCTTACCTTATAGTCATGATATTGCTCCTGATCATTATAATAGCCGATTCAGTTTTCCGCCTCTGCCATTATTGTCTGATGAAATGGTTATTGAAGAAAACCCAGATAGGAGCCAGTTGAATCAGCGATTTGCGCAGGAAGCCATTAAGTTTATAAGAAATAATCAAAGCCAGCCTTTCTTCTTGTACATGGCATTAACAATTCCGCATGCACCATTACTCCCTCCGAATGAATTTCTTAAAAAATCAGATAATGGACCCTATGGTGCCTATGTTGAATTACTAGATTATTGCTCCGGACTAATCCTTGACGAAATAAAGAAAAATGGCATGGATGAAAACACTCTTGTTGTTTTTACATCAGATCATGGGGCATCTCTAAGTAAAATTCAGCCTGGCAGTAATGGAGTGCTTCGAGGTCAAAAAGGAACAACTTATGAAGGAGGAATGCGTGTCCCTGGCATTATTCAATGGAAAGGGAAAATAAAAGCTGGAAGTGTTAGTAACGAACTTATTACACAGATGGATTTATTACCAACAATAGCTTCATTGGCAAATGCCACACTTCCCCATGACCGCATTTATGATGGCAAAGATGTAAATAATCTGCTTTTAAATCCAGATGAAAAAATAGATGATAAAGTGTTTTTCTATCGCTGGATGGATGAGCTTCATGGTGTAAGGTCAGGTAATTGGAAACTGACAGTAAAAGTCCCTCGTAAGCCAATCTTTGACAAACCAGCCCTCTACAACCTTTTTGAAGACCTTGGCGAAAATCATGATGTCGCAGACCAATATCCTAAAATAGTCGAAAAACTGATGAAATTAATAATAGATAGTCGGGAAGATTTAGGTGATGTCTCTACTGGTATAAAAGGCATAAATAATCGGCCGCTGGGCTGGATAGCCAACGCAAGGGCATTAGTAAGTGTAACTGTAAAGCAGGACTAAAGGATAGATGTTACAGAAAAACCCTTCAAATTTTTAACTCCTTGCTTTGGTGCTTGCTATTCCGGAATGAAACACCAAGTTTTGAATTTTGCTTTACAATAAATGTTTATAAAGTTTTTCTGTTTTTTCACAACAAATTTGCTCCATCACTTGTAATAACTGTTGTTTCAATATTGAAATGGTATGATCTCCTCCTTTTTTCCCTAAAGCCGAAACGCCGTACATAAAAGACCGCCCTAAAAAAGTAAAATCCGCACCACTAGCTATAGTCCTTGCAATATCAGGGCCAGAACGTAAACCACTATCCATCATTACTTTAATTTCTTTTCCATATTTTGCAGCAATGCGCTTTAACGGCCTTATAGAAGACTCGCCTGCATCTAATTGACGTCCACCATGATTAGAAACTATGATCCCATCTAAACCTAATTTAATAGCTTTTTCTGCATCTGATTCATTAGCAACACCTTTTAACACTAATTTACCTTTCCACATATCTCGAATGGGTTTTATTTTTTCCTCATTAAGTCGTCCAGAAAAGGTTTGATCCATAAACTTGCCAAGTTGTTTTAAGGCTATACCTTTTGGCATGTAGGGCTTCAAGGTTTCAAAACTAGGCTGCCCATGTTTCAAGGTATTTAAAGCCCATTTAGGTTTACCTAAAATTTGAAATATATTTTCAATAGATATTTTAGGTGGCATTGCCAATCCGTTTCTAATATCTCTTGGACGAAATCCAAAGGTTGGAACATCACAAAGAATTACAAGTACCGGACACTCTGCAACCCCCGCTCTTTTTATAATATCATCTCTTAGTCTGTTTTCTGTTGGGTGATATAATTGAAACCAAGCCTTTCCTTCGGTGATTTCAGCAATTGTTTCTATACTGCTGGTAGTTACAGTGCTTAAAATAAAAGGAATATTGTGTTCAAATGCTGCTTTAGCCAAAATTTCTGGTGCTTTAGGCCACATAAGCCCTTGTAAACCAACAGGTGCTATTCCAAAAGGCGCATCATAGGTATGGCCAAAAAGCTCAGTTTTTATATCTGAACCCGTATGTTTGCTTAAATAATGAGGAAGCAATTCTATATCACGTATTTCTTTCGTGTTTTTATGAAGATTAACATCTTCATTACAGCCTCCATCTAAGTATTCAAAAGCAAATTTTGGAATTCGTTTTTTTGCTTTTGCACGCAAGTCTTCTATTGAAGGATAATTAGTGTTAAACTTTATTTTTTTCATGTTTTTTGACATATTTATAAATAAATAATTTTCTAAATCAATTTACGAAAAGTTTTTCCTGCTGATTCATCTAGAGTTAAATTCTGTACTTGACTTAACTTGATTGTTAATATTTGCTATTGACATCCCACTCTTTACTTTTTGGCTTTAAACCTAATTCCTCCAGCTGATTAGCATTCAATTAGATAGTTAAATATATTAATGAACTTTCCAAGTTCTATATCCATAAATTGCAATAAAACAAAAACAAATAAAAGGTAGTATGAATGAGATGTTAACAGCATCAAATGTTCCAATATTTTCCATGTCGATTATGGATCCCTGTAAAACAGGCATTAATGCACCTCCTACAATTGCCATCACTAATCCAGCGGCGCCTAGTGTTGAATCTTCTTCACTTAAACCGTGAAGCGCAATTCCATAAATTGTAGGAAACATCAAAGACATAAATGCTGAAGTTGCAATAAGTAAGTAAAGACCCTTTATACCTTCAATCAAAATAACACCAGAGGTAGTTGCCATAGCACAAACAGCAAATATGGTAAGCAATTTTCTTGAGTTTATGTATTTCATTAAAAAGGTACTGATAAATCTGCTAGACAAAAAAATAGACATAGCCACAATATTATAATTTTGTGCTGCAGCTTTAGAAATACCCAGATTACCTGCATATTGAATAATAAATGTCCAACACATAATTTGTGAAGCAACGTAAAATAATTGAGCAAAAACGCCTTCACGATATTTACTATTTTTAATCAATCTTTTAAAAGAATTTATTGCACTTCCTGGGTTATCATTCTTAGCACGTTTAGGCATCTTTGAGATTGAAATAACACCTAACATTATTATAACTACAACTCCAAGAATAACATATGGGTTTCTAATAATTGCTAAATCATGTGTCCTTATAACTGCCTTTTGAACTTCGTCTAAAGATTTAAAAATCAATTCTCCCATTTCATTTCTTTTGTCTGAATCTAAAGCTGTAAGAATAAATTTAGATGCTACAAACATGCCGAAAAGAGAACCAATGGGATTAAAAGCTTGTGCTAAATTTAAACGACGGGTTGCCGTACGTTCATCACCCATTGACAAGATATATGGGTTTGCAGTTGTTTCTAAAAATGCCAACCCAAAAGTTAAAATATAAAGAGAGATTAAAAAGAACCCGAAAACCTCATACTTAGCTGCTGGAAAAAACAATAAAGCACCAAAGGCATAAAGTGCAAGCCCTAAAAGAATACCTTTTTTATAAGTATATTTTCTAACAAAAAGTGCTGCAGGAATAGCCATAGTACCATACCCTCCATAAAATGCAAATTGAATTAATGCTGCTTTTGCAGTAGAAATTTCCATTATAGAACCAAATGCAGCTACCATTGGATTGGTAATGTCATTTGCAAAGCCCCAAAGAGCAAATAAAGAAGTTATTAAAATAAATGGAACTAAAACTTCTTTTGAAACAACAGGAACTCTTTCTTTACTATTCATTCGCTTTTTTGTTATAGGTTAATAATTATCTTACAAAAGCATTTGCAACACCACCATCAACATTGATGATATTACCTGTACTCTTGTCTAATATAGCAAGGAATGCAAATACACTGTTCGCTATATCTTTAGGAGTAATCATTTTGTTTAGTAAATTTCTTTTAGCATAATACGCAGGAAGCTCTTCTACAGTAATGCCATAAGCTTTTGCTCTACCTTCAGCCCATTTCCCTTTCCAAATTTTACTTCCAACGATAACACCATCAGGGTTTACTGTGTTAACACGAACATTATCTGGCGCGAATTCCGCTGCAAGAAGTCTAGACATATGCAATTGTGCGGCTTTAGCTGTGCCATAACCTAAATTATTAGGACCTGCAACCAATCCGTTTTTACTTGCTATATTAACAATATTACCCCCTAATTTTTGTTTTCTGAAAATAGTAGCAAAACTTTGAGCTAATAAAAATTGACCTTTTACTAATACATTTTGCAATAAATTCCAATCAGCTAGTGTTGTTTCTTCTATTGGCTTAGAAATTGCTAAACCTGCGCTATGTACAATAATATCTAAACCACCAAACTGAAGACATGCTTTACTTAATGCATTGACAATAGATTCTTTATTAGTAACATCACAATTGTAAGCTATGGCTGTATCTGTATTATAAGCTGCAGTTGCCTCCTTAAGGAAATCATCCGATATATCAGTAAATACCACATTAGCACCTTCTGCAATTAATTTATCAGCAATAGCTCTGCCAATACCTCCACCAGATCCAGTAACTAAAGCTACTTTTCGTGACAACGGCTTTTCTTTTGGCATACGTTGAAGTTTTGCTTCTTCTAATAACCAATACTCAATATCAAAAGCTTCTTGACGCGGCAACGATATATAACTAGAAATAGCTTCTGCACCCCGCATTACATTAATAGCATTTATATAAAATTCACTTGCTACACGAGCAGTTTGTTTGTTTTTAGCAAAACTAAACATACCAACTCCTGGGAATAAGATGATCACAGGACTACTATCTCTAATCGCTGGACTATTATGGTGTTTGTGATCGTTATAATAAGCCTCATAATCTTTTTTGTAGGCTTCAAAAGAAGGAGCAAGTTTTTCTCTAACGCCATCACTATTTTCTAAATTTTCATCTGGTGAGAGTTCTAAAATAAGTGGTGCAATTTTCGTTCTTAAAAAGTGATCTGGACAAGAGGTTCCCATAGGAGCTAATCTTTCTAAATCATTACTATTAATATATTCAAGAACCACATCGCTATCAGAAAAATGACCAATCATTTGATTGTTTGACGAACATAATCCTCTTAAAATTGGTAATAATAAAGCCGCTTGACTTAAGCGTTGTCCTTTAGGTGAACTTGAAATTTTTTGCTCACTAAAAACACTGCCATTTGCTTTTATTTTTTTGGTGATATAATCTGAAGCCATTTCAATAACTTCTAAACTATTCATATAGCACTCATAAGAGGTGTCTCCCCAAGTGAATAAACCATGACTACCTAGAACAATACCTCTAATTTCCGGATTTTTTGCTAAACACTCTTCTAATTGTAAACCTAAATCAAATCCTGGTTTTTGCCAAGGGACCCATCCCATGGTACTTCCCCAAATTTCTTTAGTAATTTTTTCTCCATCTGCTGCTGCTGCAACTGCAATTAATGAATCCGGATGTAAGTGATCGATATGTTTAAAAGGCAATAAACCATGTAAAGGTGTATCAATAGAGGGCGCTTTACTATCTAAATCATAAATACAATGATTAAAAAGCGCCACCATTTCATCTTCATTCTTTATTCCACGATATACTTTTTTCAAATCACGAAGTTTTTCAGTATACAAGCCAGCAATACCCCCACGTGTAAGTGTTCCAATATCACCACCAGAACCTTTAACCCACATAACCTCTACTTGTTTATTTGTAAGGGGATCACGCTCTATTGTTTTACAACTGGTGTTTCCGCCTCCAAAATTTGTAATTCGTAAATCTGCTCCTAAAATATTTGAACGGTAAAGAAATAATGCTATTTGATCGCTACCTAAAGCTTCTGCTTTTTTATCGTCCCATAAATAATCTACATAATTGAAATTTGTATTCATTTCTCTTAATTAATAAATTTTAAAACAAAAATATAAAAAGCAATCTCCTTAGAGATTATCTTTAACAAACAAAGTCATGTATTTAGCAAACATATTAGATAAAAATCATAATAAATTCTTAAGAGAACTTTCCTGATCTATATACCGCAGGTGTAGTACCAGTAATAGCCTTAAATACTTTAGAAAAATGATGGCGGTCGGAGAAGCCTATGGTAAATGCTACTTCTTCAACAGATTTATTGGAATGCAAAATCAAATCACAAGATTGAGCGATTTTCCTTTTCATTACATACATATGCAAAGTTATATTCATTTTTTTCGTAAATAATCGACTAAATGAGTTTGTTGCCATATTAGCAACAGATGCAAGCTCTGAATTAGTCGGATTTTCTTCGATATGATTTTCAAGGT
>Ga0115000_10002239_pt1 | contig 16876 bp, 15 predicted proteins | sample ArcticOcean_MG_C_6_FD_89690 | JGI IMG/M metagenome (GOLD analysis project Ga0115000, IMG submission 89690) | Marine microbial communities from western Arctic Ocean - ArcticOcean_MG_CB8_128 | ecosystem: Environmental > Aquatic > Marine > Oceanic | place: Arctic Ocean: Canada Basin | collected...
ATCGGCTTACATTATTGATGGGGAGTTTCGTAATTATTTTAAAGAGTACAAAGTGAAAGCAGAAGTTAATAAGTTGAGAGGACATGTAATTGTTTGTGGTTATGGGAGAAATGGTTGTCAAGCTGTCGCTGTTATGCAAGCCCATAATCAGCTTTTTGTAGTTGTTGAAAATGACAATGACGTTGTTGAAGAATTAAAAAGGAGTCATCCTGATATTCTCTTAGTACTTGGAGATGCCACTCATGATGAGACTTTATTAAATGCGGGTATCGAAAAAGCAACAGCATTAATTACTACTTTACCTAGTGATTCTCATAATCTATTTGTTGTGTTGTCAGCTCGGTCAATTAATCCTAAATTAAAAATAATTAGCAGAGCATCAGAGGATAATTCAGATAAGAAATTAAGAATAGCAGGCGCAGATAATGTGATTATGCCTGATAAAATTGGTGGAGCACATATGGCCTCTTTGGTTATGATGCCTGATGTGGTTGAGTTTATAGATTATATCTCAGCCCAAGGACAGATTGATATTAACCTAAAGGAAATTTCATTTGAAAAACTTCCTGATAAATTCAGAAATAAAAGCATTAATGATATTGGAGTTAGGGGGCTTACTGGAGCTAATATTATAGGCTTGAAAGATGATGCTGGCGAATTTGTAATAAACCCCTCTCCAGATACGATTATTACATCTAAAATTAAGATGTTTGCACTTGGAACACCAGAGCAAATCAAAAAATTAAAACAACTATTTCAAGTTTAAAATATTACGATGAAAAAAGTATTAATTACTGGTGCTAATGGACTTCTAGGTCAGAAGTTAATCTATCAATTAGTAGGTTATCCTGATTTTGAAGTCTATGCTACTTCAAAAGGTGGAAATCGGACGTTACTAAAAAAGCGATATTTATATATCCCTCTTGATATTACAGATGAATTGGAGGTGCGTGAAACTATTGATGAAATCAAGCCAGATGTTGTCATTAATACTGCTGCAATGACAAATGTTGACGCTTGTGAAGCTGATAAAGAAAGTTGTTGGGATCTCAATGTTAATGCGACTAATTACCTGGTGGAAGCTTGTGAAAGAGTAGGGGCACACTTTATTCATCTATCAACAGATTTTATCTTCGATGGAGAAAATGGTCCCTACAAAGAGGACGATCTCCCAAGTCCGCTAAGTTATTATGGTGAAACTAAGGTTGCTTCTGAGAAAATTGTAACGCAAGCTAAATGTTCTTGGGCAATTGTAAGAACCGTTTTGGTTTATGGAGTGATTGATAATATGAGTAGGTCAAATATTGTATTGTGGGCCAAAAGTGCTTTGGAATTAGGTGAGGAATTAACTGTTGTCGATGATCAATTCAGATCACCAACATTAGCTGAAGATTTAGCGCATGGTTGTATCTTGATTGCTCAAAATGAGGCGACTGGAGTATATAATATTTCAGGAGATGAGTACATGTGTATTATTGATTTAGTAAAAAGAGTTGCTAGGTATTTTGGTTTAGATGAATCTAAAGTAAAGCCAGTTTCATCATCTACCTTAAATCAAGCAGCTAAACGCCCACCAAGAACTGGGTTTATTTTAGATAAAGCAAAGAAAGAGTTAGGTTATGTTCCATCAAGCTTTGAAGAAGGTTTAAGTATTGTCGAATTACAGCTTTATGCAGGTAAAAAAGAGAATTAGAAGTATGAGAATTATATTAGCGGTATTATTTGTTTTCAAAGGATTAACAAGTTTTGGAGAAACCTTTTTTAGTGAAGACAGTTCTATAGTTGTCAATTTGGAAACTGCAAATTTAAGTGAGGCGATTAATGATGCGCAGATTAAAGTTTATAAATTAGAAGGGGGAGAGATTTGGTATAAATGGTCTAAAGAATCTCTTGGGTTAAAAGATAGTATAGGTACTGGTTTTACTGAAGGGCAACCTATTCAAATTGTTATTTATAATGACAAAGGAGATTCTTTGTTTTTAGAAAAGACTATAGAGCCTGTCTCTGTGAGTGAACATCTAAATAGTATTATGGTTCCTGCGGTTGAGAAATTGGGGATTATTTTGTTTTGGGATCCGTTCGCGGCAATGGGTATATATGATCCCTGTCTTTATGATGATAACGGTGTTATAGTAAGAAAGCCTAATGGGGATCCTGTAAAAAGGGAAATTCCATTTATTGTTGTTTGGTTGGTAGTTGGAGCTTTATTCTTTACTTTCTATTTTAAGTTTATTAATTTCAGGGGTATTGGGGAAACTTATAGATTGCTTACAGGTAAATATGAAGATGGGTTAGATAAAGATGCTATAGGAGAGATGAGTCATTTTCAAGCTTTAACCACTTCACTTTCAGCAACTATTGGTTTAGGTAATATCGCAGGCGTAGCTATAGCAATTTCTATCGGAGGTCCTGGAGCTACGCTTTGGATGGTAGTCGCCGGTTTCCTGGGTATGTCTAGTAAGTTTATTGAATGTATTTTAGGTGTAAAGTATAGAGAGGTTAAGGATGGCGTGATTTCCGGTGGACCAATGTATTATATGTCTAGGGGTATTAAAGGGAATTTCGGGAAAATATTAGCGGTTGTATTTGCTATTTTGTGTGTTGGAGGTTCTTTCGGAGGTGGAAACATGTTTCAATCTAATCAAGCGTTTGACCAAGCGGTGCATATGATTCCTGCTTTAAATGAGTATGGCTTTGTTTTTGGATCAGTTCTAGCGGTTTTAGTAGGGGTTGTTATTATCGGTGGAGTAAAAAGTATCGCTAGGGTAACGGACAAGATTGTTCCTACGATGGCAATTGGCTATGTTTTGGCTGCGCTAAGTGTTATTGTAATGAATTTAGACAAAACACCGGAGGCATTCAATTTAATAATAGATGGGGCTTTTAGTCCAGATGCTTTAAAGGGAGGTTTTTTAGGTGTATTGGTAATGGGGTTTAGAAGGGCTGCGTTTTCAAATGAAGCAGGAGTAGGAAGTGCTCCAATTGCCCATGCTGCTGTTAAGACTAATTATCCTGCTTCTGAAGGTTTCGTAGCAATGATAGGTCCCTTTGTGGATACTGTGATTGTTTGCTTAATGACTTCTTTGGTGATTATTTTCACCGGTTTTTCGGGTAATGAATTAGGTCAGTCTGGCGCTCAATTAACATCTGCTGCTTTTGAATCGGTCTTCTCTTGGTATGGTTGGGTTCTTTTTGTTGCTATCTTGTTATTTTGCTATTCAACAATGATTTCTTGGAGTTATTATGGGTTAAAAGCATGGGAGTATATTTTTGGGGATACTAAGATATCTGGTTTGATTTATAAAGGATTGTTTTTGTGTTTTATAATCGTAGGTTCTTCTTCAAAAAAAGGAGCTGTAATGGATTTTTCAGACCTAATGATTTTAGCGATGGCAGTGCCTAATATTTTAGCTTTATATATTTTACTTCCAAAAGCTAAAGAAGAATTAAATAAGTATTGGGATAAGGTGAATGAATATAAAAAATAATTAAAATTGAAGAGATAATTAATGAGTTCATTTTTTCATTTGACAAGTAATGAGAGAAGAGGTGTTTCTGGTGCTTTGTTCTTAATGATTTGTATCGTCATCTTCAAATTATATAATAATCAGCTTGATAAAGCTTATATTGTTTCTGCAGAAATAGAGGTTGAAGTACGAAAAGATTCATTAATTAATTTCATTTCTACAATTGATGAGCCTCGGTTTAGAAAAAGATCTGTAGAGAAAGTTAAAAGCATAAAATTATTAGTCAAAAAAATTAAACCAAATTTTTCAGGTTATAAAGATTGGGTTGATTTAGGAATTCCTGAGGATGTCTCCTTACGAATTTACAAGTATATTAAGTTGCAAAATGGAATTACTAAGGCTTCTGATTTACTTTCTGTTTATGGATTTAAAAATGATTGGTTTGTTCAGCTTAAAGATTCGTTAGATTTTACAATTGAAAAGGTTGATATTCAAATTGCATCAGAGCTTGAGTTGACTTCGATTAAAGGTATTGGGGGAATATATGCACAACGTATTGTAAAGTATAGAGAATTATTAGGAGGGTACATTTCTGTATCTCAATTAACCGAAGTATATGGTATTGAAGATGAGATTCTAGAGTCTATTTTAGGTAGCATTACATGTTCATCAAAAAACACAGCGCTAATAGATGTAAATACATGTGGTTATAATGTTTTAAGTAAACATCCATATGTTTCTGATAGTGAAGCGATGGCAATCATACAAAAACGTTCAGCGATTGGTAATTTAAGTAAAGAGGACGTAAGAACTTTTTTTTCAGAAAGAAATTGGATTCGGACAAAAAAATATTTAAAATGAAAGAGTTAGAGCGTAATGTGAAGTCGGTTATTAGGGATGTTCCTAATTTCCCTAGTGAAGGAATCGTATTTAAGGATATTACTACTTTATTAGCAAATCCTAATCTAAATGCTCAAGTGTTGAGTAAATTCCAAGAAAAAGCAAAGGACTTAAACCCTGATGTCGTGATTGGCATTGATAGTAGAGGTTTTCTTTTTGGTAATTCTATAGCGTCAGAACTTAAAATCCCTTTTGTGCCAGTTAGAAAGCAAGGGAAGTTACCATATGATACTATTTCTATTTCCTATGAATTGGAATATGGGCAATCGGTTTTAGAAATACATAAAGACGCTATAAAAAAGGGTGATAAAGTTTTAATTCATGATGACCTATTAGCAACGGGTGGGACAGCTGAAGCAGCTTCTAAGTTAGTTGAAGATTTGGGGGGTGTTGTTATCGGATATTCCTTTTTAATTCATCTTTCATTTCTTCCCGGCATGGCTAAATTGAGTAATATTTCTAATAACTTATTCGCAATAGCGACGTATTAGAATAAAAATTATTTAAAATGAGATTCGGAACTACAGAGAACCAGCAAATGATTGCAGATATGTTAAAGACATTCTGTGAACAAAATATCAGACCACATATAATGGACTGGGATCAAGATCAAGTTTTTCCTGTTGAATTATTTAGAAAGCTAGGGGAGTTAGGATGTATGGGGGTGCTTGTTCCTGAAAAATATGGAGGCTCTGGTTTTGGTTATTCTGAGTATGTTACTACAATTGTAGAAATATCAAAAGTATGTGGTTCTATAGGTTTATCTGTTGCTGCACATAACTCATTGTGCACCAATCATATTTTGATGTTTGGAAGTGAAGTTCAAAAACAAAAATATTTACCTGAGTTGGCTTCAGGGACACATATCGGAGCTTGGGCGCTTACAGAACCAAATACAGGAAGTGATGCGGGCAATATGCAGACTACCGCTATGAAAGATGGAGATGAATGGGTGTTAAATGGAAGTAAAACCTTTATAACCCATGGGATTTCTGGAGATGTAGCAGTCGTAGTTACTAGAACAGGAGATCCTAGAACCAAAAATAATTCCACAGCGTTTATTGTTGAAAGGGGAACTAAAGGGCTTCTTGCAGGGAGAAAAGAAGATAAGCTGGGGATGAGAGCATCTGAAACAGCAGAAATGATTTTTCAAGATTGCAGAATTTCAGATGCACAGCGTTTAGGAGAGATAGGTGAAGGTTTTAAGCAAGCCTTATCTATACTAGATGGTGGTAGGATTTCAATTGCTTCACTTGGCTTGGGAATCGCTAAAGGCGCTTTTGAAGCAGCCTTACAGTACTCTAAAGAGAGGGAGCAGTTCGGGAAGGCTATATCTTCGTTTCAAGGGATTTCGTTTAAATTAGCTGATATGGCAACTGAAATAGAAGCTGCGGAATTGTTGATAATGAATGCAGTGTTTAGAAAAGCAAATGGTTTAAAACTTTCTAAAGAAAGTGCTATGGCAAAACTATTTGCTTCCGAGGTTGCTGTAAGGACAGCAAATGAAGCAGTTCAGATTTTTGGAGGTTATGGTTACCTAAAAGACTTTCCTGTTGAGAAGTTTTATAGAGATGCAAAGCTCTGCACTATAGGGGAGGGGACGTCTGAAATTCAAAAATTAGTAATTTCTAGAGAATTATTGAAATAATTGTTGTGAAAGAGTAATTCTTGTAGTATCTTTGTCTTCCGATTTTTAAAATTGAATAAATGTTAGTGATCCAAGTAAAAGAAGGTGACAATATAGAAAGAGCCTTAAAAAAATATAAGCGTAAGTTCGAAAGAACAAAAACGTTACGTCAATTAAGAGCTCGTAAAACTTATGCTAAACCATGTGTGTCGAATAGAGCAGCAAGGAAGAAAGCAGTTTACGTAGAAAGAATGAAGTTGTTGTCGGACTCTGAATAAGATAAGATAATTAAAATATGTTTCTAAATAGGAAGACACTACCTTTTATAATTGGTAGTTTCTTCCTATTTTAGTTATATGTTTATTGAAAACTTTTTAGAATACCTTTTAAAGGAAAAGCGTTATTCTGTTCATACGCTTACAGCTTACCGTAGAGATCTAGAAGATTTCACTCAATATTGTAAGCGATGTTTTGAAGAACCTGTACAAAATGTAAATCATAAGGTTGTTCGTTCTTGGTTTGCCCAGTTAATTGAAGAAGGTTTCAAGCCGCGAACAGTTCATAGAAAGGCATCTTCTTTAAAATCATTTTTCAAATTTTTATTACAAAAAGGAGTATTGGATGTAAATCCTATGAGTCTAGTTCCCTTACCTAAATTAAATAAACAACTTCCGAAATTTGTAGAAGAGGATAGTTTAAGGAAGTTACTCGATGAGATACCCTTTTCTCTAAATTTTGAAGGTGTCCGAGATCATTTGATTATTGAGTTGTTTTATCAAACAGGAATTAGATCCTCAGAGTTAGTTAATATAAGATTGGAAAATGTAGATTTTCATCAAAAACATCTAAAAGTATTGGGTAAGCGAAATAAAGAGAGGTTTGTGCCATTAACTCCGAAAATAATTGAAACAATAAAAAAGTATTTAACGTACAGGATTCACACAGATGTAAACAATTTGTTTATTACAAGTAAGGCAAAAAAACTTTATCCAAAATTAGTGTATAATATTGTTAAGACAAATTTATCTAAAGTGACTACTCTTTCACAAAAGAGCCCTCATGTATTGAGACATAGTTTTGCAACTCACATGTTAAATAATGGAGCAGAATTAAATTCGATAAAGGAAATTTTAGGGCATGTTAATTTGTCAGCAACACAGGTTTATACGCACAATTCAATGGAGAGAATTAAGCTAATTTATAAACAAGCTCATCCAAGAGCTTAAAAACTATTTACTATGAAAATAAAAGTAAGTGCACTACATTTTAATGCTGATCAAAAACTAATTGATTTTACAACTGAAAGAGTAAATAAGCTGGAAACATTTTTTGATAAGATAATAGAGGGAGAGGTAACCTTCAAAGTTGATAAGTCAAATAGTAATGAGAATAAAGTAGCTGAGATTAAATTAAATATTCCGGGAAAAGATCTTTTTGCTAAGAAACAATGCAAGTCATTTGAAGAAGCTGTTGATCAATCTGTTGAAGCTTTAAGGAGACAGCTCAGAAAGCAAAAAACAAAGAATTAGGGAATATCAGTAAAAAAAATATTTTTTTCTCTTGTTAATAGAAAAATTCTTTATACATTTGCAGACCCTTAAGGTAAGGGTCTTTTTTTTGCTCTTACGTATAAGAAAGGAAAAAAGCCGATGTAGCTCAGTTGGCTAGAGCAGCTGATTTGTAATCAGCAGGTCGCGGGTTCGAGTCCCACCATCGGCTCGGTTCTTTATATTATTGAAAACTATTTATTAGTTTGGGGGAATACTCAAGCGGTCAACGAGGACAGACTGTAAATCTGTTGGCTACGCCTTCGTAGGTTCGAATCCTTCTTCCCCCACAAAATCACCTCTAACGGTACCAGGTATTGGAAACAATATTTGAGTTAAGAAATTAGCGGGAGTAGCTCAGTTGATTAGAGCGTCAGCCTTCCAAGCTGAGGGTCGTGGGTTTGAGTCCCATCTCCCGCTCTTTTTGTTAACTATCGGTAATAGCCGATGTAGCTCAGAGGCAGAGCGTTTCCTTGGTAAGGAAGAGGTCAGGGGTTCAATTCCCCTCATTGGCTCAATGTAAATTGTGTATTATTAAAAATTGTTATAAACGTTAAAATTAATTTAATCATGGCTAAGGAAACTTTCGAAAGAACAAAACCGCATGTCAATATCGGAACCATCGGTCACGTTGATCATGGTAAAACTACTTTAACTGCAGCGATCACTAAAGTGTTGGCTTCTATTACAGGTGCAGAAGTAAGAGATTTTGACACAATTGATAATGCTCCAGAGGAGAAAGAAAGAGGTATTACTATTAATACATCACACGTAGAATACGAAACTGAAAATCGTCACTACGCTCACGTTGATTGTCCAGGTCACGCTGATTATGTTAAGAACATGGTTACGGGTGCTGCACAAATGGATGGTGCTATTTTAGTTGTTGCGGCAACTGATGGTCCAATGCCACAAACTAGAGAACATATTCTATTAGGACGTCAAGTTGGTATACCAGAAATGGTTGTCTTCATGAACAAAGTAGATATGGTTGATGATGAGGAATTATTGGAATTAGTTGAAATGGAAATTAGAGAACTACTTTCTTTTTACGATTATGACGGTGATAACTGTGCTGTTATTGCTGGGTCTGCGTTAGGTGGATTAAATGGTGATGATAAGTGGGTGAAAACTATCATTGAATTAATGGCTGCTGTTGATGAGAAGATTCCATTACCAATTAGAGATACTGAGAAGGATTTCTTAATGCCTGTTGAAGATGTATTCTCAATTACTGGTCGTGGTACTGTTGCTACTGGAAAGATAGAGACAGGAATCATCAAAGTAGGTGAGGAGATTGAAATCGTAGGTATGGGCGAAGAGCCACAGAAGTCTACAGTTACAGGTGTTGAAATGTTTAGAAAATTGCTAGACAGAGGAGAAGCTGGTGATAATGTAGGTATCTTATTAAGAGGTATAGACAAGGAAAAAATTAAAAGAGGAATGGTTCTTTGTAAACCAGGTTCTATTAAGCCACATACTAAGATTAAAGCTGAGGTTTACGTATTGAAAAAAGAAGAAGGTGGACGTCATACTCCATTCCAAAATAAATACCGTCCTCAGTTCTATTTAAGGACTACGGATGTTACTGGAGAAATCTTCTTACCAGAAGGAACTGAAATGGTTATGCCTGGTGATAACGTTACTATCACAGTTAACTTAATCGTTCCTGTAGCTGTAAATAAAGGTTTACGTTTTGCAATCCGTGAAGGAGGAAGAACTGTTGGAGCTGGTCAAGTAATAGAGATATTAGAATAAGGTAAATTAAAAACCTAATAAAAAAGGTGCTACGGAAACGTAGCACCTTTCTTTACGATAAGGTTTTTTTTACGAGAATAGCTCAGTTGGTAGAGCATTGGTCTCCAAAACCAAAGGTCGTGAGTTCGAGCCTCGCTTCTCGTGCATAAAGAAAAAAAGTACTGTGGGAAATTTAAAAGTATATTTAAAAGATGTTTATTCTGAGTTAGTTGAAAAAACAACTTGGCCTTCTTTTAAGCAACTACAAAAAGACGCGATCCTTGTGTTAGGCGCATCTGTACTTTTCGCTTTAATACTGAAGGTGATGGACATCGCATTCCATTTTGTTATGGATGTTATTTATAATCTGTAAGCTAACTATAGTATGTCTGAGGCAAAAAGTAATGATATTGTTCTAAAGTGGTACGTAGTTCGTGCCGTTAGTGGAAAAGAGAATAAGATTAGAGATTATATTGAAAACGAAATAAAGGCGGTTGGTCTTGAGGATTTTGTTAAGCAAATATTAATCCCTACTGAAAAAGTTTATCAAATTAGAAAAGGAAAAAAGGTCTCTAAGGAGCGTAATTTTTTCCCAGGTTATATTTTGATAGAAGCAGCTTTGGTTGGTGAGGTTCCTCACGTAATTAAAAGTGTTACTGGTGTTATTGGCTTTTTAGGAGATAAACAGCATAATCCAGTACCGTTAAGACCTGCTGAAGTAAATAGAATACTTGGTAAAGTTGATGAGTTAGCTGAAAGCAATGAGGAGATGAATATTCCTTTCGTTGTTGGTGAAACAGTCAAAGTTATTGATGGACCATTTAACAGTTTTTCTGGTGTAATTGAGGAAATTAACGAAGAGAAAAAGAAACTGAAGGTAATGGTTAAGATTTTTGGAAGAAAAACTCCGCTTGAACTTAGCTTTATGCAGGTTGAAAAAGAGTAATTATTGATTTAATTTATACACTTAGAGATGGCTAAGGAAGTTACAGGGATTATTAAATTGCAAATTAAAGGTGGAGCGGCTAACCCTGCACCACCAGTTGGACCAGCTTTAGGAGCCAAGGGTGTTAACATCATGGATTTCTGTAAGCAGTTTAACGCAAGGACGCAAGAGAATGCAGGAAAAGTACTTCCTACTATTATTACTGTTTATTCTGACAGATCATTCGATTTCATTTTAAAGCAACCTCCGGTTGCTGTGCAAATATTAGATGCAATTAAATTGAAAAAGGGGTCTGCTGAACCGAACAGAGTTAAGGTAGGTAAACTTACTTGGGAACAAGTAGAGGAAATTTCAAAAGGAAAAATGAGTGATTTAAATGCTTTTACTATTCCGTCAGCTATGAAAATGGTTGCAGGGACAGCAAGAAGTATGGGAGTTACGGTAACAGGAGATTTTCCTTATTAAAAAATTATTTAATTATTAATCATGGCTAAACTTAGTAAAAACCGGAAGGCAGCACTATCAAAGTACGATCAAGAAGCATTGTATTCGATAGATAAAGCAGCCGAAATTGTTAAGGATATTACTACAACTAAGTATGATGCATCTTTTGATATTGATGTTGTCTTAGGTGTAGATCCTAGAAAAGCTAACCAAATGGTTAGAGGAATAGCTACTTTACCTCACGGAACCGGGAAAGAGGTGAAAGTTCTTGTTTTATGTACGCCAGATAAGGTTCAAGAAGCGCTTGATGCAGGTGCTGATTTTGCTGGATTGGATGAGTATGTAGAAAAGATTAAAGGTGGTTGGACCGATATTGATGTTATTATTACTATGCCTTCTTGTATGGGGAAAGTAGGGGCGTTAGGACGTGTATTAGGACCAAGAGGTTTAATGCCGAATCCAAAAGCTGGTACTGTAACTATGGATGTTGCGAAAGCAGTAACAGAAGTTAAAGCTGGTAAGATTGACTTTAAGGTTGATAAGTACGGGATTATTCATGCTGCAGTTGGGAAGATATCTTTTGATCAGAGCGCATTGACTGAAAACGTAGAAGAGTTAATGGATATTATCATGAAGCTTAAGCCTTCTAGTTCTAAAGGAATATATGTTACTAGTGTAACAGTTTCTTCGACTATGAGTCCTGGAGTTAAGATTGATCCAAAATTATTTGCATAAGAATGTTACATTGCTTCCACATATTAATTATTCTCTAAATTTATTAGAAATTCATCATGAACAGAGAAGAGAAAAATCAAGTAATTGAAAATCTGGCTGAGAAGTTGGCAAACAATCCACACTTCTATCTGACAGATATCTCGGAAATGGTTGTTGAGGATACTAATAAGCTGAGAGGAGCTTTCCATGAACAAGGAATCAGAGTTGAGGTAGTTAAAAATTCCCTTTTAAAGAAGGCAATGGAAAGAGTAGAAGGAAACGACTATTCTGAATTGTATTCGGTTTTAAAAGGAGCTACATCAATCATGTTCACAGAGGTAGGTAATGCCCCTGCGAAAGTGATTAAAGCGTTCAGGAAAACTTCAGAGAAACCGATGTTAAAAGGTGCTTTTGTTGAAGAAAGTGTTTATTTAGGTGATAACGAATTAGATAATCTTTGCTCAATTAAGAGTAAGGAGGAGCTTATCGGAGATCTTATTGGACTTCTTCAATCACCTGCTAAGAACGTTATTAGCGGTCTTAAATCGAGTGGATCTAAGCTTTCAGGTATACTTAAAACCCTTTCAGAGAAAGAAGGTTAAAATTTATTATTAATAGAATTGTTTCAATTTATTAAAGCTTAAAAAAATGGCTGATTTAAAAGATTTTGCAGAGCAGTTAGTTAACTTAACAGTTAAAGAAGTAAACGAACTAGCTACTATTTTAAAAGACGAATATGGTATCGAACCAGCTGCTGCGGCAGTTGCTGTAGCTGCTGCTGGAGGTGGAGACGCTGAGGCTGAAGCTGAGCAAACAGAGTTTGATGTTATCCTTAAGGCCGCTGGAGGTTCTAAATTAGGAGTGGTTAAACTTGTAAAAGAAATCACTGGTTTAGGATTAAAAGAAGCTAAAGGTGTGGTTGATAGTGCTCCTGCTCCTGTAAAGGAAGGTGTTTCTAAAGACGAAGCTGAAGCAATCAAAACTCAATTAGAGGAAGCTGGTGCTGAAGTTGAGTTGAAGTAATTCAACCAAGAAAGTTTACAAAGGGTTAGCCCCAATTCTTGCGAATTGGGCTAGCCCATTTTGTAGTTTAAATACTATTGTACTTTTAACTTATACTTTTATTTATGTCTGAATTGACTAAATTCCCTGAAAGAATTAACTTCGCCGACGCGAAGGCACGTCCGGATTATCCGGATTTTCTTGAAGTTCAATTACAATCATTTACAAACTTTTTTCAGTTCGAAACTACTCCTGAGAATAGAGAGACTGAAGGTTTATTTAAAGTTTTTAATGAGAACTTCCCCATTACTGATGCTAGAAATCAGTTTGTATTGGAGTTCTTAGATTACTTTGTTGATCCACCTCGTTATACTATTGATGAGTGTATCCAAAGAGGACTTACTTATAGTGTTCCACTTAAGGCAAAATTGAAATTATATTGTACTGATGAAGAACATGAAGATTTTGAAACGATTGTTCAAGATGTTTATTTAGGTACAATACCATATATGACTCCGAAAGGAACTTTCTGTATTAACGGAGCTGAACGTGTTATCGTTTCACAATTGCACCGTTCTCCAGGAGTTTTCTTTGGTCAAAGCCGGCATGCTAATGGAACGAAATTATATTCTGCTAGAATTATTCCTTTCAAGGGTTCTTGGATTGAATTCGCTACAGATATTAATAGCGTTATGTATGCTTATATTGATCGAAAGAAAAAATTACCTGTAACTACTTTATTAAGAGCTATTGGTTATGAATCTGATAAGGATATCTTAGAAATTTTTAATCTTGCTGATGAGATTAAAATTACAAAAGCTAATCTTAAAAAAGTTGTAGGAAGGAAACTAGCTGCTCGTATCTTAAGGAGTTGGGTTGAAGACTTCGTTGATGAGGATACTGGAGAAGTTGTTTCTATTGAAAGAAATGAAATTATTATAGATAGAGAAACTGTTATTGAACAAGATCATCTTGATTTAATTGATGATTCAGGTGCTAAAACGATTCTTTTACATAAAGAGGACGCTTCTAACGCTGATTTCGCTATTATATACAATACTTTACAGAAAGATACTTCTAATTCTGAGAAGGAGGCTGTAGAGCATATTTACCGTGTACTTAGAAATGCAGAACCGCCAGATATGGATACTGCAAGAGGGGTAATTGATAAATTATTCTTCTCGGAAACTCGTTATGATTTAGGAGAAGTTGGTCGTTATAGAATTAATAAGAAATTAGGTAACGATTTAGATGAGGATTCAAGAGTACTTACTAGATCTGATATTATTCAGATTATTAAGTATTTAATTGAGTTAATAAATGCGAAAGCCGAGATTGATGATATTGATCATTTATCTAACAGACGCGTAAGAACTGTTGGTGAACAATTGTATTCTCAATTTGGTGTTGGTCTAGCTCGTATGGCTAGAACAATTAGAGAGAGAATGAATGTTAGAGATAACGAAGTGTTTACGGCGACAGATTTGATTAATGCTAAAACATTATCTTCTGTAATTAATTCGTTTTTTGGAACGAATCAGCTTTCTCAGTTTATGGATCAAACCAACCCATTATCTGAAATCACGCACAAGCGTAGATTATCAGCTTTAGGGCCAGGTGGTTTGTCAAGAGAAAGAGCAGGGTTTGAGGTTCGTGATGTTCATTATACGCACTACGGAAGACTTTGTACAATTGAAACACCTGAAGGGCCAAACATTGGTTTGATTTCTTCACTATGTGTATATGCTAAGATTAATAAATTAGGATTTATTGAAACACCTTACAGAAAAGTTGAGGATGGAAAGGTAGACCTTAGTAAGTTTGAATATTTCTCTGCTGAAGAGGAAGAAGGAAAACTAATTGCTCAAGCAAATGCAATATTAAATGATGACGGTACATTTGGAACCGACGTTGTGAAAGCAAGATTGGAAGCAGATTATCCAATTGTAGAGCCACAAGCTTTACATTTAATGGATGTTGCTCCTAACCAGATTGCTTCTATTGCTGCATCTCTGATTCCTTTCTTGGAACATGATGATGCCAACAGAGCATTGATGGGGTCTAACATGATGCGTCAGGCAGTTCCATTGCTAAGTCCTCAAGCTCCAATTGTTGGGACAGGATTAGAAAAACAAGTTGCTACTGATTCGAGAGTTTTAATTAATGCTCAAGGAGAAGGTATTGTTGAATACGTTGATGCTAATGAAATTCACATTAGATACAACAGAACAGATGCAGAGAAATTAGTAAGTTTTGAAGATGATTTAATCATTTACACACTTACTAAATTTAAGAAAACGAACCAGGGAACTTGTATGAACTTAAAGCCTATCGTTGAGAAAGGGGAACAAGTTCAAAAAGGACAGGTACTTTGTGAAGGTTATGCAACTGAAAAAGGAGAATTAGCAATTGGACGTAACTTAAAAGTAGCGTTCATGCCTTGGAAAGGGTACAATTTTGAAGATGCGATTGTAATCTCAGAGAAAATTGTTAAGGAAGATGTTTATACATCTGTACATATCGAAGAATTTGTAATGCAAGTTAGGGACACTAAACGTGGTTTAGAAGAACTTACTGCTGATATTCCAAATGTAAGTGAAGAAGCTACAAAGGATCTTGATGAAAACGGAATGATCCGTGTTGGTGCTGATGTCAAGGAAGGCGATATCTTAATTGGGAAAATCACTCCTAAAGGTGAAACTGATCCAACTCCGGAAGAAAAATTACTAAGAGCAATTTTTGGTGATAAAGCTGGTGATGTAAAGGATGCTTCTTTAAAAGTATCTCCATCTGTAACTGGAGTTGTTATCGATAAAATGTTGTTCTCAAGAGCGATTAAAGACAGGAAGTCTAGAGCTGATGAGAAAAACATGGTTGCTAAATTAGATGAGAAATTTAAGATTGAACTTGGAGCAGTAAAAGGAATTTTACTTGATAAGATTTGGAAAATTGTAGAAGGTAAAACTTCAAGCGGTGTATTCAACTTGTTTAAGGAAGAGTTAATTGGTAAAGGATCAAAGTTCACAAAGAAGGCTTTAGCAGATGTTGATTATGACAATGTTAATCCTATGAATTGGACTAAAGACGAAGCGATCAATGATATGATCAAGCGTTTGATTCACAATTTTAACATTAAAGCAAGTGATCTTTTAGGATTGCATAAGCGTAAGAAGTTTGCAATTACTGTTGGAGATGAACTACCTACTGGTATTGTTAAATTGGCTAAAGTTTATTTAGCTAAGAAGCGAAAACTAAAAGTAGGAGATAAGATGGCTGGACGTCATGGTAACAAAGGTATTGTTGCAAGAATCGTTCGTCAGGAAGACATGCCTTTCTTAGAAGACGGAACGCCTGTTGATATCGTTCTTAACCCACTAGGGGTTCCTTCTCGTATGAACTTAGGACAAATTTATGAAACTATTTTGGCATGGGCTGGAGAAGAATTAGATTTGAAATTTGCATCACCAATTTTTGATGGAGCATCTTTAGATCAGATCCAGTCGTATACTGATAAGGCAGGAATTCCGAAAAACGGACAAACTTATCTTCATGATGGAGGTACAGGAGAGCGTTTTGATCAACCTGCTACTGTTGGTATTATATATATGCTGAAATTAGGACATTTAGTTGATGACAAGATGCATGCGCGTTCAATAGGACCATATTCATTAATTACTCAACAGCCACTTGGAGGTAAAGCTCAGTTTGGAGGTCAGAGATTTGGAGAGATGGAAGTTTGGGCACTTGAAGCATTTGGAGCAGCGAATATCCTGCAAGAAATCCTTACGGTTAAATCGGATGATGTTATCGGTAGAGCTAAAGCTTACGAAGCAATCGTAAAAGGTGAACCGATGCCAACTCCTGGAATCCCAGAATCATTTAACGTATTGTTACATGAATTGAAGGGATTAGGATTAAATATTACTTTAGGGTAATAGAAATTAACTGAAAAATTGTTCAACTAATTACCGTTATACGATGGCATATAGAAAAAACGTAAAAACTCCACCAAGATTTGATAAAATAACAATCAGTCTTTCTTCACCTGAACTAATTTTAGAACGTTCAAGTGGAGAGGTTTTAAAGCCTGAAACTATCAATTACCGTACATACAAACCTGAAAGAGATGGTTTGTTTTGTGAGCGTATTTTTGGTCCTGTAAAGGATTGGGAATGTCACTGTGGGAAATATAAGAGAATTCGTTACAAAGGAATAGTTTGTGATAGATGTGGTGTTGAAGTTACTGAGAAGAAAGTTCGTCGTGAGAGAATGGGACACATTCAATTAGTTGTCCCTGTATGTCATATTTGGTACTTCAGATCTCTGCCTAACAAAATGGGTTACCTTTTAGGTTTACCTACTAAAAAGTTAGACATGATTATCTATTACGAAAGATACGTAGTAGTTAATGCAGGAGAAGCTGTTAACAAAGATGGTGAACCTTTAAATTATTTAGAGTTTTTAACTGAAGAAGAGTATTTGGATATTATCG
>Ga0115000_10002243_pt1 | contig 16854 bp, 17 predicted proteins | sample ArcticOcean_MG_C_6_FD_89690 | JGI IMG/M metagenome (GOLD analysis project Ga0115000, IMG submission 89690) | Marine microbial communities from western Arctic Ocean - ArcticOcean_MG_CB8_128 | ecosystem: Environmental > Aquatic > Marine > Oceanic | place: Arctic Ocean: Canada Basin | collected...
AAGTCGGAACGCTGAGAGGCCCGAGAGGGCCGCCGCAGCAGCCTTTATCGCCTCGGTGACGTCTCTGCCTTGGTCAAGGTTCATGCGGGTGGCGATGATTCGGCAAGGAGCGTGCTGATCAAGTAGAGATCAACACCTAGCCGATCTCGTTGGACGGGGACGTTGGCCCCTACATGCAACCGCTGATTCGTGCTGGAATCGGTGTTGTTTGATGCCACACCTGACGCTTGCTTACTCCAGGCGAAGCCTGATCCGGTGTTGTTGTTGGGTGTGTTGCCTGTCAGTTCTGGGGCTGCGCTACCGGCGATGCAGAAGCCGGCGAGCTGGCGGCTGTATGACGCGGAACACCTGGTCAGTCTCTGCTAGCGGTCATGAGGAGTTTCGAACCTCACACACTCCGGGACTACCGAACACTGCACTTGGGAAGATATGGAGTGGTCATTCGACTGCGACGGCGATGATTCTGGGTGGCGATATGTGCCGTGCCACGTTCGGCGGACACCGCTCCCAGCTGGCTATGGATGCTCGCGTCCCAGCGCAATTTCGTTTTGTCGACGACCTTCGCAAACAGCGCGCACAAACCGTGGATCATCTCGTGAGGCGAACGAGAAGGAGACGGCCCACACGAGTACTCCATAGATGAGAGCAAACCAAGCCAAACCGAGAGCGGCTCGCATCAGGGACAAGTCCGAGAAGAGAGTGAATGCCAAGAAGAGCACAGCTAGGGATGCGAGCACTCCCAGCAACACTCTCAACCATCCATTCCATCCACTTCGGATGATCGCTAGCGGAGCAAGAACGATGACCGGAAACCCTACTGCCCCCGCACCGAACGAAAGGGGGAGAAGAGTAACGACCGCCAGAATCCGGAGCGCAACAAGAGCAGATCGCCGCACTCCGCTCCTCCTGCCCAAGTAGACCCCAGCCTGGCCAAGAAGCGCCACCCCAAACCCGGTGAGGATGAAGAGGGTCGCTTCCCAGCTGAACTCTGGATCCGTCGTAATGAACCTCATCCAGATCCGAGCGACCACACCTAACGTTGCTCCTCCGAGGAAGCTCGTGAACAGAACGAGGACGGCGGGTGCGCTGTCGAGCAACGAGAACACTGATCTATGAAGCGATTGGACGGTCCGAATAAGACCCATGTGACCTCTCTCGGTTGGCAAATCGATCCTTGGAGACTGAAGCGAGGCTCGCGGTTTGTATTGGTACCAGGAACCGCACGTCGGTGACGAGCGCCGTCCCGTAATCGCGACTTGGAACGCGACCGATACCGATGCATTACCGGCGAAGTGTGCCGCATCCAACGCAAACAACCACACCACATATTTACGTACAACGTGCCGAGTTGCTCTAAACCGCTCGTCCACCAGGCCAACGAAACTTCACTAGCCCCGGTCCCGGCAACCACCCGCCAACAACAGAAACAGTGACTTGCCTAACGCTCACAAAACTGTGCCCAGCGACTCGCCGCCATAGCTGGGGCGCCCACGGCGCTCGAGACGGGCCGGGCTCGTCAACGTTGGCGTTTCTGCATCGGTTTCGTTATTCATCTGAGGGCGCCGCAGCAGCCAGAGCCCTGTGGGTTGCCATTACAAACGGGCGAATTAGTCACTGGACGCCGTATGTCACACCGACATGGGCAACGATGCTGGCATGGCAACAACACTCGCCTTTGCAGGTGCAAACGTCTTGGTCGCTGGTGCAACTGGAGGGTTGGGATCCCGCTTTGTTGCTCAACTCGCTCATGCAGGGGCGCACGTGACCGCCGTTGGACGGGACCCAGAGCGCCTAGCCATGCTTGATGTTGACCTGGCGCAGGCGATTGCTTTGGACCTGCGTTTGCCGAATGCATGTGCCTCGGCGGTCCACACAGCGGCAAGCCGTGGTCCGATCGATCTGCTCGTGAATGCGACCGGTGTCGTGGCATTTGGAACGGTGTCAGAGCTGTCGATCGATGCAATGGAAGAACTCTTTCTGACCAATGTATTTGTTCCGATCATGCTGAGCCAGGCGGCGCTCCCGGCCATGGCCCAAGGCGGAACGATCGTCCATATTTCTGGAGTGATTGCCGAGCAGAACCTTCCAGGAATGGTTACCTATGGGGCATCCAAAGCGGCGCTGCGCTCGTTCCAAGAGGGATTCGCACGCGAGGCTCGACGACACAAAGTCCGGGTCCTCGACTCTCGGCCGCCGCACACTGAAACCGGTTTGGCCGGCCGAGCCCTCGAGGGCGACGCTCCAAAGTTCGGCCCCGGCCTTGATCCCGACGGCGTGGTTGCCACGATTCTCGAAGCCGTGTCCAATGGCGCTAAGGATCTGCCGTCAACAGCATTCGGAACCTAATTCCATGCTGTTCAAACCATTCGCCTTGGCATCGTGGGGGGCATCCAACGATGAGGTCTTGCGCCCGATGGTTGGAGATGACCTGGTCGATGACGCCATGTTCAGCGCAACGCGTTCGATTTCCATCCAGGCCCCTGCAGCGAATGTGTTTCCATGGCTGCGCCAAATGGGGTTCAAGCGGGCCGGTTGGTACAGCTACGACTGGATCGACAACCTCGCCAAGCAGAGCGCCCGCTCGATCCTCCCGGAATGGCAAGGGCTGAAGGCTGGTGATCGGATCCCGGCAGGACCCCTGTGGTTCACAGCGTCAACGGTCGATCCGGATCGCGCGTTCTGTATGGTCCAAAGGAGTCGGTGGGTGTCGTTCTCACTGGGATTCGAGCTACACCCTGCAGGTGAGGGCACACGGCTGGTCAGTCGAGCCCGAGCGAGCGTCAACCTTCCTGGCGGCAGGCTCATAGCGCTGTGGCTGGTCAAACCAGCCGATGGAGTGATGGTGCGCCGCCAACTCCTCGGGATCAAAGAACGTGCCGAATCGTTGCCCTGATCAACGTTGGCCCAACAAGAAGGTTGGGTAGCGCGTCGGTCACCACACTCACCGACTACCGCCAGCCTTCGAAGACAGCGCCAAGACCGAGATGTCTTTCAGACCTGAGGTGCACCCACTCGGTTCTACGTGCACGACCCTTGGCTGCTCGTCGAGGGGAAACGGCTGGCCTCCGAAAACAGTGCCCCAGATAGCGATGTCCTTGATGTCTAGTTGGGGGGTTTCGTGCGGGTCAGACTCCAATACGGTGAAGTCGGCTTCCATGCCAGCGCGGATGCTGACGAACTCCAAGACGCCACAGCCTCAGAACTGGTTCAGCCTTCCCGGTCCCTTCAAATCGTTGTCGCTGTTCGGGCATAGTTTCGCAAAGGGAGGACGACTCCGAAGCGAGCTTTACATCGACTCACAGTCTGATGCCGCTGCCGCTGCGACGCTCTTTTCAGCCTTGGTCGCACACCGCCCGGAAATCGAAGCCGTGTACGGGGCAGATGCGTTTGGTTTTGTTTGCAACGAATTCTGTGAACGTTTTGTATCGAATAGTGGGTTTGAGTTTTTGATTAGTTTTGGCTTAAAGAGTCCTAGGGCCTGCGCTTTGTGGTTTGTCGAGGTCTATTCCTCGTTGTTGTTCGAGAGTTCGAGATCTCCGCTGCTCTCATTGAAGAAGGCCTTGCCCCCGTTGTTTTGGGTGGTGTTGTTTGACGCCACACCTGACGCTTGTTCCCACCAGACGAAGCCCGCTTTGCCGTTGTCTTTGGACGTGTTGTAGAACAAGGTTGGAGCAGCACTACCGCCCATGATGAAGCCGCTTAACTGGTTGTTCTGGGCGGTGTTGTTTGACGCCACGCCTGACGCTTGAACAGCCCAGACGAAGCCCGCTTGGGCGTTGTCTTTGGCCGTGTTATCTGTCAGGTCCACTGCGGCGCTGCCCGTGAACAAGAAGCCGCTGTACCGGTTGTTGTTGGACGTGTTACCTGTCAGCTCCAGTAGAGCGCTGCCGCTGATTTGGAAGCCGTGGTACTGGTTGTTTTGGGAGGTGTTGTTTGACGCCACACCTGACGCTTGTTCAAACCAGACGAAGCCCGATCCGGCGTTGTCTTTGGCCGTGTTGCCTGTCAGCTGCGGGGCAGCGCTGCCGCCGATTTCGAAGCCGCTCACCGCATTGTTTTGGGCGGTGTTGCCTGTCAGCTCCAGGTCGCCGCTGCCGCTGCCGATTTGGAAGGCCTTGCCCCCGTTGTTCTGGGTGGTTTTGTTTGATGCCATACCCGGCGCTTGTTTCCACCAGACCAAGCTCATACTCGGCGCTTGTTTCCTCCAGACGAAGCCTGCTCCGGCGTTGTCTTTGGCTGTCGAATCTGTGACGGTGCCGACCGAATTGGAGATGGTTAGACCATTGAGGGAGCTTCGCTGAAAGGTGACTCTGTGAATGTCGATTTCAGATTCGTTTACATTCACGCCGCTGCCGCCGTCGGTAGTGAGATCGGTGATTGTTACCTCAGCCTCAGTCACCGAGATGATTAGGTCGTTGGTGCCGCCCATGGTGATTGTGGTGCTGTTTTGACCGGCGCCGGTCAAGACGATGTCCTTGTCAATTACCAGCGGCGCCGTGATCAGGAAGGTTCCGGCTCCCAGCCGCAACTCAGCACCATTAGTCACCTGCTCGAGTGCTTCTTCAATAGTGAAATAGTGACCAGAACCGTCAACCTCAATGGCATAGACACCGTCATAGGTGACCGGCACGGTTGGAACAGGCTCGGGCGTGGGCGTCGCCGTCGGTTCAACGACTGTTGGTTCAACAGTTGGCGCTTCAGCTTGTAACGCTTCCGCAGTTGCAGCGACTGCAACGTCGAACGCCTGACCCTGATCAGCTGAACACCCGGCAACCAACCCGACCAACACCGCCAAAACTGACACAACCAATCGCAAACGCGACACCAACACCGACCTGCGTTTTGAACCGAGCAAGCCCAAAGTCAACCACACATAAAGACCCACCAGCGGACACCGGGACCAGCGGGTGTTGTTGCTTAGGTCGACCGACCCGCTAGTGCCCTCATAGAAGCCGCTTCCTTCGATGAAGTGACCCGGTAATGGAGTGGTAGCTACTGAGCGGTCCAGCCTCCGTCGACCATGATGGTGGTGCCAGTGATCAGCGCTGCCGCTGGGCTGGCCAGGAACACCACCGCAGCAGCACAGTCTTCGACCTCGCCGAATCGTCCCATTGGGATGCGGGCCAACAGGTCCGGACCGATCTGCGGGTCGTGCAACCGTGCGTGTGTCATAGGCGTGTCGATGGCGGTCGGCCCAATGGCGACCACTCGCACGCCCTTGGGCGCAAGCTCGATGGCGGTCGACTTGGTGAATCCCTCGATGAAGTGTTTCGTCGCCGAATAGACGCTGTGGTTGGGTCGCCCGTTGATACCGAACGTCGATGACAGGTTGACGATCACACCGCTGCCCTGCTCGACCATCTGGCGAGCGGCAGCTTGAGCGACAAACACCGCCGAGGTGCAGTTGAGATCAATCATCGTGCGAACGTCGTCGTCCTGGTAGTCGCCCAACGCACCAGCCACGCCCATGCCAGCATTGTTGATCAGAATATCAATGTGACCGATTTCAGCGAATGTTGCCCGCATAGCGGCGGTGTCGGTGACATCACATTCGACGGCTCGCGCCTTTCCCCCTGCGGCAATGATCTGGGCGACAACCTCGTCAAGATCGCTACGGGTGCGGGCAACAGCGATCACCTCGGCACCAGCCTCGCCCAACGCTCGGGCACAGCCGAAGCCGATGCCTCGGCCCGCCCCAGTCACGACGGCAACCTGGCCGTCAACTCGCATCGATGGTAGATAGCTCTCGCTCACTTGATCACCTCTGAATTTTGAATAGCCGAGCTGGCCTGGCCCTATCTTTCCATTATTGGGTCGACAGGCAAAACCCGCGACCGGTCTCCAGCCCCCCGCCAACAACAAAAACGGTGACCTCTGTAACGCTCACAAAACTGCGTCCAGCCCTCTGCGCGTCGTACAGAGCACCGTCGACTCTGGCCAACAGCTCAGCGCCCGCCCTTAGTGAAGGCGTTTGCGTACGTCGATAGCGACTTGAACGGAGCAGGCATCGTGAAGAATCTCCGAGGCTGTATACAAGGCTGCTTCCCGTTGAGCGAATAGCGTTTGGGTTACTCATCCTGCAGCTGTTAGCCATGAATCAGCTGGCGACCCGTGTGGGTTTCTAGAATCTCTGAAGGAGTAAATATGAGCTATATGAGCAATGTGGTTATGAGGGTTGCAAGCCTCGACAAGTTTGTCGCTGGTTGGAGAGACAATGGTCTCGCCACGTCGCGTGCGATAGCGACAGATGCATGGGCGACTCAGATCATTATGGGCGGCGAGCGAAGCGGAGCAGTGAACGTCGTCTACATGTGGGATTCGATTGATTCGGCTGTGAATGGCGTGGTTGCTCTGAGGGAGGACAAAGGGATCCTTTCCACTCTCGCCGATTCGGGGGCACAATTTATGAGCAGAGGTCTTGCCCGAATCGACAATAGTTTTGGGGATATGAGCAGCGGCAGCTTTGCCACTGTGCTCACGTCCACAGGCAATCAAAGCACCCCAGAAGACCTAAAAGTCGTTGCAGAACGGGCTTGGTCAAACTCTTCGGACCACGGAGCAAAGGGACAAATTTGGGGGCAAATGATCGCTAACGGAGCGCAGACTGGCACGTGGATAATAGGCACATCTACTGATTCGGTGGACGAATTGATGGTTGGTACCGCAAAGACGATGGCAGACCCAGATCAAATTAAGTTCTTGACCGATAACAATGTCGTAATGACTGGGCGTTCGATTGGTCGACGATTGAACTGATCTACATCGGTTTTGGATACCTGCCCCGACTAGTACGGGCAGGTATCTCCGGGTTAGCAACGCGCTTGTAACGACTCGTCGGGCCAGATGAACTGAAATCTGGCGTCGATCAGTTGAGTGACTGAACGAGCCAGCGAGTTACACCGTGGTCTGCCAGCCGACAGGGGCCGAGATCGTTCTCGAGTAAGCGACACCAGGGTTGCTGTTTCGCCATTGGCGGTAACCGGTTTGGGTTAGGGGACTCACCATGCACCCAGCCCACCTCATCAACCCCAATCTAACTCTGGTCGATGAGACCGCCTGCTGAAACGCCAACCCACCCCATCTAGCGATCAACCAGGAAGCCTGACCGGCCCCGCTCCAGGAAACTGCCCGCCAACGATAAAAACGATGACCTCTCTCACGCTCACAAAACTGTGTTGAGTAACTCGCCGCCATAGTTGGGGCGCCCACGATGCTCCAGACTGTGACTAGGAGAGTTTGGCGGTACGGCGCCGGTTTGGTCTGCTCTCTCAGAGCCAGTCGGCCTTGACCGCGTTGCGTCCAGCCCTCTTCGCGTCGTACAGAGCGCCGTCGGCTCTGGCCAACAGTTCCGCGTCAGCGCTGTCTACGTCGGCGATGAGAGTCAGGCCGATGCTGGCAGTGACCCTGATCTCATGCCCGTCATGAAAAGTCGGGCGTTCCTCGAACCCTGCTCGAAGTCGCTCTGCGAACGCGATGGCATGGTCCGGTGTCGTGTCAGTGACAAGCACGAGGAACTCTTCTCCACCGGAACGAGCGACCGCGTCGGTGGGGCGGATGGACTCTGCCATCATGGCAGCTACGTGCACGAGTACAGCGTCACCACCGGCATGACCGAACGTGTCGTTTACTGCCTTGAAATGATCGAGGTCGATCGCCAGCAGAGCGGAGGAACGGTTGGGGTCGAACTGCAGCCGATCGACTTCGACGGAAAGCCGAGCCATGAAGCTTCGCCGATTTGACACTTGAGTCAGAAAGTCTGTTTCGGCCTCCTGCCGCATCTTTTGATTGAGTTCGACACCATCGGTGACGTCCACCAGAGTGACAACAACTCGGTCGATCTCTCCGTGCCTCACGATCGGCATAGCGTTCACTCGCATCCAGATGCGGTTCCTACCACCGAGGCCCACCGCCGAACCAATGATCTCGTTCTCGGCTCCCTCTCCGGTCCGCAGGGCCACGAGGCTGGGATGCTCATCCTCGGGAACCGGTGTTCCATCCGGCCAGATCGCGTCGTACAGCGGATGCATGGCGGGGGTGTTGAGCAGTTCGGTCAACGACGTCTGGAGGAGGCGGACTGCTGCAGAATTGGCATCCACAACATTGCCAAAGCGGTCCCGCAGGACGATGCCCTGCGGAACGGCCTCGATGAGTGCCCGAAACCGCCTTTCGCTCGTGGCCAGCGCGTCCTGGGTTCGCTTTCGTTCAGTGATGTCGAGCATGATTCCCGACCAAGAAACTGAACCGTCACCCATGCTTTGAGGGACCGCCCGAACAGCGATCCAACGAAGTTCACCGGAGCGCGGCGTGATCCGGTACTCGTGGTTGAGCACGGACATGTTCTTGGCGGCCAGGGCGCTCGCCTGTGCGAAGCTGGGCACGTCGGCATCGAACATGCACCGGTTGAGGAGCTCCTGGTCCTCGAATACCTCATCGGCGCTGAACCCGTAGAGCGCTTCGACTCCACTACTCAGGAAGGAGAAGGTCCAGTCGCCGTTCGGTGAGGAGACGATCTGGTACAGCGCCCCCGGAACGGCGTCCGCAAGATCGGCTGGGAGTGAGGTGCGGCCACTCACGGTGTCGTAGTTTCCTGCGTCGTGGCCATCTCACTCTGAGTCACGAGCAACATGGTACCCCACGTGGTGTGGTCGCAGCGCTACTTGGCGTGGTGGTAGAGGGGGCCGAGGCACCCTTGTGTTCGCAGCACCGCCCGTGAATCGCCGGTGCTCAAATGGTACGTCTTCGACGGTTCGGTTCGCGGACAGCTTCGGCAGGAAGCCCGCTTTGCTCGCCGACCCCAGTGGAGTCACGTCGATCAGGATCGCCTCGGCCTGGTCAACTGGCTCCACAAGTGGTACGACCCCGCAAGCGATGACCCCGAAGCATTCGCCAAAGTATGCGAGGAACTGATCTTCGGCACCATATTCTCCGAATAGGACCCCGTTCGGCGAGGCCAATCCAACTCAAACATGAACGGCGGGCTAGCGGCCTCGTGCTGTTTGTGATCGGCGACGACAGCATGTTCGACAAGCTCCGAAAAGCATGGAATCTGGCGAACGCGGGCCACGCTATCGAGGTGGTGGGTTCCCGTGAATTCACCAAACCCCAGGAGGAATAGCCCGCGGCTCCGCCAGCCGACCTCTAGTCGCACAGGCGGATTCGAGAGTCGATCCTGGGCGGTTCCGTGGTTGCGCGTTTGACGCCTGCTCTGACCTTTGCCCAGATTAGGCAGCTTCGGCGGTGTGTGCGGTGAATAGAGCTCGCTAAGCGGCGTTGGGCTCTGTTCTGTACGTTCTCAGAGGGTGTCTGTGTGACGTTACCGACCGGATTTAAGATGGTTAGGCCATTCGAGGAGCTTTGTTTAAAGGTGACTCTCTGAATAGCGAAATTGGCCCGAGTTATGCGGCGCTCGGATAGCAAGTCTGTCGCTTGTGAGACGTATGCCCGTAGCGATATGGAAATCCTACCTGTAAGGTCGGCTTTAGTAGTTTGTACATCAACACAGGAGTAATTATGTCGTTACGTCTGGGCGACGAAGCCCCAAATTTCACCGCTATGACGACCGAGGGCGAGATCACCTTCCACGATTGGAAGGCTGATAGCTGGGCCGTCTTCTTCAGCCACCCAGCGGACTTCACTCCGGTCTGCACGACCGAACTTGGTCGGACTGCAGCGCTCAAGGCGGGCTTTGAAGCGCGTAATACCAAGGCGATAGCGGTGTCGGTCGACCGAATTGAAGATCACCACGGCTGGGCACCGGACATTGCTGAGGCGACCGGCAATGAGCTCAACTTCCCGATCATCGCAGATTCCGACAAGACCATCGCCGAGCTGTACGACATGATTCATCCTGGCGCAGGTGACACGTCCACGGTCCGTTCGGTCTTCATCATTGACCCAGCGAATAAAGTTCGGCTCACGCTGACGTACCCAAAGTCCACCGGCCGCAACTTCGACGAGATCATCCGTGTTATCGACAGCATGCAGCTGACCGATAAACATTTGGTTGCAACACCGGTCGACTGGGTCAAGGGCGATCGGGTAATTGTCTCGCCAGGCTTGAGCACCGAGGACGGTCGCGAACGCTTCGAAAACCTCGAAGAAGTGAAGCCTTACCTGCGGTACGTCGACGATCCGTCATAGTTGCAGCCATACGGCGAGAACTAAGGGCAATGGGTAAAGCCTATGCGACGAGCCACTCTAGAACCGATGAGAGCTGGCTCATCGTGAGAAGCTAGAGACAACGCGAGCTGTTGCAGCGCGTTGTCGACAAGCTTTCGGCAACGTGAACGTCGCATTATTTGGGCCACAACTCACACTTGAGCACCGAGGTCGGATCTGCTGAGCAAGGTTACTCAAAGCGAAGGTTGGCGGCTCGCCGCAGATGGCAAGACGCATCCGCCAGGATGCGGTAATAACCAGCCGCGGCCACCAATGCCTGCTGCTGCATCAACACCGTCAGAGCGTAAGAAATCCCGCAAGACGCTCAAGATTACAGGAGGCACCATCGCCCTTCTGTTCCGTTTCGGGCCACATCATCGGGCTGGTGCAGCTCGGATACAGGGAGCTAACCGGGGAGCCAACGCTCACACGCTTCTACGAACGCACCCGCACGCCAAACCGCCAGAATCGTCCTGATATCAACGTTATCTGAACGTCAGCGAACGTGTGCGGACGGTTCGCTGGTCCATGACGCTCTGGCGTCCGGGGGTTCAAGTCCCTCATGGCGCACTCACAAAATCGTTGGGAATTGGCGGGTCTTACTTTGGCAAGGTCCGCCAATTTCGCGTTTGGGGCGGTCGGGGATCCAAACAAGGAGCCAAACGGATTTGTTCCTGTCCTGCCGTGTTAAGGCTCTCGTCCTGGCAGGTACTGCTCGTTGGCCCAACCCTGTTCGTATGAGGTGAAGAAGGCTACGTCGATGACCATTTGCGACACCAACCACTGGTCAGCCACGCGGCGGTAACGGTCGTGGTACGTGGCAGCGAGCCACAGGGCCTGGGCAGGAGCGTCACCTGTTGCAGGGATAGTGCACGGTTGGAACAGGAGCCACTCTGCGGTGGCCTCGTCGCCGTCGACTTCGATGATCGGATTCATGACCTGGTGCCGGGCTATGGAGATGCGCTGCGACGCTGCCTCGAAGTGACGGCGAATCGCAACCTTGCCTTCACGGCGCCCGAACGTTCGGCCTCCGTCCCAGACTCCATCGTCGGTGAACAAGGCAGCGATGCCCTCGGGGTCATACCCGGCATCGCAGTACGCACAGTACCTAGCCTTTATTACCTTGATTGCTTCGATGTCCTCGAGATATCGAATACGTGCTGCAAGATCTTCTAATGTTGTCACCTGCACCTCTTTCCTGGAACTGTTTTATCGCCTAGAGAAGGTGGGTGCTGAAGAACGCGACAATCAGGTCCCAAGACGTTCGGTGGTGGCCCGTTCGATGTCAAGGAATGGTTCGAGGCCGCACAACGTGACGAGCTCTCGATGCAGCCCCATGCCATCGATCTCAAGACCGGTTGTGCCCTCGGACACGAACTTTGCATAGGCGCGTCGGGTGTGTGTGATTGCTAGCGCTTGGCTGGTGAACGCGTCGATGATGAGATTCCAGCCGAGCGATTGCCATTCGTCCGGTGTGTGATGGTCGAGGCCGGTGATCGTCGCCAATGGAACGTCGAAGTGTGATCCGACGCTGGCTAACTCGTCTTCCTTGCAGAACGCCATAAGGATGTCGGCGCCGGCGTCGCGATACATCTCTAGTCGAGCGACCCCGGCGTCGAAGCCCTCGTGGCGGAAGCCACCAGTTCGCGCAATGATCAGAAAGTCTGCGTCGCTTCGGCTATCGGCCGCAGCGGTGATTTTGGCCGCCATATCCTCGGGTGCCACGAGATGTTCGACGCCAATGTGGTGGTGTAATCGTTTGGGTGCGACCTGGTCCTCGTATTCGACAGCGACAGCGCCGGTGGCCTCGAACAACGCGGTCGCCCGGGCGGTGTGTACCGGGTCGCCGAAACCGACACCGCCATCGACAATGAGCGGCAGACCAGACCGGGCAGTGATTCTGCGAGCCACATCGGCGATCTCGGTGTAGCTCAACAGAGCTTCACCGATGGCGTACTGAAAGCCAAGGGCTCCACCGCTCAGGTAACCGGCCCCCAGGCCTGCTTCTTCGATCAGCCGCGCCGAAAGCGGATCTAGGCACAACGGAGCAATCACCGGGTCAGGGCCTGTCACAGCATCTCGGAACCGTCGTCTTGCATCATCCATGGGACGAACCTAGCCACTGCGCCGGAGTTGCCGCTCGACGTGGCGGTGCCATCGGTGCTTAGCAGCTGGTGCTGAGCTGGCGCATCACCCTGGTGCCTTTAGGATCCCAAGCGTCACGGCGATGAAGTGCGCCGAGCGTATCGAAGACGACAAGATCGCCCTCCTGCCAGTGGTGGGCGTAGACCCGCTCGCTTTTTGTGGAGTGAACGTGCAACTCTTTGAGCAAGGCATTGCTCTCGTCTCGGCTCATGCCAAGGATTCGCCGAGTGAGCCCTCTACTTGCGTAGAGGATTTCTCGACCCGACTCGGGGTGGCGTAGGACCACAGGGTGCTCGGCATCAGGGATAGGCGGGCGCTCGATTCCCAGTTGTTCGTCGCGCTGTCGTTTTGCATCGAACCCTGAGCTGTCCAACTCTTGCTCCTTCCCGTCGGTGCCGCGCTGCACATGTTCGGCAAGGCTGTGGTGGGCCCGCAAGCCACGCAACTGTTCCACCCGCTCGTCGGGCAAGGTGGCCAGGGCCGCGTACTGATCACAGAAATAGGTACAAGGCCCATTGGGTGGCAACGTGACGGCGTTGAGGAAGCTCTCTTTTCCCGGATTCGGCACGTAGGAATAGTCGGCGTGCCACTCCAAGGTACCTGCACCGCCGGTTCCAAGGGGGATGCCGTCATCACCTACAGCGTTTGTCACCGGAAGGATCTCCGGCCTGTGACCTACGTCGCGGAACCACTCCGACCCGGCGATGAGCGGTCCGAAGGACTCCGCGAACTGGACCAATTCGTCGTCGGTTGGCTGAGTATGACCCCGGAACACCAAGACCAGATGGTCGACCAGACCTTGTTTAACGGTGTCTCTGGTTGTGTCGTCGAGGACCTCATCGGGCTTCCATCCCTTGACGAGAGCCCCCAGCGGCTGGTCAGGGAGTGGTGTTATGTCGAGTTTCACGATGGGTGGCCTTGGTTCGTGGTCAGAATAGGAATCGCCGTTGGCCGCTGATGGTGGTTATCGCTGTGGCGTTGATCCCAGGTGCTCGACCATTCTGTAACCACCAGAGGTAGTGCTCGACCCTCTTGTCTTCTGGACCAACAATAGCGAAGCGGGGCCGTCGGGGTTAGTGCGGCAGGGATGAGGCGATCACCGACTCTCGAACAGCAGCACTCGACAGATGGTGGCCGACCCAGTAGTTAAGAGCTTGCTAGAAAGCCGTGCCTAGTTGGCGAGATCACGTTTGCAGCGCTTACACGAGCGATGTATGGCGCTGCGATAGAGGTGCACGAGGAGCTTGCCAAACGTGCGTATTAACCAAAGTAGCGCCTAGCTCCTCGGTAGCTCTTTGAGTCGCCCCAACCGGAGACTGAATAAGTAACGACGCGTCCTGACATCTGGGTGCGCCGCTCCGCTTGTCCGGGGCGAGTGATTCTTCGCTACTGTCGCGCCTGATAACACCCAGGGGGAATTATGAAGTTGACCAAATCGTATTTTCCGGCCGATGAGTCGGTTCCGGTGCTCGAAACCACCGTCGGATCGATCCTGCGTGAAGCGGCGGCTGATAGCGCCGACAAGATCGCGTTAGTCGAGGGAATCGACAACGTCGATGGCCGGCGCACGTGGACCTTTTCCGAATTGCTGGCCGAGTCCGAGCACATCGCTCGGGCGTTGGCACACAGGTTCGACAAGGGCGAGCGGGTTGCCGTGTGGGCCCCGAACATCGCCGAATGGGTGTTGATGGAGTACGCCTGCGGGTTAGCCGGAGTGGTGCTCGTAACCGTGAACCCGTCGTATCAGCCGCAAGAACTGAAGTATGTGCTCGAGCAGTCGAGGTCAGCGGGCGTTTTCTATTTGCCGAATTTCCGTGGCAACAACCTGAGCGGTCATCTCGATTCGGTGCTTCCAGGTCTGACCGAGATGCGCGAAGTAGTCTCATTTGACGATCTTGACGAATGGGTGGCGGCGACACCTGACGGCATCGAGTTACCCGACGTTGGTCCCGATGATCCCGTGCAGATCCAGTACACCTCGGGTACCACCGGGTTCCCCAAGGGTGCGTTCTTGCATCATCGGGGTATTACGAACAATGCCCGGCACTTCGCCGAGCGGCTCGGGGTGGAGCCTGGTGGCGGGTATGTAAACCCGATGCCGCTGTTCCACACCGGTGGGTGCGTGCTGGCCGTGCTTGGTTCGATACAGAGCCGCGCCACGCTGATCCAGATGCAAATGTTCGAACCTGGCCTGATGCTTGAGCTGATCGAGACATATAAGGGAACCCATATGTTGGGTGTCCCAACAATGCTGATTGCGATGATGGAACACCCGAGTTTCGGTTCGCGAGACCTTTCATCAATCACGACCGTTTGTTCTGGTGGTTCAACCGTTCCTGCCCCGCTGGTACGACGCATCGAAGACACCATGGGTGTTGATCTCTCAATCGTCTACGGCCAGACGGAAGCATCGCCCGGCATCACGCTCGTCAAGCTCGACGACTCACCGGAAGACAAAGCAAACACGCTGGGGCCGCCGCTACCCCAGATCGAGATGAAGGTCATTGATCCTGACACCGGCGACATTGTGCCCATTGGCGAATCCGGAGAGTTGTGCTGTCGGGGATATTTGGTGATGCTCGGCTACTTCGAGATGCCAGAAAAGACAGCGGAGACAATTGATGCCGATGGCTGGCTTCACACTGGCGATCTTGTTTCGCTTGACGACCGTGGCTACGCGACGATCACTGGTCGCCTCAAGGACATGATCATCCGTGGGGGTGAGAACATCTATCCGCGCGAGATCGAGGAGTTGCTCTTCGCCCATCCAAAGGTCGCTGACGTTGCTGTCTGCGGTCTGCCTGATGAGAAGTGGGGCGAGAAAGTCGGGGCGTTCATCCGCGACGCAGACCCTGAGGATCCAGCGACGGACGCCGAGTTGCAGACCTATCTGCGCGAGCACCTCTCCCCGCAAAAGACACCCCGCTCTTGGTACCGGGTTGATGAATTTCCCTTGACCGGGTCGGGCAAGGTTCAGAAGTTCGCCATCGTCGAGGCATGGGAAAAGGGTTTCTACGACAACTGATATGAGTCACTCATTGATGCTCGCCAGGGTTGCATTGATCTGAGCGCCGGGACACTTGCATGTATGGAAGTGTGTTCGCTGACCCCGTGTGGGGTGCGAACTGCGGACCCTACATCTTGTCCGCCAGCCAGCAGCACTGTACAAACATCTCCGTCACAGCCTTGAGCAAGGGTGACAGGCAAGAAGCATCTGTGTTAGGCAGTAGTAGCCAGCATTACGAGACGAGTAATAGAGGAACGCTTGATGCAAGAGACAACGTGGACCGCCTTAGGCGACCAGACGGCAGCCAATCAACGTGGGAACCAACTCACCTACATGATCGCCAACGCGGCACTGACCGCAACGGTGGTCTTTGGTGATGCAGCGGACTACGCATTCCTTCTAGTCGTGAGCGCTATTGGCGTTGGTCTATTCGGCATTCTTAGTTTCGAGAATGCACAGCAAAGTTTCATGGGTTTGATGAAGGGCATGCCTGCTTCAGTGGAGGCCACGCCGATGGGGGAGGCAGCCAAGAAGACGCCGTTCAGCTTGTTTCGGGTCGCGAACACTGTCATCTGTGCGCTGATTGCAATCGCACAAGTCGTTGCTATAACTGGCTGAGAGGGCGAAAGAATCCGTAGACGCCATAACGCCGCAGTCGTATTCCTCTGGTCTGTAAATCGGTAAAAATATCAGACGGCCAGTCTGAGAGAAATCGCTGGGATAACCGTTGGATCTGTCAACACTTTAGTTGCAGTCCGAGTACAAAGATGTCGGACGGCATGGCAGCCGAGTCGGTCGATTGTGCGCTCTGCACGCTGCTGGCTGGTCGATGATCCGGCATCATGGTTGGACGGAGTGAATGGTCACCCAGGATCCCGATAGTCGACGCTTTCTAACTATCGGGATTACCTGAGTAACAGTTCCAGATCGGGCATTCGCCGCTGCCCTAACGGGACAGAGCTCTGAAACGATCGTGGCTCTCTGCAGTTGCGAGGGCAAGTCCGTTGCCGTGACGGTTGCTGTGAGCGAGGCGGCTATGAAATTGCGTCGAGAACCTGTGCCATTTTTGCTTTCATGTCGACCACTGGGTGGATTGTGGCCGTGCCAATGGACAGGATCGGCTCGAAACCCTCCAAGAGGTCCTCGTAACTATCTGTCTCGACGATCAGGAAGAAATCATGACCCGGGGGCAACCCAGGCACCGTTTCCTGTTAGAAAATTCTTGGGTGCAAGGTCTGGGTGCAAGGTCTTGGCGCAAGGTCTGGAATCGGTTCAGGTTGGTCTCAAAGTGGCGAGTAGCGAGAAGGACCTAAAGGTCCCACTCAGCGTGTACATCGAGGTTGCGAAAAGTGATATTTGTTTCAGCCTGCACCTTCTCAGCGGCGTCGTTTGTTGCTTCTAGGTCGTTGTTGGTTGACGCTTCATCCCAACTTGCGAACTCGACGATCTGGATCACGACACCAGGTTTGTCTCGATCCTCACAGACCGAAATTTTCTTGACTTTGGTTTCAGATGCAGCGTTCTTGAAATAATCGTTAACACCG
>Ga0115000_10002247_pt1 | contig 16829 bp, 20 predicted proteins | sample ArcticOcean_MG_C_6_FD_89690 | JGI IMG/M metagenome (GOLD analysis project Ga0115000, IMG submission 89690) | Marine microbial communities from western Arctic Ocean - ArcticOcean_MG_CB8_128 | ecosystem: Environmental > Aquatic > Marine > Oceanic | place: Arctic Ocean: Canada Basin | collected...
GAAGCGTTGCAAGAATATTAAAAAAGATAATAGTTATCAATCTTCCATAACTCCGTGTATTGAACATCTCCCAGATACGAATTTCTGGCACTATTCTCTCCAATTGAACACTTATAAATATATTTTGGAGAAGAATTATGGTGAAAGGGTTGTGGGAATGTATCTTGTTTGTCTGCATCCAAATAATGCGAATAAAACATATATTCGCCTAGAAGTACCACATCTGCCTTCTGAAATGGCTGATTTAATGGCTTTAAGGAAGGAAATGTTATAATAGTGAAAATAAGATTAAATGATTTAAAAATTTGTATGTAGAGTATAATATAATGGTAGTAGTTGATTTTAATTACAGTCATATATTTTTTATGATGTTGGGGTTTTTACCAGTACTGGCTTGCGTTCCTTGTTGGGTAGTTGCAAAATTTGTATATGAACCATATGTTAAAAAACTTGCCAAAGAAGAAAAAGAACCTATCCCATATGAGTATCAATATCCTTTGATGGATGTTGAACCCATAACCAATATAGATTATAAAAGTTGTATTGTATTATCAAATACACCAAAAGGATTGGTATATATGCGCTATTGTAAAGAGGATGAAGGCTTTGAATATTGGGCAGATAATTCGATTGACTACAAATATTTAGAAACAGTGGCGAGAAAATATGTTACTATTTTCTCGTGTCAAAATATTTATATAGATAGATTTACATTGTTAAAAGAAAAGATTTTGGGTATTAAACAAAAGATTGAAGAAAATAAATTAAAGGAAGATCTCGAAGAGAAAGAAGATCTCGAAGAGAAAGAAGATGATGTATTCGCAAGCCTTAAATCATATAATAAAAGTAGTAGCAGCATAAGTTCTACAAAAACAAAATTAACGCGAAATGATGTGGTTTGCGATGAAGCAAATAAATATTTAAATCGCGGTAAAATTGTAGATGCTAATTTTAGTGCTGAAAAAAAGATAGTAGATACACCCACAAGTTCAATGTCATTTAGTTCATGGAAATTGTGGAAAAGTCAAGATAAAGAGGATTAATGTTTGCGTGCCTTTTTTTTAGTGCGTTTTTTTCGGCGTTTTTTTTTGCGTTTTTTGCGAGTTTTACCACCCCCAGCAGCTGCCGCGTTAGCTGATGCGTCAGCTGATGCGCGCGGTAGTTTTTTAGATTTCTTTTTACCTTTTGTTCCAGCGACTGTTTTCATTTCATCAGCTTTAGTAATATTGTTAATTGCATTGGCCATTTTTTGAAATTGCTGGTTGGTCTGCCTCAACACCTTCACATTTTCTTCTGCATCGGCCACTGCTTGTCCCGCAATATTAACTGCGTCGGGAATAGCTTTAAAAGTCGCAAAAAAAGAACGCCAGCTGTTTTTGTTGCCAGATTTCAAGACTTGTCCTGCTGTAGCTACTACATCTCCTACAATAGGTATTGCTCCTACGGCTCCCATGGCGGTATCAAAAACAGTTTCGTTCACCATATCACTCGCCGCGAATACATATTGTTTAAAGGCTGGACTAAATTTTTTTACCATCTCAGCTGTAATTTTACCGGAATTCTCTGCAACAGCAGCTAAGGCGTCTCCAACTTTTTCAACAGTTATTGCAAATTCTTTTTGAACTGCCGGATCTTGGGAAACTCTGGCTAATGCTTTTGAGCCACTTCTGATCTCATCAGCGGTTTTTCCTACCGCTTCATCAAGAACATCACTTGCGATTTGTTGTTGTCTGGTAAGAGCCTGTTGCGATACTTGAACAGAAGTTGCGCTTGTACCTACCTGTCGCATACGTTTTCTTTTTTTACGCGTTGATTTATTCATCTGTTCATCACCTCGTGATGAACTTTTTCTTTTTCTTGTTTTATCGGACATCTACTTATATACTACTGGGAATTTTTTTTTATCCAATTTAGAAAGCCAATGCTTTTTTCGAGATTAAATGAAGAACCTAAATGTTCTTGAGCAATTTTAAGTGCACATTTTTCTCTAGGATTTAGTTGTTTTATGTATTTCTCTTTGAGTTCGTCAGAATAAGGCATTGTTTAATTGAATAATAATAATATATACTATTATTCAATTTTTATTTATAAAACATATTAAATTTTTAAGTTTAACATCTGATTCTTGCATTACCTTTGTAAGTTTGGTATTAATAGTGTAACCATTAGTCGTTAAAAATCCAAATAAAATAGCAATATCATTGACGCATAACAATTCGCATTTATTATTGGGATGTACAAATGCATAAATACATCTATCTAATGGACAACAAGGAGATATTTCTTGAAAAGGCGATAATTTTTCACGAGTTATGGCCATAGTAATCAAATTTAAGGATGCGTCGTTTGGTTTTGGGGAAATAACAACAATGTTTTTATAGCACTCATTAAATCTATCTAAATATGCTTCACTGCTAATTTGATACATATAGTAGTATAAGATAAAATTGAATTCTAATAATATCAAGTTAAATAACTTATAAACACCATGTCAGTCCCTACTGCAAGTAATATTTTTAGATATAAATTCGATTCCCCAATTGTGAATCTTATTAATGAATTTTCGACAACCCATAAATACGACGAGGCAGGTCAATTTAGGGAAGAGTGGGATGAATTTATTAAGGATAACAAAGATAGTATTGATAGAGAAAAGTATCGGTTGACAAATTTGGGTTATACAGGTGATATAAATAATAAAATGTATAAAAGTGCTAGATATTACTTTAAAAATAAATCAACCGAAAAGAAAGAAACCAAACAACGACGAAAATATGTGACATTAGATAAAGTATTCTTAGCAGATATGGATAGACATATTTCAACGGTTGCCTTTGAACAAGATATGAAACCGTCACATGCTTATAATAACTTTGTATCGGATGCCTCATATTCAGAAAAGTTAGATGATGTAATGCAGAAACTACTAGATGAAGATTGGAAAGAACCTGCCGCAGAAAGCAAATTAAAAAAAACATATAAAAATCGGTATTTTATACAGCAAAAAAGTTCAAAAAAATATTAATTTTATATAGGTATAATTTAATAATGGATGGCGGTGGTTTCTTAGCTCAAGGTGGATATGGTTGTGTATTTTATCCCGAAGTAGATTGTAAGGGAAAGGATACTAATAACAAAAATTTTTTATCAAAAATAGTAGAGAGGGATTATAGTGCTGAAAATGAAATAAATATTGGAAAAATATTAACAACAAAACTTAAAATGTGGGTGGAAAACCCATTACAAAATCATTTTGCCCCAGTATTATCAAGTTGTAATATAGATGTTGATAAATTTACTATGGATGAGAAAGAGAAATGTACCCTCTTTGAAAAAAGAATCGATTCAGATTTTGTTTTGATGAAGATCAGATATATTGATAATAAAGAGTTAGACAGTTTTATTACGGAAAATAGTAATAGTTCACTGATAATGTTGCTGTTCACATCTAGTTATACTCATTTATTAAAATCACTGCAATTACTAGAAAATATCAAAATATGTCATTTTGATATTAAGGCACAAAATATCGTATATGATACGGATAAATCATTGCCTATTATGATAGATTTTGGTCTATCTATTAATATTGATATGCTAAATAGAAAAGAGTTATACAATAGTTTTTATATGTTTGTACCAATGTATTATTTGTGGCCAATCGAGGTACATCTTATTAATTATATTTTACATGTTAATAGTGACATTGGAGAGAAGGCTATGAGAGAATTGGCCAAAACATATACAAATAATAATATAGTATTGAGGGCATTTTCACCTAGCTTTCAAAAGAAATATGAAGCGGAGTGTTATTATGAACTAAGCAAATATATTGGAAAAGATGGCGATGCTGTGATTAACAGAATATTAAAATATTGGAATACTTGGGATAATTACGCGTTATCATGGTTATATATAAAATTGCTTTATTACTTAATTAGGAATGATTCCGGTAAAATTATCAAAAATGAATTTGTTAGTTTCTTCATAGAATTATGTTTGCAGAATGTGCATCCAAATCCTAAGAAACGCTTAAATATCCAAGACACACTCAAATCATTTAATATATTTTTATACAATGAACAAGTTGATAAGGAATCTGTTTTTGAGGATATTATAAAACAAATCGGAGAGAATAAGGGTTCAATAAATGAATTAATCAAAGCTGATAGGAAGTACATGAGTATGTTGTCAAGAAAATCAAGACAAAATTAAATATTATTTAATCAATAATATTTAAAATTAACGACGTTTGCGGGACTTTTTGCGCGTTTTGCCGCGGTGTTTGGTTTTGCGCTTTTTGCGGTGTTTGGTTTTGCGCTTTTTGCGGTGTTTGGTTTTGCGTTTTTTGCGGTGTTTGGTTTTGCGCTTTTTGTGCGTTTTTTTGTGTACACCGGGGCTTTTTTTGTATGTTTTCTTAGCCATCTTTAAGATTTCTTTTAAACCTATTCCTTTGTTAGCTTTGCTAACTGATTTGACGTGGGTCATCCATGAATTTGTCATTATGATATATTATGAGAAATTAAAATTGAATAATATTTAAATGATTAAATATAACGCAACAAATGCCTCCACAATTAACAAGATATTTATATTTTAAAGATGAGTGTTTTTATAGTCTGATGTTTTGTTTGATCCAAAAAAGTTCTTTTGACGAGGTAATCTTTTGGGCAGGGGAGGTATATTACAGCGGATTCCATGAGCAATTATGGGATCATATTTGGAAGATATACTATGACTTTTATGCTATTAAGTATCCAAAATATGAAAAGAAAATAAACAAGTTGTCCAAAGAAACAACGAATTTTAAAAATATTGTCTACATTTTAAATTTGTTTTATTACTCTAAACCCACATATACGGTATTTGCGTTGCGTATGTTAAATCCACTGGCTCCGACGCACGTTTATATGGGGAAAATACCTAAATGGCTCAAAGAGCTAGAATTAAAAAAATGGGAAAGAAAATTAATTCGTTCTATTCATAATAACAAAAAAATAAACAGTGCTTTTTACATAAAACAAGTGACATGTCCACAAAGTTATAATGCTATCAAAAAATACTATATAAAAGTACATGGTTTAACATTGAAAAATAAACCATTTGATGCTATAAACTATAAAAATAAAGCACATATTTTATTAGCTTTAGTTTGTCATCTGTCATTGGATGTTAGTGAAATTCAAATGAAAACAATATCTAAAAAAATAGATAAATCTATAATGGATAGGCAAATACAAATTAATAGTGTTGTTGAACCATTATATAAAACGTTATTTCATAAACGACTGTTTAAAATTTCACCATTAGTTGGCGCATTTAAATTAGAACGATTTAGTATACAAAAACTAGATTATAAAGATATTTTAAGACTACATTGGGATTATTTCGCATATAATACTCCTTTGTGGCAACAACGCATTAAAACTTGCAATGGTATTGTTGATAATAAAAAATACGAGTTGGCATTTAAAAACGATTATGACCATGAGGCGTTTTATGAGAGATTTAATTACGAACCCGATGAACAATCGAAAGAAATACAAGAAAAGAGTATTTGCGATATCAATGTCGCGAAGGGTCAGGATTGGTTGTGCGGAATTAATGATAGTGTAGGCATTAAAAAAACATCTTATTCACAGGTTTATTAAAATAAAATTGAAATAATATAAAATTTTTATTAAGTAACATTAATATAATGGTAAAGAATAAAACAGGTGGAAATCGACATAAAAAACAAGCACGAAAAAATGTAAATGCGCCGGTCTCTGTGCGACTACGAATCCCAAAAGAAGAGGGCGAAATTCTTGCAAAAGTTATGAAATTATTTGGTAATAGTATGGCTGAAGTTCTGTGTGAAGATAAAGTTACGAGATTACTTATCATTAGAAAAAGATTTAAGGGTAGAAACAAGCGCGATAATAATATAGCAGTAAATAAAGTATTATTAGTAGGAAGAAGACTATGGGAAGTCGTTAATCCAAAGAAAAAACAGAAAGTAGATTTACTATATGTCTATTCTGATGGACAAATTGATGATCTTCGCCAAAAAGTAAATGTTAATAGTATAGTGTTACCCGACTATATTGAAAAAGAAGAAGAGATTGCTTATGATTTATCATCTAAAAATGATTGGAAAGATGAGAAAAATAAAACCATTGTTGGTGATATAACACAAACTGAGAATACAAAAATTAGTAAGATTGAGGAATTCGATTTCGATGATATTTAATCTACCTTATCCATCTCATCCGTATCGGAACCGGAATCCATATCCATATCGGAATCCAAATCTATATCACTCGTATTAGTATGTCCAGGCATATATTGATTTTCCAAACTTGCCAATAATGCTACTTGTAGTTCTTCTTGTTCTTCTCGTTCATGTCTTGATAACATTAAACGTCTTAAATGGATATTATGTTGTCTTCTAGGCATTCTGGGAGGTCTAAATGCATTCATCGCTCGCATATTGGAATGTCTGGTATTTCTAGGATGGATAACTCCGTCACCTTGTAGAGTATTATATGATGAATCATTTATTTCTAAATTTTTTTCTATTGATTCCAGTTTAAATCTACAGATAGGACACTCTGCTTTTTCCTCTTTTAACCATTTCAAAATAGCATCAGTATTAAATAGATGATTACAAGGTAATTTTGATATTATATCACCCTTTTTAAACTCTTTGATAGTAATAGGACAACTGCTTATATTTGTATATATTTCGGGATCAAATTCTATGGTCTCTATTTTTTGTTCACCTTTTGCGGATAATACATTTTTTATAGGATTTTTATCATTCAACGTTTCACGCAATAAGTTTCTTAAATTATTATTAGTTGTAAGCGGTGGTAATTGCAATATATCCTCTATAAATCTCATATACAAATTGATATTGTCAGTACTGTTGCTAGATGTATCCGAGCCGAGAGATGACAATATATTATTCCCCGGTGGGATCGATTGTATTGGAGAATTACTATCCAGATGATTTAAGAACGAACTAATGAAATTGCTGCGCCGAGTTGATTGTATTGGATGCATATGGTCTATATCATGTTCTATATTCATGGTGCTATTCATTATATATTGAAAATAATCTTGTGTCTCCATTGATGGAGTATTGTTTATTGGCGGTTCTTGCATAATATTATTAGATGGGTCAGTTGACATATTGATTATATTATATAAGCGTATTATTTTATTTCCTTTTTTTAAATGATTTTATTTCCTTTAAAATGATGTTTATTAACTAATTGAAATAGGAAACAATATCCTCACCCATCACTGCATACCGTGGGTTGGACAATAAGTCATCCAACATATGTCGGGGAGAAAATTCTTTCAATGCATCAACCCCCTTATCACACAATACATTTAATAGTGTACTACTGTAACCGGATAACATTGTACAATTGTTTTTACTGGACAATGTAGGGAACCCAGAAGTTTTTTCCAAATTCCAAAAGAGCAAATGTGGAGATGCGTATCCGTATTTTGCATACATTGCTTCAATTTCATCGGCCAAAACCTGATCTGACCAAGGATTATCTTGTACTTGTTCGCAATCGATTCGCATATCTGAAAATATAGCAATTATCATACCTTGTACTTCTTCTGGTGGTACTTTACTTTTAATACAAGCATCCAATACCATCTTGAATGCTTTATATATTTTAGTACTGGTGCCCCAACTAGCACGCTTTAATTTCCAAATTTTACTCCAAACATCAGGACAATCGCTAAGGTCGCACCACTGAGGTTCTTGATCAAATATAAGCACCTGATTTTTAAAAGCAGGATGTGTAAGTTCCGAACATCGAATACTGAGTCCAATTGAATTATAAAGAGGAACTGATTCATCGCATTCCATGGAACCAGATGTGTCTGCCATTGCTACAATAGGCACCTTTCCCAATCCTTTATTGTTTTTTAAATTATCTTGCCACTGAAGATTTAGTGTATCAATATCTGTTTCTGACTGTGGTGTACGATATTGATGCTGCATCGCGTCCTTCACCAATTCATAAGTGTTGCAGCGCTTACCGTGAACCTTATGGTTACTAGGATCAGTCTTTGCAGCTTCAATATGATTTTTAAAATTTTGAGAACACTGAATTCTGCCATCCTTTTCTGATTTTTGCAAATCTCTCTTTGTCAAATTCTGAAAGGACCGTTTTTGCTTACGCATGGTTTGGGTAGTTACTGTATTGAAATCGATATTATGCCAATTATCGCTACACTGCTTGATTTGTGTTGTGTCCAAATATTTATTTAATGCAGACAGACGTTTTCTAAGATGAATTTTGCACTTTGTCTTTGCAATGCTGTATGAAACTGAACACGGTGGAGGAGTCGAATACAAGAATTCTGGAAACATTTCATATGCGATGGCTTGATAAATAAATCCAAACTTTGTATTTTTCTTCTTTTTATAATTCGGTTCTCGCGGGCACCACCTAGAGGCCAAACTAAGAATCGGCTTTACTTCCTCTGGATTTTCCAGATAGTTTTGATATTTGACCCAATCATCGTTTAGTTGACCACAAATTAGTTTACAAATATGAATAATTAATGGATGTTCAGTACCTGAAGTTTTGTCTTTAATAAATTTTGCAAAGTATTTAACATCCTTCCAAGAACCGTAAGGGTGCTCAGAACTCTTAACAAAATGTATAAATGCGTTTGCAGCAAGTTCAGGAAAATACTGCCACCAAACGAATATCTGCATAAAAGCTAGTTGTTGTTCTCCCTTGCCCATAACTATATCTCGCGTTTGTCCAATGAGTTTATACATAGAAGTCAGATGTTTCATTGCATCTTGTGAGACACTAATGTCTGATTTTAATTTACCAAGAATATCGTGTAAATGCCGCTCTAAGTCAGAATGATCTTCTGATCTAACTAATTGAAAGAAGAATTGGGTAATTTTTTCATCAATGTTAAAAGACCATGATTTTTCAGCATGTCCTTTTTCTCCAACGTGTGTTGGTGTAAAATTCTGAAGAGCGTTAACAAAGTTTGACATGATTGTATATTACGAAGAGGTATCTTTAAGCCTTTTCTTTCTGGTTTTCGATCGACTCAATTTTTTTGGTTTGATATGAATTTTTTTCGTACCATTACCATTTGATTTCCATTTTTCTCGGAAGACAATATACAGGCTATTTACTTCTTGCAAAAATACAATGGAATCAAACCAATCAATATTTTCGATGCTTGATTCTGCTTGGGTATATTTGAAGTCTGTTGGATTTGCAATGAATTCTTGAATATATTGTGGTTCCAATGTAATATTATATTTCAGAATAGATAATGGTACATAAGTTTTATTTTGATAGTCCCTATGTTTTTTAATTATATCTATTAAATCTTTCTTTTTCAATTGCGAATTGTCAATATCTATTTTTTGTTTCTTAATGTGAAATAATTCCTGATGTCGATTTACATATAAAAAATAGACTTGAATTGCTTTGACTTTCTCTTTATAGAATTGTTTATAATCTTTGTCTTCAATTTCAAAATCTTCTATCCAATCTGTAGAAAGTTCCATTATATTAAGAATAAATTAAATTATACTTGATATAAACTTATTAACCTAAAGAAGGAAAATCACCTTCTTTAAAATCAAATGTTGGCGGTGGCGGTGTTTTAGGTCTAGTTTCTTTTCTAAAAGTTGGTTTTCTGTAATTACCATACTTGTCTTTGTCTGGTCCGAAATTGCTTCGCCTTTTTTGAAATGTATTTCTAGGCGAATCGCACATTCTTTCTTCCTCTTCGGAACTTAAATTTGACCATCTGGTAGACATGGGTTTTGCGTATTTTGATTCATTTGATTCATTTGATTCATTTTTACTCGCAAAAGGATTATTATTTTGTGATTCGTCAAGAGTTGTAAACCTATTATTAGAGCCATCTGTTGCAGGTTTTGCGTATCTTGATTCATTTTTACTCGTGAAAGGATTATTATTTTGAGATTCGTTGCATGTTGTAAACCTATTCTTAGAGCAATCTGTAGTAAACATAATATATATAGAATATGATGAATCTTTCTTAAGTGATTTAGTAATATGAATTGTGACTTAAAGATAAAATACAATCTATTAATTGGAATTCTCCTCACAGCTATAATTTTTTTAATTATAAAAAAAAAATACCAAAACCAATCTTAATATATATATATATTTACAGGAGAATGCAAATAAATTGAAATTTAGAAAACTTTTATTAATATTAGTAAAAGTTTTATAATATGATCGCCCCCAGTATTTGTATTCCACGTATTTTCAATAATTCATTGACTAAAAAAGACATTTCCACAGTCTTTAATAAATATAATTTGGGTCCAATATCACGCATTGACCTCGTTAATAAGCATAATAATACTCGTGCCTTTATTCATTTCAATTATTGGTTTGATAATCAAAAAAATTCGGATATCAAAGATAGATTGCTAAGTGGTGGATCAATTAATATTATTTATGCTAAACCTTGGTTTTGGAAATGTAGTGCAAGTAAAATTAAAAAACCATTATAGTCATATATAAGAAATTTTGTTGATTAAAATATTTTTAATTCCTGCAATCCAGCAGCCATAAGAACTCTTTAACATCTGTATACTCTTTTTTTCTTTTATAATTTGCGATACCCTGTAATTTGTGGTATGTTTTGTGCTCCACGGGAATCTTCATTAATTTCCCGTATCTCTCCAGAATTGCTTCTAACTCAGGTAGTGGTATAATTCCTCCGTTGTTATAGGATAGTAAAATGAATTTTGACTTAGTATGTTTTATTAGATCTTCGAATGCATTTTTGGCGTTCCTTGAACTATTATAAGGTGATTTAACCCATGTTTTCGGTTGACCTCTATTTGTCTTTGGAATATCAAGGTCGAGATTCCAATCATTGATTATATCCAACATGAAGAAGTATATAGAATACGGGTGTTTATTATAAGGTGGATCATAGTATACCAAATCTACTTCTGGGATGTCTTTAATCCATTGATTCGTATCCATTCTTGAAACATTAACCTCGCAAGGACTCGGAGAGAAAATAGGTAAAGGTAATGTTATAGGTGTTGTTATCCTTTTAATATCGATTTCCTTTTTTCCACCAAATTTACCTATTCCTTGTGCATCTTTATAAAATGCGGAAAACTGTCCATTTGTATTATTATGTATTGACGCTTCTACTAAAAGAGGCGCCAGTACGAATGGTTTGTCATTCTCTGACAATGAATTTATAAATGACCGATATTTATCTATTAATTGACCATTTTTCTCTGTATAATATACTCTTTGATCTTTGGTAATGTTTCCTGATGGCGCCCAATGTAACTGAATCCATTTTCTAATTTCTTTATTCGGCTCTGAACCTTCACTGTGAGCAAACTTATTCGCCTTTTCTAATAACTTTGCAATTCTCTTTTGTTGTTTAGGTGTTGGTGTAGAGAGATAACACTTATTCAATGTCTCAGAATATCCTGCTATATCGTTGACGTGGAGAGAAACGCCTTTTATTTTAAATAATCGCGCAATTATTCCCGAACCAGAAAACCCATCTGCTAAAACTAAATCCTTCCCATTTAATTCTTCTTTAACATTATCGACGATTTTACCAATAATTGTAACAAATTTCCTTTTATTACCCATATAGGTTATGATTTGTTTGCTAAGAAATTTTTTATTCATTAAATTATAAAAGAATAAAAAATATTATTAATAAACACAAATATCAATTTTTTTCTATATGAATTAATTATTAACAATATATCTTGGCAAAATAATACATTTACAATCACAAGTATTAGCATGCAATCGGCATTTTGAAAGCGTGATGAACCCCTTTTTAGAGTCATAATGTATATCATGTTTTTTAAGATATACATTTGGAAGATACTCATGTTTCTTATTATTAATATCTGATGTATTGATAACACCATGATTAAAATAATATTCACGCCTGGCTTTTGTTTTCATAGATCGGGGTACGATATTCGTTGGTTCAATAATATAGCTGATTGAACTTACTTTGAGTTTGAGTTGTTCGATATTATGCACAATGGATAAATGAGTCTCCAAATGCGCTTTCTGTGCAAACCCACGGTTGCAATGGTCACATTGATACGGTCTGTCTTTTTCTTCAACATGTTTCGCGTTTATGTGATTAACCAATTGAATTCGTGTATTTGATGTTGCATAATCACAATGAGGACAACAATGTCTTATCTTATTTGTTTGGCGGTTTTTACGGTAGTACTTAGTGCTTGCGTTTACCATATTGTTATATTGGTTATTATCCGATAAGTTACTAGATTCAATTTTTCTATCAATACATATTAGATGAATGAAACATTATTGTATTCTATGCTGGAAATATTAGGAGTTATTATTTTTGCCAGCGAGGGTTTATTTATAAAAGACATAGAGTTACATCCTTTCATTGGTGTTTTGTTAACATATGCTGTTTATGCAATTATAAGTTTTATAATACTTTCTGCAAAAGGCGAGATGAATATGACATTATTACAAAAATTGGGAGAACCACAATTTCTAATCGTCAATTTTGCAAATATACTCAAGACTGGTGGAATATTTATGGGTTTCAAATTCCTCCCAGTTTCATTCGCCATTGTCCTTAAAATGATGGGTCCAGCTTTTTTAATGATTGGCAATTCCGTTTTGAATAATAAATCAATGCCTCTTTTACAGATTATCGGTATAATTACATCAGTTGTAATGATTTGTCTAATTTATAGAAAATCTATTATGAGTGCATTCAAGAATATTAACGTCAAATTTTTTATAGGTGTTTTAGGTATTTTTATATGTAATGTTACAAGTGCTTATAATATTATTAAATTGCCCCAATATGTCACCGATAAAGACCCACATGAGGAAATATTTGTGTCTACATCAGTTGCATTTGCAGCACTTCTTTCAGTGGTTACCGGTATTTTTTTTACTAAGAGAAAATTTTTAGGTTCTATCAGCTACTATAATATTCTCAAGATGATTATCGTATTTACTATTACTTGTTACGGAGGAATGTCATTGACTTATGCAGCGGACAATCATTTAGATCCCATGTTATATTCTACTATACAATATTCGCAATTAATATTAGCATTTTTCATTGGTTATTTTTTCGAAGGCGATAAATTTCCATTATCTAGAATTATTTTAATTATTATATTTTTAATGTCTGTTATTTTTACCTTGAAAGTAAGCCAAGATCCTGTCAAAAAAGACAAACGTAAAATTATTACCAATGCTACATTATTTTATAGTGAAGAAAAAAAATCATAAAGTCGAATTCTGCTCGAAGTCAGCAGTCATTTTAATAATTTAATAAAAAAATTGAAAACTTTTTTCTAACTAATAGTATAGGTATTAAACTCCCATCTTCTGAACTCCAATTCAAAATATATAATGTCAACTACTACTACTACTCGTGTTACTAAACAGCTCACCGTTGCTGAAATCGCTCAAATGTCAGGGGATGCTAGCAAAGGTGTCAGCTTGTGTATCCCCCGTGTATTTGCCAATATCTCTTGGTATCGCATCAAACAATCTTTTATTGCTCTCAACTGGGGCTTTGTCGAGCGCGTTGACGTGATCCCGAGCGGTGGAACCAAACGTGCTTTCGTGCATTTCGCTCCTGGTAAATTCACGGCGACTAAGGTTTTGGAGGCACTTTGCGAAGGCAAGCAGGTCAAGATTGTATACGATGAACCTTGGTTCTGGCAGATTTCCCTTTCTCGGTCAGCAAAGCCAGCTGAAGCTCCGGAACGCAAGCAGAAACCTAAGGTTGAAATTGCTGCTGTACTAGGCGAAGGTCACAAAAAACGCCATCGTTCCGGTCGCAAACTGACTATTGACCTAAGCAAATCCGGCAACTGTCCCATCAAATCGCGCCAGCAAGTGAACGCCGTGCGTCTCCTGCGTCAAAAGTCAACACAGCAATTCGTCGAGGATAGCACCGAGGAAGGTGAAATCTCCGAGGAATGCACCGAGGAAGGTGCAATCGCCGAATAGATTATCGTAAGATATATAAAATTTTATTAAAATTAATACTGTGAGACAACACAGACAAAAACACCAACACTGTAGCTCAATTGGTAGAGCACCGGACCCATGACCCGGAGGTAACTGGATCAAAACCAGTCGGTGTTAAATGTCCTGAACAATGACTTAAACTGTTTTTTTTGTCAAACATAAGTATTTAATAAATAGTAGAATTTAACTATTTATTAATATCAATTTATGGTATATGGTATTAATTTATAAAGATAATCAGGTATCGATTTCAAAAAAGAGCAACAAAGAATTTATTATTCATATTCAGGACTGGGATGGTAAATACAAGAAATTTTGGGTCAACTTCCCCCTCTCATTATTGAAACTTATAAAGAAGGAAACGGAAAACAATACGAAAAAATACACTATAAGAGCCGAGAAAATGGAAATGCTAGATGATTTTTTAAAGAGACACCAGCACATGTCTTATAATGATTGTTTGGCTTTGTTGTACGATATTGGAAATCAAATACAATCTTTAGAAATGTTTAATGTTGGTATACCATTTTTAAAGTTGCGAGATATACTTGTAGTTGATTCGAAACATTTTTTTATTGTCAATACTACAAGAATTTTACCTATATCCAACAAAACCATAACAATTAATACTCCATACAAAAGAACCGCCTTTTTCTCTCCAGAATTGCAAAACCTTACTGGTATTCCATCAACAGTTAATTGGAAATCCTCTTACTATAGTTTGGCTAGTTTGGTAGTTTATTGTTTAACTCATGAACATATTTTGGGTAGTAAATTGTCAGCTGGAGAGATTTTAGATAAATTATATGCAACAAAACTGTATTGGGCACTAATGCGATGTCTGGAACCCGAGCCAATAGATAGATATTATTTAATTATTTAATTTCTACATGTAGTGTATATGTCGTTAGCAACATTAGCAAGAAAAACAAAAGCAAAACAACGCCTTAGAACAAGAGGCAAATTTATTTTAAATATGACCGGTCGCGGTAATGTTTTGGGAATGAATGCAAAAATGAGCAGAGGTAATTGTAAGGGCTTAACAAAATGTGCCGGTAAAAGAGCTGGGTGTTGCGTAGGTGTCGGCGGAGAATCGGATTGTTGTCGGTTTCCTCATGGTGGCAAGCCAGCACCACAGATGGGATACCGTGTCTATCTAAATCGTAAATCAAAGGGTGCTTACCAGCCTGCCGGTGGAAAACAATGTGTCGATATTTCAGGATGTATACAAGCAAAAACTGTATGGAAAAAGTCACACGACACAAGTGCTAGTGAGATAACACAGAAAAAAAAAGAAAAATGTCTTTGGGCTTACAATATATTTGGGAAGCGATGTGTCGTAAAAGAGGTATGCGATTGCAATTTTTGTTGCAATGAACAAAATGATACTAGTGTATGTAATGTTAAAAAAAGTTTCAGTAATAAATCCACGGATCTTGTTAGGTATACTAGAATGAATGTTTCATGTGGAATTACAAAAAGCTTACCTTATAATCAAGCGGGACATCAAATTACAAAAATTAAATCATTGGCTAAATCCCACCAAACATATTATTCAACTATAAATACATATTTTATTGGGTCCCAAAACAATATTTTTAATATTGCTAAAAGTCATAATATAGAGATTGTTAATTCAGGAACTGGAACAGGGAGCGAGGACTACTGGGGTGGTCTCAAAATTGGGAACGCCATCGGAAATCAATATTTAGGATTTAATTCAACAGGTTCGCCATATCCAGTATTAACATATTTAGCCTTTTCTAAATCAAACAATGCCTATCCGACACCTTTGGTTAGTATGTGTGATAATGTGTTGGCGCACGTTAATCCGACTTACGGATCATTGGCATCTAATGGGCAGGGTAGGTATGTTCAATCAAAGAATCTTCATGAAATGAATATATACAAAGACGTAATCAATAAAAGACTCAAAATTACATCTTGGGAACAACTGGAAGAAATTACTGTTGTGTGGTGTGCTGGTAATAATGAAAATGGCGGCGATATACCAGATGTAAAGAAAATTAATGACACTATTTTACAGGAATCGCAAAGTTTTCGCGCAGCTGAAAATTTAGGTATTGAATTTTATGATAATAATAATAACTGTATAGGAAATCCAATAACTCTGTGGGCTACCAAACGAGAACCAACAGCTGACGAATATATAACTGCTTTCGGTACAAACATCAGTCCTTTTGACGCAACATTGTTTGGGAATCATCTCCAACTATATATTGGAAATCAATTTACAACCACTGTAATTAAAAGAGAAGCATTTGGAAATTTAAATAATGCTTCTTTTTTTACAATTGGGCAACCAAGACATACCGATACAAAGGATAATTATGGCGTTAAATATGTCGGTTTAAAATTCAAATATCAAATTTAATATCCATGATATATATATATAGATGTCATTAGCAACATTAGCAAGAAAAACAAGGGCAAAACAAAAGCTCCGAAAAAGAGGAAAATTTATTTTAAATATGACCGGTCGTGGTAATGTTTTGGGAATGAATGCCAAAATGAGCAGAGGCAACTGTGGAGGGAAATTAACTAAGTGTGCTGGGAAAAGATCGGCATGTTGCGTTGGTGTTGGTGGAGAGTCTGAATGTTGCCAGTTTCCTCACGGCGGCAAACCTGCTCCACAAATGGGTTATGGTGTCTACTTGAATAGAAAATCTAAAGGAGCATATCATCCCGGAGGAGGACCTCAGTGTTGTACCAAACCTAATGCCACATCGGGCAAAATTGTATGGA
>Ga0115000_10002248_pt1 | contig 16827 bp, 11 predicted proteins | sample ArcticOcean_MG_C_6_FD_89690 | JGI IMG/M metagenome (GOLD analysis project Ga0115000, IMG submission 89690) | Marine microbial communities from western Arctic Ocean - ArcticOcean_MG_CB8_128 | ecosystem: Environmental > Aquatic > Marine > Oceanic | place: Arctic Ocean: Canada Basin | collected...
ATAAAGTTAGCGAACAAGTATCAAAGGTTGCAACATCTTTTGATTTATCAAGGGAAGATCAAAGTGGAGAATTTATAGCATGGTGGCTAGATAAGTATCGTAAATGCCATAATAAAGTTAAAGAAGTATTACAAGAGAAACTAAACATCGAAGATACAATTTTACAAGAAGTATCAGAGAGCATAGGTTTTATATTTTATCAATATCTTACCCCACAAGGGAGATATATGCATTATGCTGATGAAGATTCAGATCCGACTCCGTTTCCATTTAACAGTATTATAGATGATAAGCTAGAGTTAGATACACGAAAAAATATCTTAGGATTGAGTAGAAGAACAGAAGCCATCTTTAAGCGGAACATGCAGCAAGTAATTAATACTACAGATCTTGGAGATACTGCTCATAAAGAAAATCTAGTTACAGATCATTTTTATTATAAGAGATTAAAAGAAAACCACGCTGAAGTAAATGAAGTTATTGGTGTTGTATTAGGTGGAGCTTATAATCTGCTAACATGGCTTACTACAAATAAGGTGAGTAATAAGCAAAAAATAGTACCAGGGGTTTTTGAGTTAGTAGTTGAAAACTCTAAAGAAGAAGTTGATCTACTTTTAAATAAAATCGAAACTCTTAAGAGACCGTTTAGTATGAGTATACTTAAGTAATCTTATCTGGTTCAGCAACTTCCCCGTTAACATCAATTACAGTCTTATCATTTATGAGCCTTGCCATAATTTCCTCTCTACTCATAGTTAACGCATGACTTTGGTCAGATGTCTGAAGCTCTCTCCTAGACTCGATATCCATTTTCTTAGAAGTGATTGTAGTATTTGTCTTCTTGTCCTGTATGACAATTTTGTTTAATGTCTCAATAGCTCCTGAAGAGGCTTTAATTAATTCTGCTAGAGAAGATATATTTTCTGCTTCTGGCATATGATGTACGACTTCTTTCATGTTATCTATTAACTCTAAACTATCTTGGATTAGTTTACAAGACTTGTTAATAACAAACTCCTCTACATCCTCTTTACTTAGCTCTGGGTACTCAGTCGCAGCCCGCTCTAACATCTTACTATCTGTAGGTAGATTTTTTAATTGAGAAATTAAATCATCTGGATCAATATCATCCATAAAAGTATTTACTTGAAATATCTAAATTATACACTATATTTAATGTATATGAGTAACACGGAACAAGATATCAAGATGTCCTTTGTAAAGACACACCCTGACGCACAACTACCAGCACGAGCACATGCAAGTGACTCAGGATATGATGTATGTAGTGTTGAAGATGCTATTGTTCCTGGCAGAGGCTCGGTTGTTGTTCCTGTTGGTCTAACACTTGGCTACCTTACAAAGGGCTGGTGGTTTCGTGTTGAACCGCGCAGTGGTCTAGGGTTTAAGCACAACCTACAACCTCATCTAGGGATTATTGATAACGGATACAGAGGAGATTTAGGTATAAAGTTATATAACTTTAGTGATGCTAATATTACTTTAACTAAAGGTACTAAGATTGCACAACTAGTATTATATCCTCACGTTGTAGCTGAAGTAAGTTATATAGAAGAAGCTATGGATGCAGATCGAGGAGATGCAGGATTTGGCTCTACAGATAAATGACAATTTCTGATATTTGGTGCGAAAAATATAGGCCTAGTACTTTAGATGAAATAGTACTAGATAAGTCTACTCGCAATTATTTTACTAAAGTAAGAGAAGAGGAGAGTGTTCCTAATGTATTATTTGTAGGTAGACCTGGTATTGGAAAAACTACTCTCGCTAAAGTTATAGTTAATGACTTATTGAAATGTCAGTATCTTTATATTAACGCTTCTGATGAGAATGGAATAGATACAATCCGTACGAAGGTTTTAAATTTCGCTCAAACAAAGAGCTTATTTGGAAATATTAAAATTATTATTCTAGATGAGTGTGATGGGTTGTCTCTAGATGCTCAAAAGGCTCTCAGAAATTCTATAGAAGAATATCATGATCTAACTCGATTTGTATTAACTGCTAATTACAAACATAAAATAATACCAGCGCTACAAAGCAGATGTCAAGTATTTGATATTAACTATGATAAGACTGAATATATGTCTAAGTTAATATCTATAGTAAAATCTGAAAATGTAAAAATTAATAAAGAGCAATTTACTACTATTACTAATACATGCTATCCAGACTTTAGAAAAGGAATTAATGCCTTACAGAAATACTTCTTATCAGATGGTAAAGATAAAAATGTATTTAATTCAAAAGAATTCTTTGATGGGTTAGATGATCTACTTACAAATAAAAAGTATACCTTAATACGTAAACATATAATTGAACATGAATCATTGTTTAATAATGATTACGATGAATTGTTTAAACATTTGTTTGATTATATATATCAATCCTCAATAACTGAAGACAAAAAGCGAGACTGTCTAATTACAGTCTCGAGATATTTTTATCAGAATAGTCAGTGTATAGATCAGGAGATCAACTTCTATTCTTGTATCTTAGATTTACGTGTTTAAGTACCGTTCAGTGCTTAACTTGTAATCTCCATCTGGAACATGGGTCTGCTGACCAATATCGATAGTAGGGTCTTCAACTTCTTCAGGTTTTAGGGTAGATTTATCTTCCTGATCATTTGATGGATCCTTCTGTGTTGCTCTAGCTTCATCTTTACCAAGAGTAAGTTCAAGAAGCTGAAGAGGTAAGGACAAGCTCTGTTGATAAAAACCAGGAGCATACTCTACAACAATATCAGCAAACTGATCATTAAACCCTTCATCTTTACCGGGGATGGTTTTTGCAGGGTTCTTATATAGCTCTCTTTATTGTCGAAAGCATGAGGGGTTTCCCCTGCTCAGCTAAAGTTATAATCTCTTCAACATATGCTTTACGAGACTCGCTTAACTCTTTATACCAATCAGATGATTTGAGGCTACTCGCGAACTTCACATAATCTCCAGCAATAGGTCCGGATTTTACAAACTGACCAATCTGTTCCTCGAATAATTTATCAAACTTACTCATTTAAATTATTTATTCTTTTAAGCACCTATAAATTAAATAATTATAGATGGCTATTAAATTAGATATACTCAAAACCGCAAAGAATACTGATAGTTCTCGCTCATATTCATATGCAGATCTACATTTAGACATTGAACTTAGTAGCCATACATCAGATAAACCTGTTGGTGCTAGTAAAAATGCACAAGATTTAAAGCTAAGCTATGATGAGAATGCAATTTATAATTCAATAAGAAACATCTTTAATACAAAGAAAGGTCAAAAAATACTTTCACCGACATTTGGGTTAGATCTAGAACAGTACCTATTTGAAAACATTTCTAAAGAAAATGGTGAATTAATAGGCACTACAATTTTTGAAGAGTTATCGCTATACGAACCTAGGATTGTAGTAGATAATGTGGATATTATTGCTCGACCAGATCAGAACGAATATAAAATTAGCATATCTATAACAATACCGTCCTTAAATAATAAAAAAGGGACGGCTAATGGTTTATTAACAACAACAGGATTTAGTTATTCATAAAATGGCAAAATTTACACAATTCGACTTACCGACAGACGCATATGCGAGCTTTGATGCTCAAAGCTTAAGAGATCTAATTATATCTAGAATTAATAACGACACCACTATTAATTTTACAGATCAGAACTTTGAAGGTAGTAATATTTCTGCCCTAATAGATATAATTTCATATTCGTATCATACATTACTGTTTTATTTAAATCAAACTAGTTCAGAGAGTAACTTTAACGATGCAGAGTTATATGAAAATGTAAACCGTATAGTTAAACTTATTGATTATAAACCTGTAGGGAAACAGTCAAGTGTTTTACCAATAGAAATAAAAGGTACATCTGACATGTCCGTGGGGTATTATACAGTACCAAAATTTACATTCGCATCTGCTGGAGGAAAAACATTTACATTTACTCAAGATCTTACGTTTGAAAAGGTAACATCAGAAACTGAGACAATAACAGCAACAGGAAATCAATTATTATATGAAGGCACTATAGAAGAGTATCCAATTATTACCCCTATAGGAGAGAAATTTGAAACTATAAGCTTACTACCTGGTGGAGATATTATAATTGACCATTTTAATATTTTTGTATATGTAAAAGAAATAAATGAAGAAAATAAATGGTACACCTGGAAGAGAGTTCCAAGTATCTACTTATCAAATGCAAATGAAAGAGTGTTTGAAATTAGATACAATGAGAATAAGACTTATGAACTTAAGTTTGGTAATAGCGTTAATGGTAAGAAGTTAACCCAAGGAGATCAAGTAGCTATTTACTACCTTAAATCAACAGGGGTAGATGGGAAGGTCACTAAGAGTACATTTGTAGATAACAATATTAATGTATATAATACAGCTCAATATGATTTAATATTTGCAGATGTAAAGGATACATCTTTAAATCATCTTACAGTTGCTACTGCAATAAATGTTAACGTTAATAACACAGAAGATAGTACAGACTTTGGTGAAGAAGAAAAGGTATCAGAAATAAAACAAAACGCACCGAGATTTTTTAGTTCAGAATATAAGTTAACTACTAAAGGAGATTATAAAAGCTTTATACAACGAAACTATAAAAACTTAATATACGACGTTACTGTACAAAATAATAGTGACTACACTAACGGATATTTAAAATATATTAACGATGAGTTAGGTCTTACAGACTATACTCTAGATACTAATGCTTTATTCAATCAATACTATTTTGCAGATAGTGCTGATGTAAATAATATATACTTAACTATTGTTCCTAACTTACGTAAAAATAAAACAGTAGTCACGAGATCAAATTATCTATCAAACGCTTTAAAAGAGAAAATAAGAAGCGAAATTGAAGACTACAAGTTACTTAACAGCGAGATTGCGTTTATTGATCCTGTTTATTTGAATTTAGATTTATCATTAACCTTTTCTGGAGAAAAAAATAAGACATCATATAAAGACTATACTGAGTTACATATACTACGCAATGCTCGTACTCTTGTAAATGAAGAGGATTTAAAAACAAAAGTCTTTAATATTATTACAAAGTATATTGATACTATTAAGCTTGGAGATGTAATAGATGTTAGATATTTAAATAATGAAATAGAAAAAATACCTGGCCTAGAAGAAATAAAAACAGTAAGAACGGATTTAGATAAAAGTATCCCGGGACTTTCATTATGTATATATAACCCAATATACAACGGTAGAGATATTAAAGATATAGATACTAGATATAAACTAAAACCATACCAAATACCATATATTGAAAACTCGATATTATTTAAAAATAAAATTAAAGTAAAATCTACAGTTACTAACAAACGCGTTGTTGAATATTAATGGCCAATACTACTGAAAATTGCCCACGATCTGTTGCGGTACCTATATCGGTTTCTGTTAACACGTCTGGCACAATCCCTCCTCCACTATCTGCAGTTCATTCACTCTCGTCATCACATGGTGGTTTTACGAGAATTTCCGAATTTACATTTACTGCAAAGCTTACTGGAGATTCATTGTCAATACAAGATCACTTAAGCCCTAAGATGTCTAACACAACTGCAGTATGGGATTTTGGAGATGGATATAGTTTAAGCGCTGCTAACAATATAACAACTACGCACAAGTACAGAGTACCAGGAATATACACAGCATCAATGTACTTCTATGATGGGGAAGGTAACGCTCATATTAACACATTTACTGAGAGCTTATCTATTTATAATTATCGCCCTACAGATGTTAAAATAAAAACAACTGAAACTCCTGGAACTACAGCAACAGACTCTGGGGTACAAATTCCAGCTAGTTCAAAAGATAATATCTTTAAAGTTGGTATAGTAGCGTCTTGGCAAGATATAGCCCCAGACGGTAAATACACATTGTATGTTACTGCTAGTGGTAGTAAAGCCAAGCCATATGATACTAAAAATAAATATGCTCATTTAATCCCATATAATGCATTTTATAATACTGTTGCTGGTGAGTTAATTGAGAGTGACATTGGGTTAGAATTTGAACTAAATGACCATTGGTATGTTTTATCAGCCAGTACGATCCAACCAATCGCCACATCAAAAGTAGATTACTTTAAAAGTCTCAATTACGAGCCGACATTATTAGGAGCTAGTGACACCTGGATTAAATCCGCATATTCTGCAATTACTATAGTTAATACTGTCACAACATTTACAGGTGATAATACAGATGTTAATATACCAACACCACAAATAACATATTATGATGATATTCCAAATCAAGATACTGGTGTAAAGTTATTATTTAAATTTGATACAAGTAAGCATAAAATTAAAAACTTTTATGTAGATGAAATTGATAATGATATTAATTCAAGTAAGCGAAGCTTTTTAGAATCAAACAGCGTAGGATATTACAGCACCAGCGCCACTAACAATACTCTCGAAGGTTACAATGTAAAAATTATAAGCCCAGCAGCAGTTGGTGCTTCATTTACTTCAACAGGAATGAAGGAAATGTCTGCTATTAATTATAAAAGACAAGGAGATAAATTTCAAGTGTTTATAGCAGTAGCTGATAAAGATTCAAATATATTAAAACTATATCGTGAATTCTTAAAAAAATCAACAGTTACATCTGATTATTCTTTTTATACAACTTGGTCAAGTGGAGGAGATTTACATACTAGTGTTATTAGTAGTATTAGTACAAATAAATTTCCAGATAACGCATCCACAAATGCTACTGAGCTTAGTAGTTTTCTATATCTTAATATTAACCCGTTGAGTGCTGGAACTTGGACCTTAAACATAACAGGTAATGTACCTGGTCTATCTAGTCAAAATATAGGTAGCGGAAATATTGGCATTGGTAATGTTGGGTACGGTAACGTTGGTGATGCTTCAACGAACTATTTAACAGGAGCTTACACGTTTACTGTTCTACCATCAACTAATGATGTTGAAGTATATAAAATAAACGAAGATATAGACTACTCTCAAACAATAAAGAGTTACAGATTTCAATCCTTCCTACATGAATACGATGATTTGTTCGATGGAATTTTTACATCATTCGTTGGAGAGGCAAGCTCAAGCCCAACAGTCTTCGGTAAAACAGTATTTGAGAAAATAGCTAACTTTGTTGCTAATAATAATGATGTTGATTATTGTAATATGGATAACTTACAATCATTTTATGATTTATTTAACGAAGACATAGATATCGTATTACCAACTCCACCACCAGAACTAAAACGGTTATATGATTTGTTTAGTATAAAAATAACAAAATTGTTAGGAGATTATGAACGACAGGAACAGAGCTTTAATTCAAACTTTTATACAAGCTCTGCTGATAGTAGAAATATAGACTTTAACAATAAAATAACATCCTCAACATATACTGTTACTGCTTATGCTAATTTCGTAGCAAGGCAAAGATTTAATAATGAATTTAGTTTAGTTAGACCTCAAAAGGTATGTAACAAACATGTTGTTGGAGTTGGATCTAGTATATTAGATGAATATCCATTATCTGCTTATAATGAATACAGTAACTGGGGCTGGTCATTAGATACCTCTGTATCAGGAGCAAGTGGTCTAGATGGGTTCTATGATTTCTATCCATATACTACATATGCTACAACATCCTCAAATGAAAATATTAAAAATAGTATTATAGATTTTAATAACCAGTACACAACTGTTACCCGAAGTACTTCTTCGCTAAGTGCTAGCTGGGATAATACAGGTGGGGTGATATATAAAAATTTAGATTATCAAATAAGAAAGGGCCTTAGTATATGACAATAGATTTAAATACAACTAACCCATTATCGTTTCTCGAATGGAAAGCCTATTATGAAGATATTTCTGACTCCTCTGAATTATCAATAAGATATAATAATTATCTCGTTGAATGGAAAGATCAAAAACAAGCTAATGCGAATACTAATACCGATTATGCAAAAAGTATTTATATTCAATTTATAAACAATTTAAATTTATCGTCTCTCGATAAAAATGTATCTAGGTTTATCGAGAGAATAGATACAGATGATATATATGAGTTGGAATTATCTGTTCATTATTTTGCTGAGATAATTCAATCCCAGTTAAAGACTGTTCGAGATTTACGAGAAGAGGTTAAATTCTCTACAACAAAAAATAAACTAAAAACATCTAAACTAGGTCTACAAAAATATATAAAAAATTATATTGCTAGATTATTAAACAGTGATGAATTTATAAAAGAAAACACTAATACAAATATTAGCGATATTAATATCCAAAAGATTGCGAATAGTATTTCTGTTAACTTTAAAAACTATATTTCAGATGAGTTCGTGTATAATATACATGCTGTAGATAAAGACTTAATTTTAAATATTCCCAAGAAAGTTCTTAATGAAGTACCTAACGTATTACAATTAATTTCAATAAACAAAAATGGAAAACAATTAAAAGTTCAAACTAATAATATATCAACACCTAATAGTATGTTGAGTATAAATGAACTGTTTTCAAATTTTGAAAGGTTACCTGGTAGATACTTTAGAGGAGAAAGCAAAACTATAGACAACTTAAAGTTTTCTCATGAGAAGGGGCTAATAGAAAAATATCTAGCAAATGACTTATATCATTTATCTGGTAATAAACAGAATGCTAAAATAAAACAACTGTTTAATAATACTAATCCAACAAACAATTTAACTCAAAGATATAACCCTAACTTATACAATAGTCCGCTTAGATGGAAACATGTTGATATTTTTCCATATCAACTATCATTTAAAAACACTGGCACGACAAATTTCTATTCTAATGGATTAACGTTTAATATTAACTTGTCTGCATTTAACGGTCGTGAGTACGTAGTACCAAATCCATATAAATATGAACCAGGGGTTAAAGCGGTCGGATATATTAAAAATAGTAAAACAGGTGAGATTCTTCGCAATATAAAAATAAAACAAAGAACCCCGCTAATTTTTAAATCAAAAACTAGCACGTACAAGAATGATACTCAAGGAGCTTCTGTAGATGTTTATAATAATAAATTACTCCGCAACTACGGATATCAAAGCCAAGAGAATAGTTTAGAGTACTCTGCTACAGGTATAAACAGAAGAGAAGACAATATAAGCTTTTGGAACGACGCTCATGGTCAAATAGATTGGAAGAATACCGACACATATCCGATAAGCGTATTAAATGTTTATCCGGAGACTTCTCGCCTAGATGACTTGTTAATAACTAACAAGACAGGCATTAAATTACGTAGTGATGTATATGGTAATGAGTTTTACTTTATAAAGCCCGTCTACCCAAAGAGATACGCAGGAACAACCTATATAGAAGCTGAGGACACTACAACATCTGGGTGCACAACAGCGGCTGACTATTATGACGGGTTATATTTCAATCCATTGCTATCTGCTTTATCTGCAGCTGAATATGAAGCATCGGGAACTTTATATTCAAGTGTGACTGGAATGTATGATGAATTTATTGTAAATGATTCAACACTATGTTCTATAGCTGGAGCTGCGCTTCATGCCGAAATGGCTGCTCCGTTAACTGATTTTTCATGTACTACTATTCACACAGAGGCGTTATCATGTGGATCAGTTTCTGCAGTATCTGGTATTGATGGTGGTCCGTTTTTAAGTCATCCTGGTACATCTACAGATTTATTGAAAGGATATTTTACTGATACAACAGTACCATATTTTACAATTGATGCAACAGTTATATATTCTAACACAACAACTACATGGGAGTTGTCAACAACTAACGAAATAGCAACATCCGCTGTTCGATTGTTCGACCAACAATTTATAGGTGCTGGTGAGATTTATGTAAGGAATATATTTACACAAACAGTAGATCCATTATCGACAGCATTCGTCAACGTCTTTAATAAGCATACAACCGGTGATACAAAATCTAATATTCTATCAACAAGTAATATATTAGATTTTGATATTATTGAAAATACAATTTATATCCAGACATCAGCAGAAACAGTAACAGAATTATATGACTTCGTGAATGGATCATTTAAAAACAATGCTAGTTCGAAATCCATCGTAACGTAGTAAATAATTAAAATGTTTAGTACTAAACAATCAGATATATTTTACAATGATGAAACAAAGGAAATGTTTGTTTGTAAGGTAAGTGCGATCTCTGCTGATAGGTGCGATGGTACTAGTGAGCTTGTATACGGTGCTGTTCCATTAGTATACAAAATCGATAAAAATACAAATTATAAAAGTAGAGTATATCCTAGAGATATAGATTCTTTCAGTTTGAGTGCTAATTCAGATTTATTTTCTTTAACACCTAATTGCCCTGAAGGTACCAATTTTAATTCTATAACAAAACCTCTTATTAATTATAATAAATCCACATCAAGATATTCAGTTACATTTTTAGGTAGATACAGTACCGACACAGAAGGATTAGGTCTCAATAATTATATTTTTCAAGATATAAATTCTTACTTTTATTTATTAGATGCAAATATATACATACCTAAAGCTAAATTTACTGATGATCAATTTACATTTGAAAGTGGACATTTAAATTCTGATTTATATGTTGTTGGTAATACTGTAAGGAATGATAAGCCGTCATGGTTTAATCCAGCAGACGTAGAAGTAGAGAGATCAACTGACTATAAAATTGCTCCTATGCATGTACAAGCAACAAGTAGTTTAGGTTTCAATTTAGCATTAGGTAATACAAATGTAGCAATAGATTCTGTCTCTGGTAATGTCGCTTTTCCATTCATGTATAGTGGAGGGTTTATAACTTATAACCCAAAGTATGTAGCTTATGATCCTGAATATACTATAAGAGTAGATTTTAGAGCGAGATCTTTTAGTGTACCATCCCCAACAGCTTATGGTAGCTCTCAATCAGTTGGCCAATCAGCAACAAGATGGGTACAACAATTCACTTCAGCGACATCACCAGCACATGCTGGTCCTGGGGAAGGTTTTTGTGTTTCGTTTTTTAAGAACCCACCTAAAAACTCTTATGTAATACCTAACGGAGTTGGCTCAACATTAGGGTACGCTAAAGCAGGGTTTAGTTCAAACGAAGTCGCTGGTACTGCTCAGGCAACAGACGGTCTATATGTTCATGATAATTGGAACCCGAACACTGGTCCATGGAAAATAAAACGTGATGACAAAGGATCCTTCCTTTCAAATATAAACCCCCAAGGATATCTTGGCCCAGCAGATAGTTTTCTCGGAGTCGGGTTCGATATTGGTGGAAATTTCGCCACAACAACAGAAGACAAGAATCAATGGTATGATGGTAATTCTACGTGGACAGCAACTCCATGTTCTATTGGTATAAGAGGGAGTAAGTATCATGATACTAAAGTTTTAACTGCCTTTGCAATGAATACAGTAGCTGCTTCAGCTGTTCCAATGCATACATCAGCTGCTAATGCTGACTTTGTAGATTATAGAATCGATTTATCAAACAAAGGAACAAAAGTTACCCTATATAATAAACTTACGAGCGCTACAGATTATAATACTATAACAGAATTCCGGTTAAATAAACTCGGTGGAACAGGAGCTGGTAATAATTATACCCCATGGGAAGGATTAAGATCTGCAGATCAAATTAAAGATAAAGAATGGCCACTATTAAACGTAGGGTTATCCTTTACCACTAGTGATAAAGCAAGTAGATTTGAATTACATAAGTTTGAAGTTACTGGTGTTAAAGTAACTAACCCATGGGAAGTAAAGATTGAGAAGAAGACTGAAGCAGCAAAGAGAATAGATTACTTACAAGAGTCCTCTAAAAACTTACGGAAGAAATTACTTAATGTAGAATCTGATGATCTAGTTGATGTAGAGATGGTTGTACCGGCGAAGAATATAATAGCTAACGCAATTAACGAGGAAACAAATAAACCTCAAATTACAATGTGTGATGGGAGTAATCCTGAGGTTATCGAAGATGATGTAAATATTAAAATTACTGGTATAAGACCAGAACAAGTTGACAAGGCTATTGAACAAGTCGGAGAGAGTGGCTATTTACCTAAAATACCAGGAGGGGTAACTACTATTAAACATGTTGGAAAGGACATTAATATCGATACTGTTATAGCAGCAGAAGCAGAAGCAGAACCTAGTGAAACTGATTTTAATAAAGGATGGAAGCACGAACTCATGTGTGTGTATAATGGTAACCCTAACGTAGGCATCGTGCAGCATGGAATCGCTGGTGCGGTCTCTACTGACGGTATGATTAATTTAGGTGAATCGTTATATGCAGCAACTTGGAAGTCCGCCGGCACCAACAAACCCGACTGGTGGAAAGGAGCAACCAATTATAGGGTAAATTGGTGGGCGAATCATATTTATATGGTAATGTATAAAGGAGATAGTCTAGATAAAATAGAGTATGGTATAATATATCGAGCTTGGGATGTATATAGAACTAACATTTCCGGAGGTAATCCACCAGGCCATGGAAAACAGGGTGGGGAATCTATATCTAGAGAAAGATTACTTACAAAGATTAAAAATATAGATAATACTAAAACATTGGAGCAATCAATAATTACCGATTGGCAAAATAGTGGTCTTGATTTAAAGACTGGTCAAATATGGATGATAGATAATTTTAATCCTAGTGAACTGGCGAATCAGCCAATACCGAGTCTAGAAGGTGGGTTCACCACAGGGGCGGATGGTAGCATGGCAGATGCATTTATAGGAGAACAAGAAAGAGAAGGGGAAGATTCTGCACGATATCAATTAAGTAATCCAACATTTGTAATAGCTCCCATCGATGGTTCCCTTAAATGTCTTGCACCGGGTGATGATGATGGAGGTGGAGGTACAAGCACCGGTGGCAATCCAGTTATTAAAGGGATCGGCCAGGCGCCATTAATAATACAGTAGATATGAATACGTTTACATATACAGTAACAGCAACACCGTTAGCAACAGCGGGTACTAAGACTAAGTCTCAGTCGCTGACTGGTACTACTGATGTTACGTTTTCATTAGCTGGGCTATCTGCTTATGATGCATCCGTCGGCGGTGCTCATAGAATGAATAAAGTTGTTGTTGATTTTGATGATGGATAGGAATTAGTTATAACTAGACCATTATCTGGAACTGAAATACCATCTTTAACTGGTAATACATTTAAACATGTAATACAAACTGAGATTGTTGATAAAGCTAAGAGACATGTATATTTTACAATTTATAGAGACGACATGCTCGTAGATGTTGTAGACTTAAAGTTTACAATGTTTCAACCACCCATTACTACATACGAAGATATTAACTTACTTAAAACAGACTATTTTAATAATGATGACGATGATGAGAAAATGTTGTTGACCTTTATTAATAAGAACCCAGAAGTATTAGGTATAAGTTTATTAGATTTAGATATACCAAAGGAAGCTTCCTTTGACCCGTCAATTACCCAAAGTCAGGGGGTAAGTGCAAATTCATTTAATGTAGGTTTTACAACTGAATATATACAAACACAAGCATCGGATTCTAATACAGGTGGTGCTATTCAAGTAAACTTAGGTAACAATCTCAACGCAATGGGATTACCAAAAGAAAATGGTAAGGTGTCTTTCAAATGGAGAACAAGAGCTGCAGATACTGCAGCTGGTGGAAATACCAATGCAGTAATAAACTTACCTAACAACCCAACATTATTTTATATACCATTAACTGCCAATTCTGGGTTCGTACACTTAAGCGGATTCTTAACTTGGAATTGCAACGATTTATTAAAAGATATAGATTTAAGTACAAAAACAATAACAGTACCATTACTTGATATTACTGGTACTAAAACAACCTTTAATTTATCAAATTATTACTTTACTAATGTAAACGTTGGAGTAGGGACGTCAATGACAGGTCTTACCTCTGGTGGATACTTTTACGTAGATTTATACGATATTACAGGGTGTGATAATATAACAACAACAACTAGTACGATTACAGCGTTTGTAAATTACTAATAGAATTAAATAATTATATGGCCATAGAAGATGAAATTATTAATATTACCGATATAGATGTAGGTACGGAAATATTAAACAACGATAAGCTGATTATCGAGACTAATAATGGTACTAAGCTAGTAGCTTTTAAAGACCTAGTTATTGGTGAGGATAACATTACATTTAAAGACAAACTGGTTCAAGGAGCCGATGCCACTGGAGCATCATCTACTACAACGTCTGTCGTCACAGGATACAATATATTAACATCAGATACAACAGCTGGTCACGTAATAAAGTATGCCGATATTAGTGGTACTGTTGAATTAGGTAAATTTAATTACAATGGAGTCGCTAAGTTTGCCGAACTCTCTGCTACAATCGCACAGAACCAAGCTAGTATTGCAAACGCGAACGAGAACCTGACAACTATCAATCAAATACTACAGAATTCATCATCAGCAGCTCTTGCTGCTGTTACTGTAACACTGAGTGCTACCAATTTTAAACTTGGTACTGCTGATAGTGCTAACAATGGTACTAAAGCAGTAGGGTTTAGTAATATAGACCTTAACCCAACAACTACTAACCCTGACTGCACTTTTACAGAAAATCCATTTAAAATTATATACCCGAGTGATAGTGATGCTTCGTATACGGCTAGTTGGATACTATACATAGCTGATATAGTAGTTAAACATCGCACCGGGAACGATGAAGTAATATTATATGTTAATAATAGCGCAGTAGCTCGCGCAAGGTTTTCGAGAGATGGATCAGGTTCGACCATGACAGCAAAGATTCAAACCTTTCAATATATTCCAACCAGTGCTGAAGTTACATTGCAATTTAGTGGAGCTAAAAACACAGCCACAAGAAAAGGAACTACTTTTGCTGGAGTAAAAATTAGTTAAATAAATGAAAGTTAATTCTATTACTACAGACAGTGTTGTACCAGTTGAGTATAGTCATACTCATGATGGCAAAATATTGTTCCGTAAATATAGAGAGAACTTCGATTTCGGACTAACAGTAGATCAATACTATTTTAATAAAGACGCTAAAGATAAAAAAACTAATTATAACACACAATACACTCTTACTGATTTACAACCATTATCTACAATAGCTGAAATACATATTCCATTTACCGAAGAGTCAGTAAATGTATTTTCTTCTACTATACAACATGATGGAAAATATTTAAAAACTGATTATACAACAAATATAAATTCTATTTCATCTACATTTGTAGATTCTTCTGAATTTAGTACTTTAAGTAGTCAGTTTTTCTTTACACTTAATCTTAGTACTATTTCAGTACCTCAATCTGCAAATATTACTCAGAGGGAAGATAGAATTACTATAAGTCAAGATTATAATAGTATTACATATTATCTTAGTGCACCTACTCATCAAAATACTACTGCACTATGGACAACAACTGGACCTTCATATTTTAACTATGCATTAGATAATAATAAGCTCACAATACTTTCACCGAAGGAATATACTTCAACACCTGGAACGTCTGCTAATGTTTTAGTTAATACAGAGGTTAGTTTTTTAGATGTTGATAATGGTAGTTTCTCTTCTAGTACTTCAGGCACAAACGCTGCGTGCGGAGATAAGTGGACAATTGATAGTGGTACTAACGGTGGTCTAGGTGATGGTAATTCAAAATGGGATTGGAAAACAGGTGCAGCAACACATACAGCGGCCGCCGGTGCTGATAATTTATATCAAGACGTAAATACAATTTTAGGTAATAATTATGAAGTTACTTTAACTATTTCTAATTACAGCGCTGGAACTGTAACAGTATTCATAGGAACAACTGACGGTAACGCAGTACCATCAGAGAACGGGACACATACCGTAATTGTTGATGCAGATAATAACGTACCGAATAGATTATTTATCCAAGCCTCTGCGACTTTTGTTGGAACGGTCGATGACATATCAGTAGTTATGATACCTAAACAATCGTTACATTGGAAGGCCCCAGCTACATCATGGCAGTCAGAAATGTCAACATTAAGTGCTAGTTACTTTGATATTAATAGATCTATTCTTACAAAGGATTTTAAATCTATACCAAACAGTTACACAAAATACACCTCTTCTTTTAATACAGATACTGTAGATTTAAATACATCAACAGTTGTTAATCATATAAGTAATAATTACTTTGTATATACTAACAATTACAATTTCTATGACAGTTCTAATTCTGTTAATGGAAGTAAAAATAAAGCTCACGTAGACTTTTTTCCGTTAAAAAACCAAGCAACGTTACATGAATATTATTCAGAGAACAATCACTTTAACTCTGAACCTGACTATTTAAATCGTATATATGAAAAGGTAAATGCAGGTACAAATCAACAACGAGGTTATGATAAAATAGGACTGTCCTATAATATTGGTACATATGATATTGTATTTAAACCAAATAAGCTTACATACTTTACTACCCCTAATTCCCTAGCACCTTATACAGTCTTAAACATTAAAGACTCAAAATTAGAAAAGCTAGGATCAGTTGCTGGTGATAATCCGTTAATGTCTGATAAGGTGTTTAAGCGCAGAGAGAATGTAAAAAGTAATTCGTTTAGTAATAATGTAGATCCAGTATATTTATGTAGCTGGTTATCTGGTAATAGTGACGGAGATAAAAGATGGGTAGATAGATACTACAACCCAACCATCTCTGATTTTACTAATGCATTATCAGGTACATCTTATTATAAAGTAGTAACAG
>Ga0115000_10002250_pt1 | contig 16818 bp, 17 predicted proteins | sample ArcticOcean_MG_C_6_FD_89690 | JGI IMG/M metagenome (GOLD analysis project Ga0115000, IMG submission 89690) | Marine microbial communities from western Arctic Ocean - ArcticOcean_MG_CB8_128 | ecosystem: Environmental > Aquatic > Marine > Oceanic | place: Arctic Ocean: Canada Basin | collected...
GGTGTTTCTTGAACTAAACCATATAGCTCAGATGTTGAAGCTTGATAAAATTTAGTCTTTTTTTCAAATCCTAAAATACGAATTGCCTCAAGTATTCTTAGAGGTCCCAGAGCATCTGAATTAGCAGTATATTCTGGCTCTTCAAACGAAACAGCGACATGGCTTTGCGCTGCTAGATTATAAATCTCGTCTGGCCTCACCTTTTGTATTATTTGAGTTAGGCTTAATGAGTCAGTCATATCTCCATGATGAAGATAGAATGGTCTTCCTTTCTCATGAAGATCATGAAACAAATGATCAATTCTTGAAGTGTTAAAAGACGAGCTTCGACGCTTCATCCCATGAACTTCGTAGCCTTTATCTAGTAAAAATTCGGATAAATAAGCCCCATCTTGGCCAGTTACGCCAGTAATTAATGCTATTTTAGTCATTTCGTCTTCCTTCCATAATTATCTTCTATTCGCTCTATGTCATCTTCACCTAAATACTCTCCTGATTGCACCTCAATTATTTCCAAAGGAATATTTTTAGGATTAGATAATCGATGTAATTCTCCCAATGGGATAAAAGTAGATTCATTTTTCATTAATATAATCTCTTTATCTCCACTTTTAACCTTAGCGGTTCCTTTAACGACCACCCAATGCTCAGCCCTTTTTGAATGTTTTTGAAGGCTTAAGCTTGCACCTGGATTAACTTGGATTCTTTTAACCTTAAAGTTTTCACCTTCATCAATTGTCATATACCAACCCCATGGTCGATGAACTTTTGAATGGTGGGCACCTTCTGTTCTGTTTTCTTTATCAAGCTTAGTTACTATCTCTTTAACGTCTTGGCTGTTTTCTCTATTAGCCACTAAAACTGCATCAGGAGTTTCTACGACTATAATGTCTTCTAATCCAACTACCCCTACTAATCTATGAGTAGAGTGAATTAATGAATTTCTTGTATCTTTAATAACTACATCGCCATGAGTCACATTACCGGTTTTATTTTTATTTTCATAAGACCACAATCTATCCCATGAACCTAAATCACTCCAGCCTGCATCTAGTGGAACTACTTTGAGAGGAATACCGGCATCATTACACTTTTCAATGACTGCATAATCAATTGATTCACTTGGTATTTTAGAGAAATTTTCTTGATCAGGTCTAATGAACTGACTGTCTTTTGTATTTTTCTTCAAAGCATTCAATGACGCTTCAAAAATATCCAACCTTAAAGACTTAATAGCATTTAACCAAATACTAGCTCTAACTACAAATATACCGCTGTTCCATAAAAAATTTTTAGATTCAATATATTTTTTTGCTTTTTCTAAAGAAGGCTTTTCTATAAATTTCTCAACACTAAACTCATTATGATTTCCTGCTCTCATATCGTGTTTAATGTAGCCATATCCGATTTCAGGCTTGTCTGGAGTAATGCCCATTATTACAATTGAGCCCTCGCTTGCAGATTTAACACAATTTCTCAGAGCTTTTGAGAACGCATTGGGATTACGAATAATTTGATCTGATGGGGTCACAATTAAAATTGGATCATCATCTTCTTTCTCAGCCATTATTGCTGCCATTGTAAGGGCTGGTGCAGTATTTTTTCCAACAGGTTCTAATAATATTTTGGCTGAAGTAACACCTGATTGCTGCAACTGTTCTAATGCAATAAATCTATGCTCTTCGTTTGTTACTACCAAAGTATTACTGACGTTAAATTCTATTTGATTAAATTGGCTTACTCTTTTTATAGCCATCTGAAATAAACTTTCAGAACCTGTAAGAGTTATAAATTGCTTTGGGTAACTTGATCTTGATAATGGCCAAAGTCTTGAGCCTGAGCCACCACATAAAATTACTGGGGTGATATTAATGTCATTATTCATAAAAGTTACCTTTAATCATTTCCTAAGGCGTTCTGCACTGAATCTATTTCTTTTTTAAGTGCTTCGTATTCTAACTTCTTTCTATTTAAAAACCCAACTGTAAGACTGGTTTTTTCAATCAGACCTTTTTTTGTTAATAAATAAAGATATCCTAGCTTGTTTGGATTTGCATTAAAATTTTCTAGCTTAATATGGCCAATATTAATTAATGCTTTTAAGCAATAATTGATGCTGCCCAAGCTCACACCCAATTCTTTTGCTAATTCACGCTGTGAAATCGATGGTTTGCCCTCAATTGTTTTAAGTAATTTAAAATGTAAATCTGGATTTAGTGTTTTTAACTTTTTTGAGGAACTTAACAACGCTACCGCCCTGTCCGCGATATACGCAACATGAATGATGGCCTACATAAACTATTATTTATCATATACTTAACCATTGTTCAATTTTGAACAATACAGTTAGAATACTCTTGATATAAATATTCGTCAACATTGGAAATGGTTTAAATTATAGGTTGATAAAAAATTCTGCATCTAAAAAAGAAGATGCGTTTTTATCTTTGTCCGATAGTAAGATATTGGATTGATTTGGCCAGTTTATTGACAAATCTGTATCGTTCCAGATGATAGACCGTTCCGAATCATGGTGATAAAAATTAGTTGTTTTATACATAACTTCTGCAAAATCAGATATAACAAAAAAACCATGAGCAAAACCTTCTGGAACCCATAGTTGCTTTTTGGTTACTGCATTTAATGTTTGATAAACAAACTTTCCAAATGATGCTGATGATTTTCTTAGGTCAACAACAACATCAAATACTTCTCCTTGAAGGACGCTTACTAATTTTCCTTGAGCCTTAGGAGGTAATTGATAATGCAAACCTCTTAATGTATTTTTTTTTGATTTTGAATAATTATCCTGAACAAAAGAAATACTCTTACCAGTCGCCTTATCAAACTTTTCCTGATTGAAGCTTTCGTAAAAAAACCCCCTATCATCTTCAAAAATATCTGGCTCGAGCAATAAAACTTCTGGGATCTGTAATTTTGTACTTTTCATTTAGTCTATTAAGCCTTTTAAATATTCTCGATAATTATTATTGTGCTTTTCTTCTGCCAAGCTCAATAAATTTTCATTAGTTATCCAGCCTTTTCTGAAAGAAATCTCTTCAATACATGCAATTTTTTGCCCTTGTCGCTTTTCAACAGTAGCTATATATTGATTAGCCTCTAGTAAGGATTCGTGAGTTCCTGAGTCTAGCCAGGTAAATCCTCGATTTAAAACCTCAACATTTAATTTATCTTCATTCATGTATATTTTATTTAGATCGGTTATTTCTAATTCACCCCTATGAGAAGGTTTAAGACTTTTTGCAAACTCAACTACTTTTTCATCATAAAAATATAGCCCTGTTACAGCATAATTAGATTTAGTTATTTTGGGTTTTTCTTCGATTGAGATCGCTTTGTGGTTATTGTCAAATTCAACTACTCCATATCTTTCTGGGTCTGATACATGGTATGCAAATATTGTTGCATCTTCATTATTTGAAGCATTTAAAAGTAGATTGGTCATATCATTCCCATGGAATATATTGTCTCCTAAAATTAAAGCGGACAAATCGTCACCAATAAAATCTTCAGCTAAAATAAAAGCTTGAGCTAGCCCATCTGGAGATGGTTGAATTTGGTATGAAATATCTAATCCCCAAATGTGCCCATCTCCGAGTAATGCTTTGTACTGTGAAATATCTTTAGGAGTTGATATTAGTAATATCTCTCTAATACCTGCAATCATAAGAGTTGCAAGAGGGTAATAAATCATTGGCTTATCAAAAATTGGAAGGAGCTGTTTTGAAATTACCTTTGTTAGTGGGTATAGTCTTGAACCAGTTCCACCTGCAAGAATTATCCCTTTTCGGTTGCTAATAGCCATTTTTATACTCGCCTTTATCACCAATTATTATTTTTAACTCATTTTGCCATTCTGGGCATTTTATTTCAAAGGTTTTAATTAATTTTTCATTATTTAATAAAGAGTTTAATGGTCTTGTGGCTAAAGTAGGGAAATCAGTCGTCCGAATTGGTTTAATGTTACTTAGTACACATTTGAGCTCTAATCCCAATTCGTTTGCATTAATAATTATTTCTTTTGCAAATTCAAACCAACTAGCCTTCCCTAAACATACTAAATTATAAATTCCATATAAATTATTTTTTTCGATTTGTTCTATTTTTTTTACTATCTCAAATATAGAGTTTGCAATAAAAATCGCCGATGTAGGTGCGCCTATTTGGTCAGAAACAATATTCAATCCACTTTTTTTCTTTGCCATGTCAAGAATTGTTGTTAAGAAATTTTTACCCCTTAAGCTATATACCCAACTGGTTCTTATAATGATATGTTTTGGGTTGTATTCCTTAATAGAAATTTCTGCATCATATTTAGATTTACCATATACCGACTGAGGGTTACCTTTGTCAGTTTCGTTATAAGGGCCTACTTTTGAACCATCAAAAATATAATCGGTCGAGAGTTGAATCAATGGAATACCCAGTTTTTTTGATTTTATAGCTAAGAATTTTGGGCCTTCCAAGTTTATTTTAAAAACAAGTTCTGGCTCTTTTTCGGCCTGATCCACATTTGTATATGCCGCAGGATTTATTATTAGATCTGGCTTTATATCATTAATTACTTTCTCCATCTGATCAATGTTTGTAAGATCAAAACTTTCTCTGGTTACCCCAAAAACCTCATAAAAAGATGACAACTTTTGGTTAATGTAAAAACCAACTTGGCCATTTACTCCAGTAAGAAGTATCTTCATGAGTAGTGCTTATCAACCCATTTTTTATAGTCACCACTAATAATATTTCCTATCCATTCATCATGATTAAGATACCATTTAATAGTTTTAGCCATACCTGACTCGAAAGTATGTTTAGGTTGCCAGCCAAGTTCTTTCTGAATCTTAGAAGAGTCTATTGCATAACGTCGATCATGGCCTGGGCGATCTTTTACAAAAGAAATTTGTTTTGCATAGGAATTTTTATCTTGTCTAGGCTTAAGATCGTCTAATAATTTACATATCAACTCAACGACTTGTATATTAGTTCTCTCAATACTACCGCCAATATTATAAGTTTCCCCAACCAACCCATCCTTCATAACCAATCTAATGCCATCACAATGATCATCAACATATAGCCAATCTCTAATCTGTTTGCCATCGCCATATAAAGGTAATTGCTTACCATTTATTGCATTGATAATACACAAGGGAATTAATTTTTCTGGGAACTGAAAAGATCCGTAATTATTTGAACAATTAGTTGTTATAACAGGTAATTTATAAGTTTGATGCCATGCCCTGACTAAATGATCACTAGCTGCCTTGCTTGCACTATATGGACTATTTGGGATATATCTATTTTCTTCAGTAAAGGGATGTGCTTTTATATCTAAATCTCCGTAAACTTCATCAGTAGAAATATGTACAAAACGAAAATCTTGTTTTTGTTTTTCTGCTAGCAATTCCCAATACAAAAGAGTGCTTTGTAATAGTTTGTACGTACCTATAATATTTGTGTCGATAAAGTCTCCAGGCTCAGATATAGACCTATCCACATGGCTTTCAGCAGCAAAATTTATTATTACTCTTGGTTTGTATTTTTTGAGCACTGAGGAAACAAGGTCAGAATCGCCAATACATCCTTTGACAAAAAAATGCCTGGTATTTTTTGATAAAGAAGATAGGTTATCTAAATTACCGGCATAAGTTAAATTGTCTAAAGAAACTACGCTCTCATCTTCACTATCAAGCCAATTTAAAACAAAATTTGACCCAATAAAACCAGCAGCTCCTGTAACTAGAATTGTCATATTAGGCCTTAATTTTATCCTTAGGCAAGCTGCAACCTTTCTTCAATTAGTTCACATAAAATATGGCCAATCAATATATGCGCTTCTTGAATACGCGCTGTAGAATCTGAATCTATTGTAATCGAGTAATCTGAAATTTCTTTTGCTCTACCTCCATCATTTCCTGTGAGTGCAATAGACCTAATTCCTAAATTTGAAGCAGTTTTAAAGGCATTAAGGATATTTTTACTATTTCCTGAAGTAGAAATACCAACCAATACATCACCAGATGAACCTAAGGCCTCCAGTTGGCGTGAAAAAATTTGATCAAAACCATAGTCATTTCCCACGCTAGTTAAAATTGAGGTATCAGTTGTTAATGCCACAGACTTTAAAGCAGGACGGTCTCTCCTAAAACGTCCTACCAATTCTGCTGCTATATGCTGACTATCAGAAGCACTTCCTCCATTTCCACACCAAAAAATAGTGCCTTTATTCGCTAAGCAGTCTGCCAATACTCCACTTAATAACTCAATAGAGCCGGCATCAGAGGCCAAAACTTTGTTTATTACATCGAGATGATCAGAAAAAATTTTTTTTATATTGCCTGGCATAATTTTTACCGCCTAAAAGCTTAGTTGTATAAATTGTAGAATAATTATTTTAACTCATTATAAATTAGGTGTATTAAATAAGCTTAAAAAAAGCCGGCAAAGCCGGCTTTATTATAGTATTTAATGTGTTATTCGGTTTTCTTTATCTAAAAGCATTTTTATCCTTAACTTTTCTTTTTTATAAAGTCTTAACCTTAAATCAGGTACATAATTTTTATAAGCTTGCTTAATTATATCTTTTAAAGCTTGATGTCTATTCTTAAGTTCTCTGAGATTCATACTGTTCCTTTTTAATTTAAAAAATTTAAAAAAATTGTATTTCTAGCTCACTTAAATTTAAAGCACCATCTCGACCTTTTAATAAAATTACATAATTACACTTACATAAATAACTTTATACCAATTAAAAAAAAATTCTAGTATTATTTAATTAAATTAATATTAAAGTTTTTCCAAATTTCAATATGAACTATGTCGACAAAAAAGTTTTAGAAGATGTTCAATTTTATGTCACTACAAAATATTCTTGTGGCTATATAAACGGTCGAGATGCTCAATCCCTAGTTGCGACTCCATACAAAAATATCAATAGTAAAAATTTTAACAGTCTTATAAATAAGGGTTTTAGAAGAAGTGGTCAGTATGTTTACAAACCAAACTGTAAAGATTGTACTGCCTGTATACCTATTAGGATATTAGCATCAAGTTTTATTGCTAGTCGATCACAAAAAAGAGTAAAAAAATATCTCGATAAACTTTCAGTTAAATTGCTACCCTTGACTTTTGATGAAGAACATTACAATTTATATGTAAATTATCAAAATAATAGGCATAGAAATAATAGTGAAAGTGAGGATGATATAGCTGACTATAATGATTTCTTAGTTAAGAGTAATGTTAATTCAAAAATTGTCGAATTTAGACTTAATAATCAACTTAAAATGGTCACTATCATAGATATTATTGATGATGGAATTTCAGCTGTTTATACGTTTTACGATTGTAGTGATCTAAAGTTGAGCTTAGGGACAATGTCTATTATTTGGTTGCTTGATTTATGTAAAAAAGAAAAATTTTCTTTTCTTTATCTTGGTTATTGGATTTATGAAAGTCAAAAAATGAAATATAAAACAAACTTTAAACCCTATGAGTTAATGATTGAAGGTGTTTGGCAAGAAGCAGCCGACTAAATAGCGTGTTACAATTTTCTTTTTTACCAAACATTCACTGATGAAAAAATTATATATTTTTGGTGTAGGGCTAATAGGTGGTTCAATAGCTCTTAAAGCTCGTGGATTGAATATTTTTGATGAAATAATTGGCATTGGGAGAGTTGGTGGGAATTCCTTAGAGGATCTCGTAAAGTCTGGTGTGCTTAACTCTTCATTTACAAAAATAGATAGGAGCATAAATGAAGCTACCTTGATTATTATTGCGGCTCCAGTAGCTCAAACAAAAATTATTTTAAAGGAAATTGAGCCCTTTCTCCATGCTAATACAATTATAACTGATGTAGGTAGCACAAAATCAAACGTCATGAATGAGGCAAGGCTTGTTTTAAAAAGTAAATTTTCCCAGTTTATTGGCTCCCATCCAATTGCTGGATCAGAGAAACACGGTGCATCAGCAGCAAAAAAAGATTTATTCCAAAATAAGAATATTATTCTTACCCCTAATAATGAAAATTCTTTAGAGCAAATTACAAAACTTACAGAATTTTGGGAATTATTGGGAGGTATAGTTACAAATATGAAGGCTGATGATCATGACCAAATATTTTCAACAGTTAGTCACCTACCGCATTTAATAGCTTTCAGCTTAGTTAATCTTATTAATAACAAAAAAAATAAAAAGACTTTATTAAATTTTGCGGCTAGTGGGTTTAGAGATTTCTCAAGAATTGCTGCAAGTTCGCCAGAGGTTTGGAGAGACATTACAATTCAAAACCGAGAATCAATAATTAAAGATCTTAAATTATTTCAAAAAGAAATTACTAAATTAACTAATCTTATAGAAGTAAAAGACCAAAAAAAGTTAGAGAATTATTTAAAATCGGCTAGCAGTACAAGAAAAAATTGGACAGAAGAGGGTTAAGTGAAACAAAAAAAACTAAACGCATCATTAGTTGCTAATGGAAAAATTTACCTGCCTGGTTCCAAAAGCATTACTAACAGATTGCTACTAATGTCGGCTCTATCTAATGGGGAGACATTGATACAAAATTACCTTGATTCAGATGACACAAAACAAATGCTAAATGCTCTAAGGATACTGAAAGTTGAATTTAATATAATAGAAAAAAAAGATATATTAATCAAAGGTCGTAACCATAAATTTTTAAACAAAAATGCTAAATTATTCTTAGGGAATGCAGGTACAGTATTTAGGCCGCTTACGGCAGTTCTTTCTATTATGGGTGGTAAATACTATCTAAAAGGTACAAGTAGGATGCACGAACGTCCTATTAAAGACTTAGTTGATTCTTTAACACAGATTGGAGCTAAAATTGATTACATTGATAATCCAGGATATCCCCCACTTAAGATATCTTCTGGCAACATAATATGTAATAAAAATATCAAAATTAAAGGAAATATTTCAAGCCAATACTTAACTGCACTATTAATTGCCGGTCCATTATGTAACCAAGATCTAAAAATTCAAATAATTGGTGATCTTATTTCAAAACCATACATTGATATAACATTAAGGCTACTGGATCAATTCGGCATTAAATATAAAAAAAATAATGAATGGACAAATTTTACTTTAAGTTCTTCAGCTAGATTTAAGAGCCCGAAAAAAATTAAAGTAGAGGGTGATGCTTCATCAGCTTCTTATTTTTTTGCAGCTGGAGCAATTGGGGGCTCTGTTGAAGTCGCTAATATCAACAAGTCCAGCATACAAGGTGATTTAGAATTTTTAGAAATCATAAAAAAAATGGGTGCAAATATCGAATACCTTTCAAACTCAATTAAGGTTTCAAAAGAAAGACAAATGATTGGTATGACTGTTGATTGTAAAAAAATTCCAGATGCAGCAATGACCTTAGCTATTTTAGCTCTATTTGCAAAAGGATCCACAACTCTTAAATCTATTGGGAGTTGGCGAGTAAAGGAAACTGATAGAATTTTAGCAATGGAAACTGAATTAAAAAAGTTAGGCGCGTCTGTTTCGACAACAAAAAGCTCAATAACAATCAAGCCTCCGAAAGTTATAAATAATAATATTATTATCGATACTTATGACGATCATAGAATGGCAATGTGTTTTTCTTTAGTATGTCTAGCAAATAAAAATATTGTAATTAATGATCCAGAATGTACAAATAAAACATATCCAAATTTCTTCAAAGATTTTGGAGAGATTATTGACTAAAAAAAATTATCCACTTGTTATAGCTATTGATGGTCCAGCAGGTTCTGGAAAAGGAACAGTAGCTCAAAAACTATCATCCAGGTTGAATTATCACTACCTTGATTCTGGAGCAATTTATAGAGTTATTGCTTATGCCGCTAAGAATAAAAATATAAAGCCAGAATGCATTAGCAGCTTAATAAAACTAGTTGCTGACTCCCAAATTCAATTTAAAGAAAATAATATTTGGCTTAATGGTATTGAAATAACAGATCTTATTAGAACTGAAATTATAGGCAAGTTAGCGTCCGAAATTGCAATACACAATGAATTAAGAATATCTATTCTTGATTATCAAAGAAGTTTTTGTAAGGTTCCTGGTCTCATTGCAGAAGGTCGAGATATGACAAGTGTTGTTTTTCCTAATGCTGATTTAAAAATATACTTAAATGCAAGTGTTGATGAAAGAGCAAAAAGAAGATATAAACAATTGAAATCAAAAGGAAATGATGTTAATCTTTCTAATCTAACGAAAGAAATAAGCAGAAGAGACTCAAGAGATAAAAATAGAGAGGTATCCCCTCTTATTTTAGTAAAAGATGCATATGTTTTAGAAACAGATGATCTCAACGAGAATCAAACAGTTGATAAAATATTAAGTTTATTTAAAAAGTTACAAAAAGGGCTGATAACTCAAAATTATCAGTAAAATTCAATTTCCCCATCGCTAGTTGGGATTACATAGTTAAGGTTAATAATTAATGGCAACCACAGATATCATAAAAGATTTAAATCCAGAAAGTTTTGCGGCATTATTTGAAGAAAGTATGGCACTTAAAGAAATGCGTCAGGGTGAAGTTATAACTGCTGAAGTTATTTCAGTGGAAAGTGACTTCGTTACAGTGAGTGCGGGACTTAAATCAGAAAGCATTATCAAAACAGAAGAATTTTTAGACGATAAAGGAACTATTGAAGTTGTTTTAGGTGATCATGTAAAGGTTGCTATAGAAAAAATAGAAGATGGTTATGGCTCAACAATTTTATCCAGAGTTAAAGCAAAACAAATGCAAGCATGGATTGACCTTGAAGATGCAATGAATGATGGAACAATTGTTAACGGCTTCGTGAGTACTAAAGTTAAAGGTGGTTTAAGAGTTACAGTAAATGGAATAATGGCCTTTTTACCAGGATCTTTGGTTGATGTTAGACCTGTTAAAGATACATCGCCTTTTGAGAATAAAGAGTGTGAGTTAAAAATAATAAAAATTGATCGTAAAAGAAATAATGTTGTAGTTTCACGAAAAGCTGTAATTGAAGAACAATCTGGAACTAACACAGAAGCAGTAATCGCAACACTAATAGAAGGTGCAAATATAAAAGGAATTATAAAAAATATAACAGATTACGGAGCTTTTGTAGACTTGGGTGGCATTGATGGATTGCTTCATATAACTGATCTAGCCTGGAAGCGTATTAAGCATCCCTCAGAGATTTTAAATGTTGGAGACGAAATAGAAGCTCGTGTTCTAAAGTATGATAAAGAAAAAAATAGAGTTTCATTAGGTCTTAAACAACTAGATGATGATCCATGGGTCGGATTAAATAAGCGATACCCAATAAATACCAGAATATTTGGTAAAGTATCAAATTTGACTGACTATGGTGCCTTCATTGAAATTGAAACTGGAATTGAAGGATTGGTTCATGTTTCAGAAATGGATTGGACAAATAAAAACATACATCCATCAAAAGCAGTTCAATTAGGAGATGAAGTAGAGATAATGATCCTTGAGATTGATGAAAGTAGAAGAAGACTTTCCTTAGGTATGAAGCAATGCAAACCAAACCCATGGGAAGATTTTGCATCAGATCATAAAAAAGATGACAAAATTACTGGAAATATAAAATCAATTACTGATTTTGGTATGTTTATTGGGTTAGAAGGTAGTATTGATGGGTTAATTCATCTTTCTGATATTTCATGGACTGAGACAAGTGAAGAAGCTGTTAAAAAATATACGAAAGGTGATAGTGTTGAATCTCTTATCATATCAATTGATGTTGAAAAAGAAAGAATATCACTAGGTATTAAACAACTAACAGATGACCCTAATCCTGAGAGTAATACTGAAAATAAAACAGAAACTAAGTCAGAAACTAAGTCAGAAACTAAGTCAGAAGGCGAAAAAAAATCATCAAAACCAAAGGCTTCGCCTAAGAAAGATGCAGCTCCTAAAAATATAGAGAATGCAGGTACAACAAATTTAGGTGCACTTCTAAAAGCTAAGCTTGATGATGGAAAATAATGACTAAGTCAAAACTTATTAATCTACTAGCAGCTAACTTTTCACAGTTGGTTCATAAAGATGCAGAAATATCAGTAAAGGCTATTTTAGATGCAATGAGTAATTCTCTTAAAAATAATAATAGAATTGAAATAAGGGGATTTGGAAGTTTTAGTTTGAACTATCGTCCGCCACGAATAGGTAGAAACCCTAAAACGGGTGACAAGGTAAACGTTCCGGCAAAACATGTTCCACACTTTAAAGCAGGGAAAGAATTAAGAGCACGTGTTGATAAATAAAAATAATGAAAGAAAAAAAGTATATTCTTAAAGATTAGGATATGCTTTTTTTTTAAACTTAAAAAGTAACTCTACAATATGGTTGAATTCGAATTCTGGTGGCTATTGGTGATACCTTTCTTCTTTGCGCTCGGATGGCTAGCTGCTAGGGTTGATATCAAGCAGATAATTTCTGAGAGTACAGACTTACCATCAGCATATTTCAAGGGGTTACATTACCTAATTACAAATCAATATGAAAAAGCTATTGAAGCATTCGATGATGCAATAAAGATAAATAATAACTCCTTAGAACTGCATTTTGCTTTAGGGGCTCTGCTAAGAAGAACTGGTCAAATTGATAGAGCAATTAATCTTCATATAAATCTTCTTGAAAAAAGAGAACTCACACTTGAACAAAAAGAATCAGTAAAAGCTGAACTTGCACAAGATTATTTTAAAGCAGGTTTATACGGTCGCTCCGAGGAGCTTCTTTTAGCTTTAAATAGAGAGAGATATTATCAATTCTCATTAAATACATTACTTGATGTTTATGTAAAAGAGCATGAATGGGGAAAGGCAGTAGAGACGGCTACTGAATTAGAAAAAATATCAGGCGTGTCTTTTAGGATATCAGTTAGTCATTTTTTTTGTGAGATTGCAGTAAATCAAATCCTTAACAAAAAATACACATTAGCAAAAAAATCATTAGAACGAGCACTCGAAGAATCTAAAAATTGTACTAGAGCGAACATTCTCTTAGGAGATATTTACTCTGAAGAAAAATTATATGAAGAAGCAATAGTCTTTTGGAAAAAAATTGAATTTCAACAACCAGAGTATTTAGGTTTAGTTGCTCCAAAGATTATTGATGCATTTCAGACTATAAATAAAATAAATGAAGGTTTATCAATTCTTGCAAGATTTTTTGATATATACAAGCTTAAGTCATTACTGAATGTTTTATATGAAGCAGTGCTAGCTAATGAGGGACCAGCCCAAGCAGAAAATATAGCTAGGAAAGAGTTAATCCAAAGACCTAGTCTTTCTGCTTTAGATCAATTATTTCAAGCTCAGGCAATAGGAAAAACAAACAAAATTGACAATATAGAATTGATTCAACAAACAATTAAAAATACCATAGGTGACAGAAGGTTTTACATGTGTGATCAATGTGGGTTCAAGGCTCGTCAATTTCACTGGCAGTGCCCAGCCTGCAATGCCTGGGAATCGCTTCCATCAGAACCTGTTGATATAATTCTTAAGGGTAAATAATGAATGAAACTCCAAAATTATTTGTCGCAATAGATCAAAATGATATAAATAGTGCAAAAGAGTTAATCCAAAAGCTATCGCCAAAAATGTGTGGTATTAAAGTTGGTAAAGAATTATTTACGGCATGTGGACCTGAAGTTATTGAGTGGTCACAATCAAAAGGATTTAAAATATTCCTAGACTTAAAGTACCATGATATTCCTAATACAGTAGGTAAGGCTTGTTTTGCTGCTTCTAGAATGGGAGTTTCCATCTTAAATGTACATGCTCTTGGTGGGAAAGAGATGATGTTGGCAGCAAAAGAGGGTGTTGATAAATCAAATAATGATCCATCTCTAATTGCTGTAACATTGTTAACAAGTTTAGATGAAGTAGCATTAAAAAATATTGGGATTACTTCGTCAGTAAGCGATCAAGTGCTAAATCTTGCAAAAAGTGCAAGTCAAGCTGGCTTAGATGGAGTTGTTTGTTCAGCAAAAGATATCGCAAATATAAAAAATGAGCTTCCAGAAAAATTTTTATATGTGACGCCTGGTATTCGTCTAAGCAACAGCACCAAAGATGATCAAAAAAGAATAGCGACTCCAATTGAAGCTATAAAAATGGGATCAAATATTTTAGTTGTCGGTCGACCAATAACTCAGGCAAAAAATCCAGAAGCTGTTCTTAATGAGATTATGAATGAAATTTCTTAATTCCAAATAAAAGTTAAAATTTTATTCGTTACTAGTAATCATTGCTTCAATATCTTTTATATCTAACCTTTGCATTAAGTGCTCGTACTTATTAATTGAGTTGGCCTCAATTTCAATATCTGAAAAAGACTCATAAGGAGACTCATTAAAAAATGTGGCAATATTAGTAGTCAATTCTGGAATAATGGGTGTCAAGAAGATACTAACCAATCTAAAAGAGTGGAGACAAGTAGAGCAAATTTGATGAAGTTCCGAATTAACTACGTGCTGATCTCCATTTTTTGCAAGAATCCAAGGCTCTTTATGGCTAACAAATTCATTTAAAGCTTCGACTTGTGTCATCAAAAGTTTAGTTAACTTACTAAATAACCTTAGTTCATAATATTCTAGAACTAAATCTTTCATATCAATTATTCCTAAGATTAATTCTCTAGCTTTTTTGTCTTCAATATTTTTTATTGGAACGAGTTTATTCTCAAAATACTTACTAATAAAGCCAGATGTTCGACTTGGAATATTTATAAATTTACCTATAAGATCGCTATTAACTTTTGCTGAAAAATCTTGTAAATTTAAATCTATATCTTCCATCGAATCATTTAATTTTGAAGCGTAGTAATACCTCAAAAAATTTGGATCTTTAATATTATCAAGATAACTTCTTGCAGTTATAAATGTACCTCTTGATTTAGACATTTTTTCTCCATTAACTGTTAAGAAACCATGAGCATAAATCTTAGTTGGCTTTCTATAGCCTGAATATTCTAATGTAGCCGGCCAAAATAAGGCGTGAAAATATAGAATATCTTTACCAATGAAATGAACTAATTCAGTATCACTATTATTTTTCCAGAAATCAGTAAAAGATAATTTATTATTTTCTGTAAAATTCTTAAAGCTGGCCATATATCCTATTGGTGCATCTAACCATACATAGAAAAACTTTCCTGGTGCATCAGGAATTTCAAAGCCAAAATAAGGTGCATCTCTAGAGATATCCCAGTCTGAGAGGCCTGCTTTAAACCACTCTTCTAGCTTATTCCTTGCCTCTTTTTGTAAGGTTCCTGATTTAGTCCATTTTGATAAAAAATCAGAGCACTCCGATAATTTAAAAAAATAATGTTTAGTTTTCTTCTTCACAGGAGATGATCCAGTTAAAGCTGAATATGGATTAATTAAGTCCGTCGGATTGTATGTTGAGCCGCAAGATTCACATGAATCTCCATATTGATCTTTTGTTTTACATTTTGGACATTTACCTTTGATAAATCGATCAGGTAAAAACATCTCTTTATCAGGATCATAAAATTGCTCTATTTCTTTCTCATAAATTTTATTACTTTTTACAAGGGCCTTGTATATATCCTCTGATAGTTCCTTATTTTCTAATGAATTAGTTGAGTAAAAATTATCAAAATTAACATGGAAATCCTGGAAGTCTTTTGAATGTTCTTTATGAATATTTTCAACTAATTTTTCTGGGGTAATATTCTCCTGTTCTGCCATTAGCATTATTGGTGTGCCATGCGTGTCATCCGCACATATATAATATGCAAGATTACCCTGCATCTTTTGAAATCTTACCCAAATATCAGTTTGGATATATTCTACTAGATGCCCAAGGTGTATACTTCCATTAGCATATGGTAGAGCTGATGTTATGAGAATTTTACGCATTAAGTAATCAGACAGTTAAGTAAATATAAAGTAGTATTCTATCAAATACGACCTTTAATCACATTAGAAATATTTTTAATCTATAAAAGCTAAAAATGAAAAATAAAATACAAGAATATCTTTTACAACTCAATCATCCAGAATTAGATCAAAAATTTATATCTGAGAAGAACATAAAATTAATTGCCTTAGAGGATAATAAAATTAATTTATCGATTCAATTAAATTTTCCATTCAAAAGTCAAACTGTTCTATATGAAAATATTATCAAAGATGGGATTAAAAAAATTACAGATTTGGATATTACATTTAACTGGTCACTTAAAATATTAACAAGACAAGCTCAAAAAGGTATTAATCCAATCAAAGAAATTAAAAATGTTATTGCTATTGCATCAGGTAAGGGTGGGGTTGGTAAGTCATCTACTGCTGCCAATCTAGCACTTGCTTTATCTCATGAAGGAGCGAATGTCGGCATTCTTGATGCAGATATTTATGGTCCAAGTCAACCACAAATGTTAGGCATTTCTCAAAAGCCAAATAGCAAAGATGGTAAATCAATGGAGCCTCTAATTGCACATGGAATTCAAGTTATGTCTATTGGATTTTTGGTTGACCAGGAGACTCCAATGGTATGGCGCGGTCCTATGGTAACAAGTACCCTAGAACAACTACTTAAAGAAACTAATTGGGATAATTTAGACTATTTAATAATTGATTTGCCCCCAGGTACCGGTGATATTCAATTAACTCTTGCCCAAAAAGTTCCAGTAACAGGTGCAGTAATTGTAACTACACCCCAAGACATTGCTCTCCTTGATGCAAGAAGAGGTCTTAAAATGTTTGAAAAAGTAAATATTCCAATACTTGGGATTGTTGAAAATA
>Ga0115000_10002251_pt1 | contig 16817 bp, 12 predicted proteins | sample ArcticOcean_MG_C_6_FD_89690 | JGI IMG/M metagenome (GOLD analysis project Ga0115000, IMG submission 89690) | Marine microbial communities from western Arctic Ocean - ArcticOcean_MG_CB8_128 | ecosystem: Environmental > Aquatic > Marine > Oceanic | place: Arctic Ocean: Canada Basin | collected...
AAACTAATACTTTTATTTAACGAAAGGAGAAGACCTTGAGTCTGAATCTTGATAAAAAGAAGGCAGTTGTAGCTGAAGTTAGTAAACAGATCGAGGGTGCTCAATCTATGATACTCGCCGAGTATCGTGGTGTCGGTGTTCAAGATATGACTAATTTGAGGGCAGAAGCTAGGAAATCAGGCGTATATCTTAAAGTGCTTAAGAACAATTTAGTTAAAAGAGCAGTTGAGAATACTCCATTTTCTTCGCTATCGGAAGATATGGTAGGCCCTTTATTATTTGGAATATCTGAAGATCCTGTGTCAGCAGCAAAGGTTTTAAACGACTTTGCTAAGACAAATGATTTATTTACTATCAAAACAGGTGCAATGCCAGATAAAAAATTAGATGCTGGAGCAATTAAAGCTCTTGCTTCTTTACCAAGTCGAGATGAATTATTAGCGAAATTGATGGGAACCATGCAGGCACCAATTGCAAAATTTGTTCGTACATTAAACGAAGTGCCAACAAAATTTGTAAGAGGTATTGCAGCGGTTCGAGATCAGAAACCAGCATAATTTATTTTATAAGACTTAATTAAACTATTAGGAGTATTAAAGCATGGCTATTTCAAAAGAAGATATATTAGAAGGTATTAGCGGTATGTCAGTTCTAGATTTATCAGAATTAATTAAAGAAATGGAAGAAAAATTTGGTGTTTCTGCAGCAGCAGCAGCAGCAGCTCCTGCAGCAGCAGCAGGCGGTGGTGATGCAGCAGCAGCTGAAGAAAAAACTGAATTCGATCTTCATCTAACCTCTATTGGCGACAATAAGGTAAATGTTATTAAAGCAGTTCGGGAAATTACAAGTCTTGGCTTAAAAGAAGCAAAAGATATTGTTGATGCTGCTCCTAAAGTTGTTAAAGAAACTTTAGATAAAGCTTCTGCTGAAGAAGCTTTGAAAAAATTAACTGAAGCTGGCGCTACAGGCGAGTTGAAATAATTTAAATTTATCTGAAGGTTGCCTTTATTTTTGAATAAGGCAGCCTTCATCTATTTTTAATAAATGATTTTTTATATAACAAGAAATTTTTATTATTTAGTTTTTTGTTATATGAATTTTTAACTTTGGAGATGCTATGAGCTATTCCTTTACTGAAAAGAAACGTATTAGAAAAAGTTTTGCAAAAAGAGAAACTGTATTAGAGATACCCTATCTTTTAGCAATGCAGCTTGAATCTTATAAAGCATTTCTCCAGCAAGAAATTAAGCCAGAAAGTCGAGATGATTCAGGTTTGCAATCAACATTTAATACACTTTTCCCAATTTCTAGTCATGCAGGTTTTGCAAGACTAGATTTTGTAAGCTACACCTTGGGAAAAGAAGAGTTTGAAGTAAAGGAATGTCAACAAAGAGGTCTTACCTATGAAGTTGTTTTAAAGGTTAAAGTACGGCTAACTCTTTATGATAGGGAGTCTGGCGACAAAAAAGTAATTAAAGATACAAAAGAAGAAGAAGTCTACATGGGAAAAATTCCTCTGATGACGCAAAATGGATCTTTTGTTATTAATGGCACCGAAAGAGCTATCGTTTCACAATTACATCGTAGCCCAGGCGTGTTCTTTGAACATGACAAAGGTAAATCCCATAGTTCAGGAAAGTTATTATTTTCTGCAAGAGTTATTCCTTATAGAGGGTCTTGGTTGGATTTTGAATTTGACCCCAAAGATTACCTCTATTTTAGAATTGATCGTAGAAGGAAAATGCCGGTCACAACTCTCCTAAAGGCTTTAGGGTTGTCACCAGAAGAAATTTTATCTACTTTTTATGATTTTGAAACTTTTCATGTGAAAAGTAAAAAAGCGTCAATTGAAGTTGTTCCTCATAGATTAAGGGGCGAGATTTCAAAAAGAGATTATAAAGACAAAAAAGGTAATTTGATTGTAGCTAAAGAAAAAAGAATTACAGTTAAACACGTTAGAGAAATTGAAAGCAAAGCCTCACTGACGGTGCCTGTAGTGATAGAGGATTATATAGGTAAGAAAATTGCAAAAGCGATTATAGATACTGAAACCGGTGAAGTGATTGCTAAAACAAACGAAGAAATTACTGAAGAATTATTTGAAAAAATTCTTGAATCGGGAATAGATTCATTTAATACTTTGTATTCAAATGAATTAGACCATGGTGATTTTATATCACAAACTTTATCTACAGACGAAGTGCCAGATGAGTATAAAGCACGAGAAGCTATCTATAGAATGATGAGGCCTGGCGAGCCTCCAACCGAAGATTCAGTCAAGTCTTTATTTGATGGATTATTTTTTAATCCAGATCGTTATGATTTATCAAATGTTGGGCGAATGAAGTTTAATCGTCGAGCATTCCCTAAAGCATATGATCATTATGCTGATTGGCTAAAGCGTTTTTATGCCGCTGCTGGTGAAAAGACGGAAATGGGTGATTCAATATTGTCACGTGAGGATATCCTAGCGGTTGTAGGACTTCTTGTAGAGTTAAAAAATACCCGAGGTAATATCGATGATATTGATCATCTTGGTAATCGTCGTATTCGTTCAGTTGGCGAGTTAGTTGAAAACCAATTTAGAACTGGGTTAGTAAGAGTTGAGAGAGCGGTAAAAGAGAGACTAGGCCAGGCGGAGGCAGATAACTTAATGCCAACTGATTTAATAAACTCTAAACCAATTGCTAGTGCAATTAAGGAATTCTTTGGCTCATCGCAACTTTCGCAATTTATGGATCAAACAAACCCACTATCAGAAATTACACATAAAAGGAGAGTTTCTGCGCTAGGGCCCGGCGGGTTAACCCGTGAAAGGGCTGGCTTTGAAGTTAGAGACGTTCATTCCACCCATTATGGGCGAGTTTGTCCAATTGAAACACCAGAGGGTCCAAATATTGGCCTAATTAACTCTCTCGCATTATATGCAAGAACTAATGAATACGGTTTCCTTGAAACACCTTATAGGAGAGTGGAAAGTGGAAAGGTAACAGCGGAAATTGACTACTTGTCAGCGATTGAAGAAAGTGAATATACGATTGCCCAAGCTAACTCAGAATTAGACCCAAAAGGAAAATTTAAAGAAAGTCAGGTGTCTTCTAGAAATAAAAATGAATTTACTATGGCAGACAATGACAAAATTGATTATATGGATGTTGCCCCCGGACAAATTGTATCGGTAGCTGCTGCATTAATTCCGTTTCTAGAGCATGATGATGCAAATAGAGCTTTGATGGGTGCCAATATGCAAAGGCAAGCGGTACCATGTTTGCGTGCAGAAAAAGCCCTCGTTGGAACAGGAATCGAAAGAACTGTAGCAACAGATTCTGGAACAACTGTTCAAGCAAAAAGAGGCGGAGTCGTCGATTATGTTGATTCAAGAAGAATAGTTGTTAAGGTTAATGAGAAAGAAACAGGGCAGGATGAAGTTGGTGTTGATATTTATAATTTAACAAAATACACTCGTTCAAATCAGAATACAACAATCAATCAAAAACCTTTGGTTAAAGTAGGAGAAAAAATTCAGCGAGGAGATGTGGTTGCTGACGGTGCATCAACCGATGTTGGTGAATTGGCACTTGGTCAAAATATGTTGATTGGTTTTATGCCGTGGAATGGTTATAACTTTGAAGATTCAATTTTAATATCAGAAAAAGTTGTTGCAGAGGACAGGTATACCTCAATTCATATTGAAGAATTGCAAGTATTAGCAAGGGACACAAAGCTTGGAGCTGAAGAGATTACTCAAGATATTTCAAACTTGTCAGAAAGAATGTTAGGCAGACTTGATGATTCAGGAATTATATATATTGGGGCAGAGGTTGAATCTGGTGATGTATTAGTTGGAAAAGTTACCCCAAAAGGAGAGACACAACTAACTCCTGAAGAAAAATTGCTAAGAGCAATTTTTGGTGAAAAAGCATCTGATGTAAAAGATACTAGCCTAAGAGTCCCTTCAGGAATGTCAGGAACAATTATTGATGTTCAGGTATTTACTCGTGAAGGAATTGATAGGGATGATCGTGCGGAGACAATTATTAGTGCGCAACTTGAAGCCTACCAACAAGATTTAGCTGATCAATTAAGAATTGTTGAGGATGATACTTTCACAAGAGTTGAAAAAGCAATCCTTAATAAATCTGTAGTTGGCGGCCCTAAGCCTTTAAAAAAGGGAGATAAGGTTGTTAAAGAGAATTTATCGGAGATCGATCGATATGAATGGTTTGATATTCGCTTAAAAGAGGATAAAGATTCCAAGCAATTAGAAGCGCTAAAAGAAAATTTAACTAGAGCAAAAACAGAATTTGATAATCGCTTTCAAGAAAAAAAACGTAAATTAACTCAAGGTGATGAATTACCTCCAGGCGTTCAAAAAATGGTTAAGGTTTACTTGGCTGTTAAAAGGAGAATTCAGCCGGGCGATAAGATGGCAGGGCGTCATGGTAATAAGGGTGTTATTTCTAAAATTGCTCCACAAGAAGATATGCCATACATGGCTGACGGAACAACATTAGATATTGTGCTAAACCCGCTTGGATTGCCATCAAGAATGAATATTGGGCAATTACTTGAAGTTCATTTGGGTTGGGCTGCAAAGGGTCTTGGAGATAGGATAAATGAAATGCTTCAAAGAGAAGAAAAAATTTCTGAGGTAAGAAGTTACCTAGAGAAAATTTATAATGAGTCGTCAGGTAAAGTGGAAGATATTAAGTCGCTAAAAGATAATGAGGTAAAAGAACTTGCTTCAAACCTAACTCGCGGTGTTCCTTTTGCAACCCCTGTTTTTGATGGTGGGGCAGAATCAGACATTCAACAGATGTTAGATTTAGCTTATCCAGATGATAGTGAACATACCAAGCTGTTAGATTTTGATGCAAAGAAAACCCAGGTTAAATTATATGATGGCAGAACTGGAGAAGCCTTTGAGAGACACGTAACAGTTGGCTATATGCACGTATTAAAGCTCCATCATTTAGTTGATGACAAGATGCATGCAAGATCAACCGGACCTTATTCCTTAGTGACGCAACAACCGCTAGGAGGTAAAGCTCAATTTGGTGGACAAAGATTTGGTGAGATGGAGGTTTGGGCTTTAGAAGCATATGGAGCTTCTTACACACTCCAAGAAATGCTCACTGTTAAATCAGATGATGTTACAGGTAGAACGAAAGTATATGAGAATATAGTCAAAGGTGAACATAAAATAGATGCAGGTATGCCTGAATCATTTAATGTTTTAACTAAAGAAATTCGTTCATTAGCTATTGATATTGACCTAGATAGAAACTAAGGAGATCACATATGAAAGCATTACTAGATCTATTTAAACAGACTACACAACAAGAAGAATTTGATGCGATTAAGATTGCATTAGCATCTCCAGAAAAAATTAGGTCATGGTCTTTTGGTGAAGTAAAAAAGCCAGAGACTATTAATTACAGGACCTTCAAACCTGAAAGAGACGGATTATTTTGTGCAAAGATTTTTGGACCAACTAAAGATTATGAATGTTTGTGCGGTAAATATAAGAGATTAAAGCATCGTGGCGTGATATGTGAAAAATGTGGTGTCGAAGTGACTTTGTCAAAAGTTAGGCGGGAGCGAATGGGCCATATTGACCTTGCAAGTCCTGTAGCACATATTTGGTTTCTTAAAAGTTTGCCAAGTCGTCTAGGAATGGTACTTGATATTCCCTTAAGAGATATTGAAAGAGTTTTATATTTTGAAGCTTATATGGTGACTGATCCAGGAATGGTCCCGGAGCTCAAGCGAGGACAATTACTATCAGAAGATGATTATTTATCTAAAGTTGAAGAGTTTGGTGATGAATTTAGCGCTGTAATGGGCGCTGCGGGCGTTAAAGAATTATTAAAAGCAATTAAGATTCATGAAGTTGTTGAAGAATTACATGTGGAATTAAAAGCAACAAGCTCTGAAGCTAAACAGAAAAAACTTGCAAAAAGATTGAAAGTTTTAGAGGCTTTTAAGAGCTCTGGAATTAAGCCGGAATGGATGATATTAGATATTTTACCAGTACTTCCACCCGAGTTAAGGCCTTTAGTTCCTCTTGATGGAGGACGGTTTGCGACTTCTGATTTGAATGACTTGTATCGAAGAGTTATTAATAGAAATAATCGCCTTCGACGCTTACTTGACTTAAGAGCTCCTGAAATTATAGTAAAAAATGAAAAAAGAATGTTACAAGAATCTGTCGATTCTTTACTTGATAATGGGCGACGTGGAAAAGTAATGACAGGTGCAAATAAGAGACCACTGAAATCGTTAGCCGATATGATCAAAGGTAAAGGCGGTAGATTTAGACAAAATTTACTAGGTAAGCGAGTAGATTATTCTGGCCGCTCAGTTATTGTTGTTGGCCCACAATTGAAATTACATCAATGTGGATTACCAAAGAAAATGGCACTCGAATTATTCAAACCATTTATTTTTAATAAATTAGAGATGTTGGGGTTAGCTACAACTATTAAAGCAGCAAAGAAAAAGGTAGAGGAAGAAGGACCAGAAGTGTGGGACATTTTAGAAGATGTAATTAGGGAGCACCCGGTTCTATTGAATAGAGCACCAACCTTGCATAGGCTTGGTATTCAAGCTTTTGAGCCAGTATTAATTGAAGGAAAAGCAATACAACTTCACCCTTTAGTTTGTGCAGCTTTTAATGCTGATTTTGATGGCGATCAAATGGCTGTTCACGTTCCGTTATCTCTTGAAGCTCAAATGGAAGCAAGAACTCTCATGCTAGCATCTAACAATATTTTATCCCCAGCAAATGGCGAACCAATTATTGTTCCATCACAGGATATTGTTTTAGGGCTCTATTATTTAACTAGAGAAAAAATTGCAGCAAAAGGTGAAGGCATGAAATTTTCTGACGTTGATGAGGCAAGACGTGCTTATGACAATGGCGACGTTGACCTACACGCTAGAATATTAATTAGAATTAATGAATATGAATTAAATTTTGACAATAGCACAACATTAAAAGTGAACCGATATGAAACAACAGTTGGAAGGTCTTTATTATCAGAAATTTTACCAGCAGGACTACCTTTTGACTTAATTAACAGAAGTTTGAAGAAAAAAGAAATATCAAGACTTATTAATGCTGGATTTAGAAAAATAGGTATTCGAGATACAGTAATTCTTGCAGATAACCTAAAAAATATGGGCTATAAATTTGCTACAAAAGCTGGTATGTCAATTAGTGTCCATGATATGAAGATACCAGAAGAAAAAGAGAAGTTACTTGATGATGCAAGGTCTGAGGTTCAGGAAATTGAAGATCAATATTCATCTGGTCTTGTTACTCAAGGTGAAAGATACAATAAGGTTGTAGATATATGGGGTCGAACAGGAGATAGAGTCGCTGATGCAATGATGAAACAATTACAAGATGAGCCAGTTACTAATACAGAGGGTAAAATTGTTAAGGACGACAAAGGGAATGCAATGCGTCAAGAATCATTCAATTCTATTTATATGATGGCTGATTCGGGGGCTAGGGGTTCTGCAGCTCAAATTAGGCAGCTAGCTGGAATGCGAGGATTGATGGCTAGACCAGATGGCTCAATTATCGAGACTCCGATTACAGCAAATTTTCGTGATGGATTAAATGTATTGCAATACTTTATATCTACTCATGGTGCCCGAAAAGGCTTAGCTGATACTGCACTTAAAACTGCAAATTCTGGCTATTTAACAAGAAGATTAGTTGATGTAACTCAGGATCTTGTAGTTACAGATCTTGATTGTGAAACAGATGAAGGCCTTTTAACTAAGGCATTAATTAAAGGTGGAGAAATTGTGACGCCATTAAGTGACAGAATATTAGGCCGAGTTTCTGCATTCGATATAATAAACCCAGAAACTCAAGAGATTCTTTATAACGCAGGTGTTCTTTTAGGTGAGGATGAAGTTGAGAAAATTGAGGCTCTTGGTGTAGATGAAGTTACTGTTAGAACTGCACTGACATGTAAAACTCGTTATGGTATTTGTGCAAAATGCTATGGTCGAGATCTTGGTCGAGGTAATTTGATTAACCAAGGTGAAGCAGTTGGAGTTATTGCAGCCCAATCAATTGGCGAACCAGGCACACAGCTAACAATGAGAACATTCCATATTGGTGGAGCAGTTTCAAGGGCAGCATCTGTTAGCCAGATAGAAAACAAATCTGCTGGAAAGGTTAGATTCCAAGCAATGAGATTAGTTACAAATTCTAATGGCGAAAAAGTAGTTGTCTCAAGAAATGGAGAATTTATTATTGAAGATGAGTCTGGAAGAGAGCGAGAGTCACATAAGGTCCCTTACGGCGCAACTTTATTAGCAGATGATGCTCAAACGGTAAAAGCTGGTATGTTAATGGCTACTTGGGACCCTCATAATAGACCAATTATTTCTGAACATGATGGAATTGCAAAATTTGAAAATGTTGTTGAAGGCGTAACTGTAGCTAAACAAATAGATGACATTACTGGTTTATCAACACTTGTTGTTGTTGAGTCTAAACAAAAAGCTGGACAATCAAAAGGATTGAGACCGCAAATTAAGTTATTAGACAATAAAGGCAAAGAAGTAAAATTAAATGATACAGATAATTCAGTTAACATAACATTTCAACTTGGTTACATCATAACTGTTACAGATAATAAAGAAGTAAAGAAAGGCGATGTAATAGCAAGGATTCCTCAAGAATCTTCGAAAACTAGGGATATTACAGGGGGGCTTCCAAGAGTTGCAGAGTTATTTGAAGCTCGCTCCCCTAAGGATGCAGGCGTATTAGCTGAGAATACTGGTACGGTATCTTTTGGGAAAGATACAAAAGGAAAGCAACGTTTAGTTATTACTGACTCAGAAGGAAATGTTGGTGAATTCTTAATTCCTAAAGATAAACATGTAACAGCTCATGACGGTCAAGTAGTAACTAAAGGCGAAGTTATTGTTGACGGCCCTGCTGATCCAGCTGATATTTTAAGGCTTCAAGGTAGAGAGGCACTTGCAAGATATATTATCGATGAAGTTCAAGATGTATATAGATTACAAGGGGTGAAGATAAATGATAAGCATATTGAGGTAATAGTTAGACAAATGCTTAGAAGAGTTAGGATTACCAATGCGGGCGATACATCATTTATTAATGGTGAAGAGGTCGAACGTGCAGAACTATTTAAAGCAAATGATATTATGAGAGAAGAGAAGAAGAAAGAAGCTGAATTTGAGCCTGTATTGAAAGGAATTACAAAAGCTTCACTTTCAACAGATTCATTTATTTCTGCTGCTTCTTTTCAAGAAACAACTCGTGTGCTAACAGAAGCAGCTATTCTTGGTAAGCGAGATGAGTTAAGAGGGTTAAAGGAAAATGTAATTGTTGGCCGATTAATCCCTGCCGGTTCTGGATTAGCGTATCATCTCAATAGAAAAGAAATGGCAGAGAGAAAAAAAACAAAAACAGATGGTACTGAAGGAGAATTAAGTAATTTAGAAAAAGCAGAAGAAGCATTTGCTCCAGTCGCAGAGGTTGAGAAGGCAGAAGAGCAAAGTACTGAAGAATCTGTTGGGAATAATGAAGAAATTAAAGAGTCAACTAAATAATTTAAGTTGACATTATGAGCGAAGCAAAATACAATTCTCGACTTTTTAGGGATTAAAGTTCTTAAAATTTTTAGAATAGTTTTTTAATGAAGTATATTAAATAAAAGGATAGGTAATGCCTACAGTTAATCAGTTAATACGTAAGCCCAGGAAGAGAATTATTGAAAAGAGTAAGGTTCCTGCGCTTGAAGCATCTCCACAAAAGAGAGGGGTGTGTACACGTGTGTATACAACTACGCCAAAGAAACCAAATTCTGCTTTAAGAAAAGTAGCTAAGGTTCGCCTAACTACTGGATACGAAGTGATTAGTTATATCGGTGGTGAGGGGCATAATCTTCAGGAACATTCTGTTGTTTTACTTCGAGGGGGCCGTGTTAAAGATTTACCTGGCGTTAGATATCATATGGTACGAGGTAATTTAGATACTTCAGGTGTGAAAGATAGAAAACAAGGTCGATCTAAATATGGGACTAAGCGTCCTAAAGTATCCTAATTTAAATATATAGAGGTTATAAGATATGCCAAGACGTAGAGATGTTCCAAAAAGACAAATTCTTCAAGATCCAAAATTTGGAAGCCAAGAGGTATCTAAATTTGTAAATGTCTTGATGACTAGTGGTAAAAAATCAGTTGCAGAAAGATTGATATACGGCGCATTTGATCAAATACAAACGAAAAGTGGTAAAGATCCAATTGAAGTATTCTCGCTAGCTATTGAAAATTTAAAACCATTAGTCGAAGTAAAGAGTAGGCGTGTAGGTGGAGCAAACTATCAGGTACCAGTTGAGGTAAGGCCTTCACGGAGAGCAGCACTTGCAATGAGATGGTTGAGAGATGCGTCGAGGAAAAGAGGTGAAAAATCAATGGACCTCCGCTTAGCAGCCGAACTTATGGAGGCATCTGAGAATAAAGGGTCAGCGATGAAAAAAAGAGAAGAAGTTCATCGTATGGCTGAAGCAAATAAAGCCTTCTCACATTTCCGTTTTTAATTTTGTTAAAGGTATATTAAGTGGCCCGAATAACCCCCATTGAACGTTACAGAAATATAGGTATTAGTGCTCATATTGATGCTGGTAAAACAACAACAACAGAGAGAGTTTTGCTATATACAGGTGTTAATCATAAAATCGGTGAAGTGCATGATGGCGCGGCAACTATGGATTGGATGGAGCAAGAGCAAGAAAGAGGGATAACAATTACCTCTGCTGCTACAACATGCTTCTGGAAGGGAATGAGTAATCAGTTTGAACAACATCGTATCAACATTATTGATACCCCAGGGCATGTTGATTTTACAATTGAAGTTGAACGCTCAATGCGTGTTTTAGACGGTGCTTGCATGGTTTATTGTGCAGTTGGAGGAGTTCAACCACAATCAGAAACTGTATGGCGTCAAGCAAATAAATATAAAGTACCACGACTTGCATTTGTAAATAAAATGGATCGTGCTGGTGCAGACTTTTTCAAAGTTTACGATCAAATGAAATCAAGGTTAAAAGCAAACCCAATTCCTATCCAAGTTCCAATTGGTGCTGCCGAGACTTTTACTGGTGTTGTTGACCTAGTAAAAATGAAAGCAATTATTTGGAATGAAGAAGATAATGGAGTTACTTTTGATTATGAGGATATACCAGCTGACTTAGTTGATACTTGTAAGAAGTGGCGAGATAATATGGTAGAAACAGCTGCTGAAGCAAATGAAGATTTAATGAATAAATATCTTGAGACAGGAGATTTGTCTGAAGAAGAAATAAAACAAGGGATACGTATTAGAACCCTAGCAAATGAGATTGTTCCCATGGTATGTGGGTCAGCATTTAAAAACAAAGGTGTTCAAGCAATGCTTGATGGGGTAATTGAATACATGCCTTCACCTATTGACATAGATGAAACTCCAGGTGAGGATGAATCAGGAAATGCAATAACATGTAAACCATCGGATGATGCGCCATTTGCTGCATTAGGATTTAAAATTGCAACAGATCCATTTGTTGGCCAATTAATTTTCTTTAGAGTTTATTCAGGCGTAGTTAAAGCTGGCGATACAGTATTAAATTCAATTAATGGAAAAAAAGAACGGATTGGACGTATTCTTCAGATGCATGCTAATAATCGTGAAGAAATTAAAGAAGTTCGTGCAGGCGATATAGCTGCAGCCGTTGGATTGAAAGATGTCACTACGGGTGAAACGCTTTGTGATTTAAAAAAACCAATAATTCTTGAACGTATGATTTTTCCAGAGCCAGTTATTCATGTTGCAGTAGAACCAAAAACAAAAGCCGATCAAGAAAAAATGGGAATTGCTTTAGGAAGACTTGCCCAAGAAGATCCATCGTTCAGGGTCAAAACAGATGAGGAAACTAATCAAACAATTATCTCAGGAATGGGAGAGCTTCATTTGGAGATTTTGGTTGATAGAATGAAGCGCGAATTTACGGTTGATGCAAATATTGGCGCACCTCAGGTGGCCTATCGAGAAGCAATCAAGAAAACGGTAGAAGCAGAGGGAAAATTTGTAAAACAATCTGGTGGTAAGGGTCAATATGGTCATGTATGGCTCAAGATTGAGCCAAATGGAGCTGGAAAAGGCTACGAATTTGTTGATTCGATAAAAGGTGGATCAGTGCCGCGGGAATTTATCCCTGCAGTCGATAAAGGACTAAGAGAATCAATTACATCAGGAGTGCTAGCTGGTTATCCAGTTGAGGACGTTAAAGTAACTCTTTATGATGGATCTTTTCATGATGTTGACTCAAACGAGAATGCATTTAAAATGGCAGCATCATTCGCATTCAAAGATGGATGTAAAAAAGCAGACCCAATTATTTTAGAACCAATGATGGCAGTTGAAGTTGAAACTCCTGAAGAATATATGGGTGATGTGATGGGTGATTTATCTTCTAGGAGAGGAATTATTCAAGGTATGGATGATAATGCTACGGGCAAAGTACTTCGTTTAGAAGTGCCACTTGCAGAGATGTTTGGTTATTCAACTACCGTAAGATCTTTATCACAAGGACGAGCTACTTACTCGATGGAGTTTAAACATTACGCTGAAGCACCAAGAAATATTGCGGATGCAATTATTAATAAACAGTAATTTTAAGGATAAATATTATGGCTAAAGGTAAATTTGAGCGTACCAAACCACATGTAAACGTTGGCACTATTGGTCACGTTGATCATGGAAAAACTACATTAACCGCTGCAATCTCAACTGTACTAACTAAAAAGTTCGGTGGTGATGCAAAAAACTTCGCTGAAATTGATTCAGCACCAGAAGAAAAAGCACGTGGTATAACAATTAATACATCACACGTTGAATATGAAACAGACAAACGACATTACGCTCACGTTGACTGTCCAGGCCATGCCGATTATGTAAAAAATATGATTACTGGTGCCGCTCAAATGGACGGCGCAATACTTGTTTGTTCTGCCGCTGACGGACCAATGCCGCAAACTCGTGAGCATATTCTTTTATCAAGACAAGTGGGTGTTCCTCATATTGTTGTGTTCTTAAATAAAGCTGACATGGTGGATGATAAAGAATTATTAGAATTAGTTGAAATGGAAGTACGTGAGTTACTTAGTAAATACGATTTTCCAGGTGATGATATTCCTATTATCATGGGTTCTGCCACTAAAGCATTAGAAGGTGACCAATCAGATATAGGCGAACCAGCAATTCTTAAATTAGCTGAAGCGTTAGATAATTATATCCCTGAACCAAAAAGAGCAATTGATGGCGACTTCATAATGCCAGTAGAAGATGTGTTCTCAATCTCAGGTCGAGGCACTGTGGTGACTGGCCGTATTGAACGTGGGGTTGTAAAAGTTAACGAAGAAATTGAAATTGTTGGCTTAAAAGATACAGTAAAAACAATTTGTACTGGGGTTGAAATGTTCCGTAAATTGCTTGATCAAGGTCAAGCAGGTGATAACGTAGGTGTGTTACTTCGTGGAACAGCCAGAGAAGATGTGGAACGCGGACAGGTTTTATGTAAACCAGGTTCAATTAAACCACATACTAAATTCACAGCAGAAATTTATTGCTTAAGTAAGGATGAAGGTGGAAGACATACCCCATTCTTTAATGGATATCGCCCACAATTCTTCTTTAGAACAACAGATGTGACTGGTGCAGTTGAGTTACCAAAAGGAACGGAAATGGTGATGCCAGGAGATAACGTATCAATTACTGGAACACTAATTGCTCCGATTGCTATGGAAGAAGGCTTGCGGTTTGCTATTCGTGAAGGCGGAAGAACCGTTGGTTCTGGAGTTGTAGTAAAAGTTATTGAATAGAGAATATTAAATTTAAACAAAAAAATACTCTGAAATGAGTATTCGCTCATTAGAAGGAAACGAAAATGGATAGTCAGAAAATTAGAATTAGATTAAAAGCGTTTGATTATAAATTAATTGATCAATCTGCTCAGGAAATCGTTGATACAGCAAAAAGAACTGGTGCGGTTGTTAAAGGACCAGTCCCATTGCCGACAAGAAAGGAAAGGTTTGATTTATTGAGCTCTCCTCATGTTTATAAGAAAGCTCGAGATCAATTCGAAATTAGAACTCACCAAAGGTTAATGGATATATTAGACCCAACTGATAAAACAGTTGATGCTTTAATGAAGTTAGATTTACCTGCAGGAGTTGATGTTGAAATAAAGCTGTAAAAAACATAGACGTTGGTATATAATGGCGCTCTTTTTTAAAGAAACTGATCAATTGTAATCAGTTATCTTAATAATAATATAAGGAACAGATCATGGGCTTAGGGCTTATTGGTCGCAAGGTCGGAATGACCCGTGTATTTACTGTTGAAGGCGACTCTATTCCAGTAACTGTACTAGAAGTTATTCCAAACCGGGTGACACAGATCAAAAATATCGAAAATGATGGTTATGAAAGCCTTCAGATTGCTTATGGCCAAAAAAAGCCAAATAAGCTATCTAAGTCACTAGCCGGAATTTATTCAAAAGTTGGCGCAGAAGCAGGCATAGGACTTCGTGAATTTAGAATACCATCAGCCGAATTAGCTAATTTTTCCACTGAATCAAAAATTACTGTTGAAATCTTCCAGGAAGGTCAAAAAGTTGACGTTACTGGAACTACTGTGGGTAAAGGGTTTCAAGGAGCAATTAAAAGACATCATTTTGCAGCTCAACATGCTACTCACGGCGTATCAATATCGCATAGAGCTTTGGGTGGAACAGGCCAATGTCAAGACCCAGGCCGTGTATTTCCTGGGAAAAAAATGGCAGGGCATCTAGGGGATAAAAGAAGAACAACGCAAAACCTTGAGGTTGTTAGAGTTGATACAAAAAGAAATTTAATTTTGATTAAGGGTGCAGTCCCAGGCTCCAAAGGATCTGACGTAATGATAAGGCCAGCAGTTAAGGCAAAGGTAAGTTCCTAATGGAATTTAAAATATTAGACAATCAGGGTAAATTATCAAAAAAAACATTAACGGCATCTGATGCAACATTCGGTATAGATTTTAATGAAGCATTAATTCACAAGCTTGTAGTCTCTTATATGTCAAATGCTCGTTCCGGAACGAGATCCCAGAAAACAAGGGGAGAAGTTAAGCACAGCACAAGAAAACCTTTCAAACAAAAAGGAACTGGTAATGCTAGAGCTGGAATGACCTCAAGCCCTATATGGCGTGGAGGAGGCAGGGCGTTTCCAAATAGAACAGATGAAAATTTTGTAAAGAAGATTAATAAAAAAGCATATCGTGCTGGTATGAAATCAATACTTTCAGAATTAGTGAGACAGAATCGCTTATCTATTGTCGAAGAATTTAAAGTACAAGCACCAAAAACGAAAGATTTTATTGCAAAAATTAAATCATTAGGCATTACAGATAAAGTATTAATTTTAGTCGATTCATTTGACGAAAATTTATATTTAGCATCAAGAAATCTCCCACATATTCTAGTTGTTGAAGCAAGGTTTGCAGATCCAGTAAGCTTGGTTCATTTCCCAAAAGTTATTGCAACGACTGGCTCTGTTAAACAATTAGAGGAGATGTTTGCGTGAGCGAGGATAAAAAAGTGGCTGATAAAAAAGTGGCTGAGAAAAAAGTGACTGAGAAAAAAGTGGCTGAGAAAAAAGTGGCTGAGAAAAAAGTGACTGATAAAAAAGTGACTGATAAAAAAGTGACTGATAAAAAAGTGACTGATAAAAAAGTGACTGATAAAAAAGTGACTGATAAATCACTACAATCAGTTTTATCTCCTCATGTTACTGAGAAAGCAACTATGGTTGCCGAAAAACATAACCAAGTAGTCTTTAAGGTAAGAAGAACCGCAACAAAAAAGCAAGTAAAAGAAGCGATTGAGTTGATGTTTAAGGTAGATGTTGAAGCTGTGAATCTATTGAATGTCAGAGGAAAAACAAAAAAAGCGACCCGTAATACTATGGGTAAAAGATCTGATTGGAAAAAAGCCTATGTGAGTATTCAGGCTGGACAAGAAATTAATTTTACGGGTGAATAGGGAGATATAGATGGCAATTATAAAAGTAAAACCAACCTCACCTGGTAGACGTGGGCTTCAAAAAGTAGTTACACCTGATTTGCATAAAGGGAAGCCTTTTGCACCGCTTCTAGAGAAAAAGCATAGTAAAGCCGGGCGTAATCATCATGGAAGAATTACTGTTAGGCATCAAGGTGGTGGGCATAAGCAACATATTCGTATAGTTGATTTTAAGAGAGCCAAAGATGGAATACCAGCAAAAGTTGAGAGAATAGAATATGATCCAAATCGATCAGCTCGCCTTGCTCTGCTCTGCTACGCTGATGGTGAAAGAAGATATATTATTGCACCAAAAGGCGTACAAGCAGGTGAGGAATTAATGAATGGAATCGATGCACCATTTAAAGTTGGTAATACACTTCCGCTTAAGAACATTCCAGTTGGCAGCACACTTCATTGTATAGAATTGAAGCCTGGTAAGGGAGCGCAAATGGCTAGATCTGCTGGTACATCTATACAATTACTTGCTCGTGAAGGAGTATATGCGCAATTAAGATTACGTTCTGGCGAGGTTAGAAAAGTCCACGTTGATTGTAGAGCAACAATTGGAGAAGTAGGTAACGATGAACACTCTTTAAGGTCTATTGGTAAAGCTGGAGCAATGAGATGGAGAGGAGTTCGTCCAACTGTTAGAGGTGTAGTGATGAATCCAGTTGATCACCC
>Ga0115000_10002258_pt1 | contig 16795 bp, 14 predicted proteins | sample ArcticOcean_MG_C_6_FD_89690 | JGI IMG/M metagenome (GOLD analysis project Ga0115000, IMG submission 89690) | Marine microbial communities from western Arctic Ocean - ArcticOcean_MG_CB8_128 | ecosystem: Environmental > Aquatic > Marine > Oceanic | place: Arctic Ocean: Canada Basin | collected...
GTATCCATTTTATAGAATACATAGCCTGTGTTAGTTAAGCCTATCTTGTGTGCTACATAGTCTACCCAGTCTGGCATTGGATTACGACTGTCATACATGCCGCCGGAGAATGATGCATGATAGTAGCCTTTGGCTTGCCATGTGTGTATCTCAGAGTCTTTAATAGGTTGCTTAGTGTAAGCGAAGTGAGTATGTTCGTCTGACCACACAGGAGTTATGTGTCCTTGCCTGGCTATCATGATGCTGACCTTATAGTGTCTAGTGTTACGCAATGGAAGCCACCACCTAGTGTGCGTTGATGTCTAGTAGGCAACATAGCACAATCAATGCCATGCTTCTCTAGTTCTATTCGCAGACTGTGTTGGTTTTCTTCTAATGCTACTAACGTAGGGCTTATGCTTAACATGTTCATGTTAATCCACACACTAGCATTGTTGTAGTCGCCGTAGTAACCTATGTCTGTTGGCTCTGGGCACATTATGTAATCCCAATGTCTAAATGGTTCAGGCAGTTGGTTTACGTCTTTAATTCTTGTAGGGTTAAGCAACATCAAGCCTTCTCGTAGGAAAGCAACTGTGCTGTCTATGTGCATGTAACTGTACACACCTTCTAGTGGGTGTATGTTTAATCCTGTGTGTTTTTGTAACCAGTCAGCGCCTGCACGGTTTCCTGAGTTACTTACTAGGTACAGTATATCATCATTAGCACGAATACAGTTAGCCGCATCGAAACTTGGTGCTACTTCTGTTAATGCTAGAGTGTCTGGGTCGCCTAAACACTTGGTATTGTATAAGTCATCAGCATAGTATCTAGGTGCTTCAGTGATAGTTGGGAAGTGATGTGCTAGTGGATGATAGTTACATGCTCTTGCTCTAATAGGCATAGGGGTTGCTATAGCATGTTCGCCATGCAAGAACACTATATCCCTAGGACAGTAATCATAATACTTAACAACTTGATCGGAATCAAACGGTCTAAGTACTTCTATACTCTCACCTTCAAGAAACTTAACAAATGTTTCTAAGTCTTCGTCTGCTTCTTGCGTTACAATGTCTGGGTAAGGACCTGTGTGTATTGTGTTAGCATCTTCTACGTCTGCATAGTTGACCAATCGCATACTTAAATCTAAGTCCGGTACTCTTGCACCTCTTGCCCTTCCTACTATAACCTGTCTAAGTGTGTCCCACTCATTTTTTGCGTACATTTATTCCTCTAGCTTTACGGTAATCATATCAGCATCAATGGCTTTGAAGTTTGCCGCTTGAGCTAAATGCTTGTTGTCTGCGTTAACACCGGCTGTAATAACATCTGGTACTGCTACGTTATGCGAACCTCGTTCCCACTTGCCTTTGCCTTTGTAGTTGTGTTCAAAACTAAAGTCTATAGTTTTGTTTAAAAATGATTCTTCTTCTAGTAGTTCACCAAAGTCTGTTTGGCTTCTACCCTCAGTCTTGCTCCACTCAGGCTTTGCAAGTTTTCTAGCACGTTTGGCTGTGTTTGATTGCATACGTGAGTAGTCCTGTGCATAGAACGGACCTTTACGTCCACCTTCACTCATAGGCTTCCTATCATCGAATGGATTGTCTACTTGGTTGTATTTGTATTTAAAGTTTGCTTTCCATGTACCGTCATCAGCAATAACAAATTTATATGTACCGTGGAACTGATCTGCTGGACCAAACTGACTGCCGAATTCTTTGCTGTCTATGTCAGGGTTAAAGTCTACTGTACATCTATAGCCGCCTCTGGTTAGCCACATCATTCTCAAGAAAGGCCATATCTCATTTACTAGACTGTCTGCGAATGGTGATATGTCTGGTTTAATTATGTTGTAGTCAAAGTCCTCATACTCAATCTCATGATATACATTTGGTTTATTAAGTCTAATAACATAGTGTTCTCTAGCTAGGTTGTGCCTAACAGGGTAACCAAACGGTACGTCAGTTGCGCCTACCATAAAGTCTATGAATGTATGGAACAGTTTAACCCTGTGCATAACATGTATGCCTGCAATAGTAAAGTCATTACTGATCCAATGGTTCTGATACTTGTGATAACTAATGTTCCACTTATGAGGATTCTGTCCTACAATAGTTTCAGGACCTACTGCCATACCTACACCAGCACCAATGTTGTTGATGTTCATGTTTCTGTTACGCCAAAGGAATGTCATTGTTCTTGCAAAGTCGTGATGTTGTTCTGTAGGAAAGCCTACGATCCAATTAGTCGCGGCATACACCCCATGCTTCTTACCTGACTTAAAGTTGTCTTCCATCTCTTTAATAGTTACGCCTTTAGCCATGTCGTCTAATACTTTCTGTGAACCTGACTCGCAACCGTAGTTAAGCATAATACAACCACCGGCGGCTAAGTCCTTGAAGTAGTCATCGTCCATGCGTCCGTCACAACGAGCATACCCAGTCCATCTCATCTTAATGTTCTTTTCTCTGAGTGCAATAGCAAATGCTCTAAGTTCATTTATGTTACCGTTAATCAAACTATCAATGAACCACATAATGTCTGCACCCTTCTCATAGTACAAGTATTCTGCTTCACGCAACACATCTATAGCAAGACGTTGTCTGTATTTCCAAAAGTGTGTTTCTTCGCAGAACGTACACTTAGCAGTACAACCACGTGAGAACTCTGAGGTTACTCCGTTGGGTACTTTGTATTCGTTAAAGTCTAAACCTTCGTAGTCAGGCATAGGCATATCATTAATATTGATACGCTCCATTTCTTCCTGTGTAATCTTATACATAGGACCTCGGTCTATACCATCTTCTTGATCTTGAAGTATAGCAAGTATAGCCGCTTCGCCTTCTCCTGTGCATATAATCGTAGTAAGGTTGTATGTCAAACCAATCCTTCTGTACGTTAGATCCGCCTACAGCAATTTTAATGTGTGGCGCTCTCTTCTTAAGTTCTTTACACATCCACTTAGTTGGTTCTTCTGATATGTAGTATTGACTAAAGCCTACTACTTCGGGATTCTCTTCTATAATATGTTGCAAGCCTTCTTCGAGGATAGGCTCTAGCAAAGGATGTATATCATTCATGTATGTTTCACCTAGCCAATGCCAACTGGCAGAAGGATCCCATAACCTAAAAGGAATTAGCTTTTCAGGTTGCCAAATGTTTTGATGTGCGTTGTAGGCTTTAACATTTAAGTCAAGTATGCTTGTTTCGTACCCAGCACTCTTACAAACGCCACTTAGTCTTGCTAAGTTAAACGGTGGAAACTCTGGTGCCCACTCAGGACACATAACTAATATTAATTTTGTTGTTCTTGTTTTGTAGTCTACATAAACTGACTTTGTGTTCTTCTGCTGTACCTTCTTAGAAAATGGTGAAATCATATCCATCATCTGTTGATGTCGTTGATCCTCCACACTCATCTCAGGCTTTTCGTACCTGTCTTCATCAGCCTTGTCTACTGCAATGTTAGTAAGATTAAAATCTACATGTTTTTTATGTTCGTCCATATCCCTCTACTTTAAAACTCAGCTACTAAATCGTAGTCTGTGGTGTTTAATTTTTTCAGTGACAAGAAATGATTATAGTTATAATCTATAATCGGTTTCAGTTTCACTTGTAGTTCTAGCCACTCATCGTCTGTTAAATTTGTTAAACGTAATATTTCTTGCTCTATTGCTACATGCCTATCGTTGTCATCTTTTATAGTATCGTAATCTTCATTAAACAATCCTTCGAATGTTTTATATCCAACTACTCTCAAATACTTTAATGTTCCAGGCAATGCCGCAACAATAAATGGATGTCTATGAGCAATAGGCTTATAAACTTTCTCACTTATAAACACACCATCTGTATGTATACAGCAACACGGTCTAGTTCCTGTATCTATTAAATTATGATAAAAGTTTGTTTCGTTAACAACACTAAAATAACTGTTATCAAAGTAACCAGCATCTTCAACGTTAATATCTACAGGATTATCTCTTCCACTAGTTCTATTTAGCACTAAAGGCAACCTATTCCAGAGTTTATAGATATTTTCTATGTACGGATCATCTCTAAATTCTTTATCAATATTCTTATTATTTTTTATGTCCCACGAGCTTCTTGTAGAAAGGACTATGTCACTGTTCTTTATATCAAAACTTACATAACTTTTCTCGATTAGATCGTGCTCAAATAAGAATCCTACCATACGAGCTCGTTGCCATCTAGGCATTCTATTAAAGCAAAGTAACTTCTTTTCTCGTTTGCCTATCTTAAACTCTTTCCCTGCCCATACTGGGTGCTTAGTAAAGTCTAATGTTCTATTACCTTCGAATCCAGCCTCCATGGAAGTCTTAGTTACGTTCTCAAAACGCATACCACTAATAATTTTCATCTTAGGTTGTATACCCATCAGCTGACACATGTGATTATAACTTGCTGTGCCGTCCAATGAACTAGTTAACATGAACCATGTATTGCTTGGCATGTAATCAAGTTGGTCAATAAACCTATGTGCTTTGTGAATACTCTGCGGTTGTAAGGCTTCATCAGCATTAGAGAAAATAACTTTGTCTTTTCCTCTACCTAATGCTTTTTCTATTGCACTTAGTACTTCCATGTGGTTCACTCTATCGATTGCGTGGTCTTCATTAGCACCTGCGTATACTGGATATATTCTATGCCAGTACTCTACTAGCTCAGGATGTACGCCTAGTATTTGTTCTTGGAACATTCGATCAGCATGTTTACTAAAAGGTTTCATAAAGGTTGCTGTTGTACCTTGTCTGTCTTGTTGTTCCCACCTGTCGTTTTGCCAGAAGTAACATTCGTAGGCCCGACTTGCTTCACGAATCCAAGACGCTATATGAGGAGCTGGTAGCAACTTAGGTAATACAAACACAGTAGACCATGATTTGTATTGGCGCGGATTCTTAGCGTCTAATATTAATACAACGTTTGGACCCATTAGATTATTCTGTATGCGTGAGTTGGCGTTACTGTAGTCTTCCATAGTATTAAATTTTGCACCTAGCTTATGTAATGCATCTTTGAGAGGAAGGCTATCGCTATTCCACTCGCCCTCTACACAAATACACTCGCCGTGCTGACTAATGAAGCCTGCTTGCTCTGTTGCTTTTATATATTCCATTGGTCACCGTGCTCGTCCCAGGGCCACTGTGGGTCATCGAACACTTCTTGTAATGTTGTTTGTTTCATTATGTCGTCACTAAAGTCGGCGTATTGCTTACTAGCATCTCCTAATGGAAAGCCAATGTGTACTAACCAATCTCTGTACACAGGCGCACTAGGGTGATAGTCTGCAAACTCACTGCCGTCATGTGTACTTTTATATGTGTAATGTACCGGCCACTTGCATTCGTTATAAGTCCATAAACACGGCTCTACAATGTCTAAGTCGTTGTACATATTCTGTATGCTATGTGTTTCTTCGTCTGAGAAGCCTGCATAGTATCCTTGACCGTTTAAACCTAATCCCATTAAGCCTACACTATCAAACTGTTCTTGCTTTAGTGATTGTGTTACTGTGTCTATAATTGCACAATCACGCATAGTCATACCTTGCACATCTACATGTTCCTTAAAGTACTCTTCGCTGAACACATCGTCTCTACCAAATACATTACCTGGAGTACGCCATTGTCCTTTAATCCACTTGTCTTCTCTGTAGAAAGTACTCCAACAGATAACAACTAAGTCTTTGTTTGTTAAGGACATTTTTCTTTTTGCTTGACTAAGCATTGTTTGTATGTAACTGTTTCCTGCACCACACTTACCTAAGTTTGTAAACTCTGCATTAGGCATATCCTGTGCAAGTAAGTCGGCCCATGTTGCCCAGCGGTACCTAGTAAAACTACAGCCAAGTGTTACTAATCTATCGTACTTAGACAAGTCTATATCAGCAATGTTTGTATTGTAGTACATTAAAAGTCTCTGTTCATTTGTGCATTTATTATAGTTTCTTGCAATGTTTCTTTATTATCAGGACTAGCCCAACTAACAGCTTGCAACGGCTTATTTAAATCTGATTTCTCTATGTGAGTTATTCTACCTAGCCTACTACGTTCAGCCATTCTCTTGTAGTTATGCTGTAAGATTGGCCACATCTTAATATACAATGCATGGCATTCATCTAAACTTAACCCAGAGATGTAATCCATTATTTCTATTAGCTTTTCTGTTCTAACTAAGTGATCTTCTTCTAAGTCATATCCCTCGTCCCAGAAGTCTCCGAATGTTTTGTAACCTAACTTATGTAAGTATTGTATTGTATATGGAGGAGCAATTAATAAGAACGGTGTCTTAAATTGCATTGACTGTAATACTTTTTCTGATATGTTTGCAGTAGGTTGTCCGTAACGACTCTCGATACATATATCTACAAACGTTTCCCTGTACAATGGTTCCAGTGGTAAGTGTGTAGGGTTAACTACAACAGGGTTACCAATGTTATCAAAGTCTGTGTTCTCTGGATAATGGTGCCCAGCACATTCATGTGCAAACGTTGAGCTTCTTGCACCAACATCATACGTTAGTGGAACAACTTTGTTTAACATGTCTATGCCTTCTTTTAAGTTAGCAATAAACTTAGGCTCTCTATCAGGCTCTTGCTCTCCAGCACCGTTAACATTCATCCACGGGGTATCTAGTAACGTTTCAAGTGGCGTTTCGAAGAACCATATAATGTTACTGTTAATACCTTTAGTCTCGTACTGTTTTAGTATAGCACACATGATTGCTCTAATAGAAGTAAACCTCCAGCATGTGCAAACAAAATGTTTCTTGAAACTACGCTTAACAGTTATGTCTGCGTTGTTGTACATTATTAATTCGTTTAAGAACGGATCGTCACATAGCAGTTTCATTTGCTTGGCATAAGAACTACATGCTTTTTCTACGCCATAGTCACCTGTGTGTACTATTACATTATACAATTTATTCTGTCCAGCAAAGTAACCAATAGTATCTAGTTCGGTTGAACGTACTCTATTGTGTGTGCCTGTTCCGTTTACATTCTCTCTAGGAAACTCTGTATAGAATCCGTAATTATAAGCAGACCCCCAGTAACCAGCAAGAGGATCATTTTCATAGTACATGCATATTGGTTCGTACAAAAATATGTGTAAGCCTTTTTTGTTTAGTAGCTCTACAGTACTAGCGCCAAGTTTTAATTCTATTAACTGTTTGATCTCACCGTTGGCTTGATAAAACAAACACGGAGCATCAATATCCTCATCTTTGTTCCAGCGTCTAAACTCTGTCCAAGTTCTAATACGTGGAATATCTCGTATAGTTGCTTTCATAATGTTTGGGTGACTGATTGCACCCTCAGGAAAATTATGATATGCTAAACTACTTGTTACTTCTTCGTAGTTGATACTTAGCTCATCAGTAACTGCTTTGTTAGTAACTGTACTGGTTTTATCTAACTGTGCCATTAATAATTTACCTTATGTGCAAAGTCATATTTATGTTTGCTTTGTAAGGTCCTAAAGTTTTTGTCGCAAATTTCTTTTACGTTATCTAACCATGTATAAAGTTCTTCGCCTTGTAATGCATCTAAGCGTTTTGTTTCTTCTATAATCATTTGCATACGTTTAATATCGTCTTGCTCAGCATCGTAACTTTCATTGATATAAGGAGCAAACGATTTGTACCCTATGCTTTTGAGAGCTGACATACTTCCGCATGGTGCTATTAATATAAACGGGTGCTTAAAACTTATAGGCTTAAATACTTTCTCACTAAAAAATATACCGTGCTCTTCATCACTTTCGAAGTAATGGGTTTCACTTACTAAACTAAAATATGTTTCAGCATACATCCAATCATCTGATTCAATAAAGTCTGCTCTGTTTGTTACAAGCTCTTTGTGGTCAATATACTTAGGCGGCATGTTTACTAGCTCGTCCTTTATTGACATTAACTGTTTTGTAAGATTAATGTTTTTAGTATCTTTGCATAGTTGTAATAGAACAGGGAACATCTCAGTCCAGTCTCGATCATCGTCACTAGGACCAAAGCTAATTAGACCACTGTCTATTAATCCTTCTGCTAATAGCATAGAAACAAACAATGGTCTATGTGTGCGCCAACGTCTATTAAAGTTTAAAAATGATGTTGCATATTCTTTTTTCTCGAGTGTAGGCTTAAACTTAAGACGTTTATGACCTAGTAAATACTCTAGAGTATTGTTCGCACCCTTCTCAAAGTCTAAGATAATCTTTATTTTAATAGAGTCTTGGTTGTCTCTAGTAGCAACTATCTCTTGATTAAGTTTGTTTGCTTCAAAGGCACCTGTCATTAGTATAATCTTATGTGCAGGTATGCTGTAACGGTCCACTAGACCGCTGTAAACGTCTTGTACGCAACTTAAGAAGGCTTCGTGACTATTTGCCACAACTAAGTAAAAATTGCTATTAGAACGCTTTAAACGAGCTAAAACAGTAGAGTCAAGTAACTCTTCTAGTTGTATTAATCCTAACGCAGGACTCTTACGAAACTCTATAATGTAGTAATCGTTTTCAGACTCGCTCCAATCATGCATAAATGTAATCATAGGAGTATCACGCTCTTCAGACCATAATTTAATAACTTCGCCAAGTCTAGTAAGTTCTACATCAAAGAACGTTACCTTCGCTTCATGGTTAATCAATGCCAACTGCAATTACCTCCGTGTCTGCATTATGTCTCTTAGGAATAATAATATCCGTTCCACACATGCAATGATACTTGGTGCATGTAATTGTTCTTGGCCCTACTCTGCTTATGTCATCTAGTATGTGGCCTACTTGTCCACTTAGTCCGCAACTTGCCAGACTCACTTCACCTACAGGAGATATGAATACACAGTCACCTATGTCGCAACTCCAACCTGTAAAGAAGTTTTGCCTTTGAACAATAACATCGTTACTGTTGCAAACTGCTTCAGTGCCATCTTCGGTTAGTGTATAACTTGCAGTACCGCTCTCATGTTTGAAAGGATTTTCAATAGTACTTTCTTGTTCAGTTGAATGCTGTTCTATAAATTCTGTTTTCTTAAGATCCTTATATTCCCATGGACCAGCATTCACACTTAGCTCGTCGTACAGCGGAGTCCACTCTATAAAGTAGTTAGGCATAACTTTTTTTAAGTGCTCGCCAAATGCTACACATTCCCAGAACCTTTCATCGTGTAATAATATTTTTGAACTAAGGTAGTTTAGTTTGTCACATAAGTATATACTTGTTTCTGCGTACTGTTCTTTCTTTGATTGCTCAACATGGAAACTTGCAACAACATCATCAAACAAGTGTAAGTGTTTCTCCCACCATGCTCTTGGCCTACTTAAATTTGTGTTAATAGCAATAGTGCATTCGGGTAGTACATTTTTTAAATGTTCACAGATAGGAATAAAGTTTTTCCATGCTGTTGGTTCACCGCCACTAAAGAAAAACTTAAAGTGCTTATAGTCTTGTGTCTTATACTTTGCAATAATCTTATCTAAGTTTTCTATATATTTTTCTAGGTTACCTTCGTTAGGACTATCTCCAATCCAGTTGCCAGGGTTGCAGTATGTACAACTAAAGTTACAGAAATTGTTTACCTGCCAGGTTACACTAAGGTACTTCTCAGGTGCTGAGATCTCTACTAGTTTCTTTGACACCATTCGTAAACCTCATGTAATTGTGGGATGACGCTAATCATATTTTCATCTCGGATCATATCATATTCATCGTTGTTATCGAAAAACTCTAAAAGTTTTTCTTTGTTTTCTTTTCCTGTCCACAGCGTTTGGACTAACATCTTAAAGTCATTCCTTAAGTCTGTATCTTCCTCTGCATGGAACTTGCCTATGTAATGTTTTAGTTCTTTTATTATTTCTAGTCTAATAGCATTAGGTAATATTTGTATTGCCGCAAAGTCTGGGTATGTTAATACATTAACACGTGGTGGCAGTTCTCTACTTACAAACCCATTCTCATACATCCAATCATACATCTCACCATAGTTAAATATATTCCATATGCTTATAGTTGGAGTAATACCTACTTTAATATGCGGTGCTTTCTCTTTAATTGTAAGCATGTTGTTTTGTACTTTGTTCCAATTAAATCCCTTACGAATAAGTTCTCCTTGCTCACCAATTGAATCGATACTAGCCCATATCTCCATCTTAGGAAAATGGCTCCACAGTTCAATTAAGTCTCTGCCCTTATGGGATATCTTACTCATGTTAGTTGTATAGTTTAACTGTATGTTCTTCGCTAAGTCGTTTTCAATCCAGTAGTCTAAGCACTCATAGTGTTCAGGTGTTACTAGAATCTCGCCACCAGCAAAGTAACATTCCTCTACATCATCTAAGTAAGGTCTTAACTTATCCATGAACGAACCATCTGCGTTATTAGATATTAATGTTTTTGCTTTCTTATCATCTTCATGACCGAAACGTGTAATGAATACATGCTCTTCAATCATCTTTAATTTTTCTTCACCATGCAAGTTTGAACAAGCAGGCCCACAACTACGACACTTAAAGTTACAGATATTACTAAAACGTATGTCCATGTACTTTAACTTAAACTCGTCTATGCTACCATCACTGTTAGTTGACTCTATCATGTCTATATTATCTTTACCACGAACCATATTTTGACTTTGTCTTAAGGTCCATGTACCGTTATCTTCTAGTTCATAGCACCTAGATCATGCTTCATACGGTTCGTCATTGAGCATAGCATTACGCATTTTCTTATACTCATCGGAGTTCATCATATCTAAAATGGACTCGCCTTCTTTTAGTTCACTAACCGGAGCATCACTATCAGCAACACAACACGGCATAACTTGTTTGTTTGGCCATGCGTGGAAATGTATCCACGGTAGAACACAAAAATGTTTGCTGTCTTTTACTAGTTGTTTTGCTGTTTTCATTATTTTCCCTGTAACCTTCTTAACTCAGGAAATGTTTTAAAGAAGTCTTCGCCTCTTATATCATCTAACCTAAATGTATTCTTGAAGAAGTCTTCCTTACATTCTTCCCAATTATCTTCACCATCAGCAAAGTCGGCCGCACTATTAGTTATCCGATCTATGCATCCTTTGTTACCTTTAAAGAAACTTCTTACATTCTCTCCAGCAACCTTCTTCAACGCACTAGGCATTGCTTTTGCACTATAGTACTTAGGATTATCACATAAGTATAATGTGTGGTACCAATCATGATCAAAGTCTACTAGTCCTTGTAGTCTCATGTATTCATAAAACTCAGGTATTGTCGCATAGTTCATTATACTGAATACTGTATTGATTTGGAAGTTCACATAATCAAGTGCTTTAAATGTTTTTAAGTTCTCTTCAACCTTGCCCCAATTAGTTCCTGACCGCATTAGTTCAGCACGGTCTCCATAATGGTCAACTGAACAACTTAATTCTATGTTGTCAAAGTGTTTACAAAGTTCTAATATATCATACTGCTTGTAGCTCAGTGTACTAGCATTTGTATTGTAACGCAATGTTACATCAGTCCTGCCTTTGCGTATCATGTCCTCTAGTATAACATAATGCTCAGGAGTAATCAACGGTTCGCCACCAGCGAAGTAAGCCAGGTCTATATGTTCAACTTGATCTAATATCTCTTCTAGTACAGTTCCTTCGTTATCGTCAACGTGTATAATAATAGGTCCATCTGGATTATAAGTTTTCTTATCCTCCAATGCCCATTGCGAACTAAACTCTGTTCCACAACTACGACATTTAAAGTTACATATATTACTAAACCTTATATCAAAGTATTTCATTTTAAGTTCGTCTACATGTCCATCGGTGTGCGTCATTGCCAATGATTCATCGAATGAGTCAGAGAAGTTATCCATGCTGTATGTACGGAAGCTATGTGGGCCAGCCTTTTCATGACTATAACAAAAGTTACATATCTCAGACTTCTTACCTGCTAACATATTTAATCGTAAGTCTTTCATGTAGTCTGTGTTGAATGCTTCTTTAAGGCTCATGTCTCTAGCATTACCAATTGGATTAGTATAGTCGTTACTACAACAAGGGTATATGTCTCCTTTAGGTGTTGCATTCAAGTGTACCCAAGGGAACATACAAAACGTTTTACTATCTGTAAGCAATGCTTCTTTGTCTAAGTCCTGTAGTTTTATGTAATCACTCATATAAATTTCTCAGTTCAGGAAACACTTCTACAAAACTTTCATTCCTTAATTTATCTAGCCTAGTAGTTTCTGCAACAAACTCAGCCCTAACATTATTAAAATCAGTACCAGAAGAGTCAACCAAATCAGGAAACGCAATTATATTTGATATTGTGTTTTTAAAATCATACTGTCTCTTTTTGTATGTTAATATTAGTCTGTCATTACTGCTAACATATTTTACTATATTTTCTATGCCTTGTCTACCTTTATCTTTTAATTCTTGCGGTAAGTTAAACACACTAATCCATTCAGGATTAGATACAGGATTCAGTTGCCAGTCGCCTCCAGGCATAAGTCCTGTGCTTAACATTTTCTTATAAAATTCTTCTAGTGTAGTATAGTTTAACATACTAACAGTTGAACTAATTTGTAAATTAACATTAGGCTCTAGTAATAATGTTTTAATATTTGCTTCTATATCCTTCCACTTAGTTCCACTTCTAATATATTCTGCTCTGTCGTCACAGTGATCAATACTACTGTAAATATTTACAGGATGATCAAACTGTTCCCACAGCTCTAATACGTTATACTTTTTAAACTTTAGTTTACTTAGGTTAGTGTTGTAACTTAGTTTAACATCAGCTCTACCTTGCTTAATTAATTCTTCGAGCATCTTGTAATGGTAGTCGTCAACTAACGGCTCCCCACCAGCAAAGTAACATTCTTCCATGTACGGTATGTGCTCTAGCAACTCGTCAAATATATCTTTGTTACGTTCAGGCATCATATCTGTTGTTAAGTTTATGCCTTGCTTCTTATCTTCGGCTTCCCACAAACTACTATAGCCAGAGTTACAAGAACGGCACTTCATATTACATACGTGGCTAAGTCTAAAGTCAAAATATTTCATTTCAAAATCTGCTAAGTGACCGTCTCTTGCTGTACGCCTTAAGACTTTCTTTTTCCATTTGCCATACTTCTCATTTGCAGTATTCCTAAAACTATATGTGCCAGTGCCACTGTCTTCTATCTTATGACAGCCATTACATACTTCGTGCCTCTTACCTGCTATCATGTCTAGTCGTAATTGTTTCATGAAGTCTGAATTAACCATTTCTTCAATTGACAAATTCTTTCTCCCTATAGAATGAGAATACTTCATGTTGCCAATACAACATGGCAATGGCTTACCATCAGGAGTTACATGCATATGAACAAATGGTAACATGCAAAATGCATTGTTGTCCTTTGAATGTGGAATGTAGTTATCTATGTGATTCTTTTTTGGCATTACTTTACTTCTACTAATTGTATATCGCTGGCATTAAGTTCACCGCACATGTTATAAAAGCCTTCCATCTCTGGGAAAGTCTCTAGGAAGTTTGTGTCTCTACGTCTGTCGTACTCGTTAAACCATTTGTAGAAATCAATTCTACCTCTGCGTATTTTCTCATCGTCGTACGGTGTGGTAGCAAAATAATCTCTTACTCGTCTAAAACGTTCATACTCTAATTCACTAAACATTGTTCTATCATCTTCAACAAGGTTGTCCTTAACAAAAGATAAGATGTCATCGAAGTAAGGTAAGAACTCTTCTTTAGGTAATATGTGCATGTCATACTGCAACGGTTCTTTGAGGTACGGTGTATCAAATCTAATCTTTCTTACGTTAGGTTCACTGCCTAAGTTATTTGGTATAATGTCTTCGTACGTCTTGCGCCACTCTAATACTTTTTTCAAGTACTCTTTAAATGTTGTAACACTTAGCACATTGAATGTTACCATGTGTGTTATATGACTTTTAACGCCACGCAAGTATATGTCTTGATTCTTTTCCCAAAGTTCAATGTCTAAACCTGTTCTAATATATTCAGCACGTTTGCCCCATGTATCAATGGAACTAAACATTTTAAAGCCACGTATTTTATTGTTCTCTGTTAGTTCTTTAACTACTTCTACTAATCTCTCTACACGTCTGCTAGTGTATCCTAAGTTAGTGTTAACGTTAATTTCTATATTTGGCTTTGGGTTCTCACTAAGTTCTTCGAACAGTCTCCAAGTAGTTTTATGCAAGATCGGTTCGCCGCCTGTTATCCTAAGTATGTTTAATGTTTCGCTTACCTCAGGCCACCACTTCCACCATGCTTCGACGTACGGAGAATCCTCATCGTAAATATCAAACCAGTCTATGTCAGCTTGGTGATTGCTAACCATATTGTACGGACCATGCTTCTTAATCTCTGCTCTATATAAGCTACTATGCATTGGATGACAGTACCCACACTTAAAGTTACACTCGTTACTGAATGCAATTTCTACATACTCTGGATTAATTTTATAGTCAGGTGGATTATATATAATCTCATTTAATCTATCTTCTGTGTATATGCTACTGTTACGAATATGCCTGTCCGAAACATGCTTCTCTTCGCCTTCAGCTTTGTTCTCATCCATCTCTTCTACGTTCCAGCAGTACTGACAGCCACTTGGCTTATCACCGTTGAGCATTTGAATACGTTCATCAATTTTCTGCGGTGTGTTATGTAGTACACTTGGGTCGTACTTTAATTCTTGTAAAGGTATGTCATGTGGCTTAGGGTGGTAGCAACTATGCGTCTGCCCTCTATGTAAGTAAATAGTTGTGTGGTGCCACTTAGCCAGACAGAATGTCTCACTAATCTCATTAGTAAGCAGTTCGTCTATTTCTTCTATTCGCCCTATTCTATCACTCATATTATACCTAGTATAGCAGGAGCGAACCCCTGCTATGTTTTATTATCCCTGTTTAATTCTCGTATTACCGTAATGCACAACCTTCACGCCTTCGATATTAGGAATCTGTCTCCACGGGTCTAACACAATACTACCGACTGGAAACTGTAACTCAGTTCCGTTGCCTGTAGAAACAGACAATGCTGTGTCGCAATCTGTTCTATTATGTTTGCCGTTGTACCATCCTGGTACGTTATCTAGTTGGTCACCATAAGTGATACCTGGATTGTGTGCTAGTAAGTATACTGCTGGCTCACTAAGTTTATCGTCTAACGGCACGTCACCAGTTTTCTCATCATAGTAATGTAATTCAAATCCTGCTTTTTGTATGTAGTGTCCTACTAGCATACTGGCCGAACCTGCATCATATTCTACTAAAGGCTTGTAAGCCTTACCGACTATAATGATTGGCAATCCGTTTACTATATCACCTGCTAACTCCATTAAACGTTTTGCCATGTTCTCTGCTTGTACTTCTCGTGAAAGCATCACAGCATCAAACAAGTCGTAACCTAACCCTAAGTTCTCAGCCATCCACCGTAGTGCGATATTATCTCTTGGGTGACAAGCACCACCATCGCCCATACCCGGCTTCATATATCCAGGTCCCATGATACGTCTATCACTTGAAGCTAATGCATCACAAACAACTTCCGCGTTTATGTTACCTTGCTTTTCTGCAACGTCTTGAATCATATTTACTAAGGATACTTTTGCTGATATAAATGTATTGTAAAATACTTTAATGCACTCACATTCATCCCAGGTACCTATAATATACCTTGGATCGTTCTGCATTATTGTTTTATAAAAGTCTACAAGTTGTTTTGCATCACCTGTTTCACTTCCATCTGCGGTTCCAATCATTACCATTTCTGGATTAACCATATCCCATTTTACTGTACCCATTGCAATTAAGTATGGGTTGTAAATAAAACGAGCATTAGTTAAGAGTGGAATAAACTCACGTCTAACAGTACCTGGTAGTACTGTGCTAATAAGGACTATTAGTTGTTCATTGGTTGCTACCGCATTTACTTTCCTAAGGATATCTTTAACTATACTGTAATCGAAATCCTTATTAGGTAAATGGCTGGTAGGTGCTTTTCCATCATACTGTGGGTCATGCGGTGTAGGCACAGCAACAAAGACAATTTCTTGTCCTCTTACTGCATCTTCCACTGTATCAACCATTGCAAAGTTTTCAGGCTCTACAGGGTTAATGTCAAACCCAACAACATCATGTACTTCAGCGACCATTTCGGCGCAGGCTTGTCCTAACTTGCCAACTCCGATAAATCCGACTGAGGCCATTTTTATCTCCTGTTGTTAGTAGTATTTTTAAACTACGCTGTTATTTATCAGGATTGAATTCAGGTTTTATATGTATTTGGTTAGCTTCATATAGAATATTCATGCTGTTCCAGAAGTCGTAAAATTGTTGAGGGGTAAGTATGCAAGGATTATCGCTGTCGTCGTCACCTAAATATTTTTCAATAGAGACAACACCTTTGTATGCTACAGCAATACCTGGGAATATTCCAGCTTCACGACTCTCGTATGCTATTGCAACATCAGGGAAAGCCTGTTGTAAATCATCTATGTGTGCTAGTTCAAGCTCTTCTATTTTAGGCGGAAACTCGCTACTAGCATAGTATACAGTTAGTTTATCTCTACCTGACTCTTTATAATATCGCATAACATCATGTACATGCTGATGACTATATATAACATGATCAAAGTTATCTTTAGCATAGCGTATCAAGTCTTCAATCGGTTCTATAGCATCATAATGAAGTTTAAGTATGTGTGCATTGCAATGCTCGTTGACCCAGGCCGCGGCCTGATCATCAGTAACACTCCATATAAGCGGTATGCCAATATCTTTGCAAAA
>Ga0115000_10002260_pt1 | contig 16765 bp, 15 predicted proteins | sample ArcticOcean_MG_C_6_FD_89690 | JGI IMG/M metagenome (GOLD analysis project Ga0115000, IMG submission 89690) | Marine microbial communities from western Arctic Ocean - ArcticOcean_MG_CB8_128 | ecosystem: Environmental > Aquatic > Marine > Oceanic | place: Arctic Ocean: Canada Basin | collected...
ATCAGTAATTAATGAGTAATTATCTTGTGTTCCTCCCAGGTCAGTGTGCCCTTTGTTTATTCCTTGGAAGTTATAACTTACTGCACCAAGACCTCCATTTGGACTAAGCGTCCAATATCCGTAATCAAGCATGTTGTTTACGTTAATTCCATTAACTTGAAGTCCTCCTGGAACGGCTTCCGATGACGTTGTATAAACAACATCAACATATGTTAAGCCAGTATTTGAATTAATGAAAAGTTCACTTTCTTCGTAATTAGCAGCTGTTCCAATTGGGAGTGTGTAGGCAACACTGTTTACTACTTGTCTCCTGAAATTTCCAACTATGTATTTTCCGTCCCCCTGACCTGTTGTGAATGATTCGGTCGTTCCAGTCATTTCCGCTTTAAAAGCGTTCGTTGTAATTATCCCATCCGAAAAGCTTAGGGTACTGCCAATTTTTATATCAGCTGTTAAGGTAACCCCTGTTGTGTTATTCATGTGAAAGTTTTCAAATTCCGTAATTGAGCTACCACCAATATTTTGTGAACTTAATCCAGAGAATTCAATGGTTCCAACGGTTCCTCCTGCAAGGGCTAAACTGGCGGTTCCATTATTGGTGAATCCTCTTTTGAGGTTAGCAGTTCCATCTACTAATAAGTTGGAAGCTGCGGCATTAACCACATCGCCTGAAGTCACGAAAGTTCCACCAGCACTAACAGCTAAGTTCCCAGCGTCGGATATGTTGGTCATTGTTGAAGTCGAAGAGAGAGTGACAGTGCTCGCTGAGCCAACTTTGAAGTACGCGCCTTTCACCCTTAATTCTAAGGATATAGCCTGACCAAAAGAGGTAAGACTAAACAGGGAAAAAAATATGACGCTAAATATTTTCATATAACTAGTTAAAGCACAGCTTTAAATACGTTTCTGAGACAAAAAGGTTTCAAAATACTAAGACAATTACCTTAAAGATAATTAAGTAAACAACTTAACTGATAAAAAAAGTGGTTTTTTCGTACATTTTTTAATAAAAAGGGGGTAATGGATGACGGAATATAGGAAAATTACTCCCACTTGTTTACAATCATCATAACATCCTTTTAATGAGCTATTTAGAGTGCTCATAAGTGACGATTTTACTGTCTCGTTTTGAAAGTTATAAACAAAGTGGTAAATTGTGGGAGAATGTGGGTATTTTTATACCTGTTATTAAGGTGAGTCATGACGAATTTGATTGGAGAGTACGAGTGTAAAGTGGATGCAAAAGGAAGGTTGTTAATTCCTGCTGCCTTGCGCAAGCAATTTTCGCCACAAGCGGAAGGAAGACTTTTTGTGAAAAGAGGAATTGAATCATGTTTGGAATTGTACCAAAAGCACGACTGGGAAAGAGTGAGTAAGCAAGTTGCCGGGTTGAATCAGTTTGTTAAAAAGAACAGGTTGTTTGCTAGAAAATTCATTAGTGGAGTGATGCAAGTTGATGTGGATAATGTAGGGAGAATATTGCTTCCAAAACCACTTTTAGGCTATGCAGACGTGGATAAAGAGATGGTGCTTTTTGCCTATGGTGACAAAATAGAAATTTGGAGTAAAGAAAACTACGAAGCTGAATTGGCAATGCAATCTGAGGAATTCTCGGATTTAGCAGAAGACGTGATGGGAAGTGTAAAGCCAGCCTCAGATGAGTTATCATGACACGGTTCTTTTAAAAGAAAGCATTGATTTTCTTGAGGTAGAAGAAGGTGGTGTTTACATTGATGTTACCTATGGTGGCGGTGGCCATACAAAAGAATTGCTGTCCAGAGTTTCTAATTGTTCTTTATATGCTTTTGATCAAGACGAAGATGCGTTGGTTAATGATGTAAACGATGACCGTTTAACCTTGATTCATAATAATTTTTCAAGCCTAGAAAAGAGCTTGACACTTTATCAAGGAATTCCAGCCGACGGATTGTTAGCAGATTTAGGCGTTTCAGGGCATCAGTTTGATGAAGGAAGTCGAGGGTTTTCCATTAGAATGGACGAGCCTTTGGACATGAGGATGGGTAAGTCAATAAAGACTAACGCTAAGCAATTACTTCATCACAGTGAAAAGCAAGAAATAATGAACTTTTTGCGAGAAAACTCAGATTTAAGAAGGGTTGGTGTTATAGCAGACGCTATTAAGTATCAGCAAGGTGAGGGGAGGATGAATACAACAGGTGATTTAGTTCAAGCAGTGAAGAAATTTGCTGAAAGAGGAAAAGAAAACAAGTTGCTTGCACAAGTTTTTCAGGCAATAAGAATAGAGGTTAACGATGAAATTAATGTGCTGAAAGAACTGCTAGTCCAAAGTGCAAAAGTACTTAAGCCAGGAGGGAAGTTAGTCGTTATTTCCTATCACTCGATTGAGGACAGGTTGGTTAAAAACTTCATGCGTTCCGGAAATTTTGAAGGAGAAGTTGAAACGGATTTGTTTGGTGTTCCAAATTCACCTTTTAAAGTTATTACTAGGAAGCCAGTCGTTCCTTCTGAGGAGGAGTTAAAACGTAACAACAGGTCAAGAAGTGCAAAGTTAAGGGTGGCCGAAAAAATTTAAAGTACACAAGCTAAAGGTGAAATAAAAGTTATAGTGAAGAATGGGTTTTTTTACCAAAAACATTAAGGACAAAGCGAATCCAGCGCAAGAGCAAAGGAGCAAAAAGCTCAAGCTCAAGGTGACGGATAAGTTTTTCTTTGATCAACTCCCGTTTGTTGTATTCCTAACTTTTATTGGTGTTTTATACATAGCCAACTCTTACTACGTGGAGAACACAGTTCGAGAAATGGAAGAAGTAAAAAAAGACATTATTGAAGCTAAAAACGAATTTGTAATTGCTAAAACAAAATCGAGCTTAATGGGTCAGCGAATAGAAGTATTAAAAATAGTTGAAGAATTGGGATTGAAAGAGTCTGCCATCCCATCGTACAAATTAGTAAAAGAAGAAAGCGGCGAATAGCTGTATTAGTTAGCAATGGAAAAGAAAAAAATCATATTAGCAAGGGTCTATGTGTTCTTCTTCCTCCTCTTTGTTTTCGCGTGTTTCATAGGTTTTCAAATAGTAAGCATTCAGTTTTTTAAGTCTGCTGAAATAGTAGACCGTGTAAAAACAACTTCCGCTGGTTACCGACCTGTTCCAGCCGATAGAGGTGATATATACGCCAGCGATGGAAGTTTACTGGCAACCTCTCTTCATTACTATGTTGTAGGGATGGATTTAAACTCCAAAGCCCTAACGGATAAAAACTTTAATAAATTTTTGAATCCATTGTGTGATTCCTTGTCTTCGTTGTTGGGGGTAAAGTCGAGTGCGCAGTACAGAAGTGAATTAGTTCAAGCTCGCAAAGCAAAAAAGAGATGGTACAAAATTTCTAACAAATTAACTTACCCTGAGTTTAAAAAACTGAGAAAGTTCCCTTTGTTTCATTTAGGACGTTATCCAAGTGGATTAGTTTACAAGAAGTTCATCAAAAGGGAGAAGCCGTTTAATGTATTGGCCTCAAGAACCATTGGAAGTAGATCGCCATATGGAATGGAGGGCGCTTATGACAGGGACTTAAAAGGAACTGCAGGTTCCCAGTATCAGCGAAAAATTCCGGGAGGAATTTGGGTTTCGTTGAACGACAAGAATTCTGTTGACCCTGTTGATGGACATGATGTTTATTCTACCATTGACATCGGGATGCAAGAAATTGTAAACAATGCTTTGAAAGACCAACTGATTTATCATAAAGCAGATCACGGTTGTGCCATTGTTATGGAAACTAGAACTGGCAAAATTAAGGCTATTGCAAATTTGAAAGTTGATTCACTAGGGAACGCTTGGGAAGAAAGAAATTATGCTGTGGGAGATGCTATTGAGCCCGGGTCTACTTTTAAGTTAGCTAGCATCATGGCTTTATTGGAGGACAAGGAAGTCAAATTGGATGATAAGATTGATGTTGGCTTCGGTAAAAAGAAGTATTACGATCGAACCATGAAGGATTCGCACTTGTATAATAAGCGAACAAAATTAACTGTTAGAGAGGTGTTTGAAACATCTTCAAATGTTGGAACGGCAGAAATGATTATTAAAGCTTATGGAGGTCAACCTCATAAATTTATTGAGAGATTGTTCAGTTTCAAGTTAAACGAAAAATTAGGCTTAGACATTCATGGAGAAGCATCTCCTAAAATTAAGGACCCTTCTCAAACGGATCAGTGGTCAGGGATTACCTTGCCATGGATGTCAATTGGTTATGAAGTAGCTTTAACACCACTTCAGGTATTAGCATTTTATAATGCTGTTGCAAATGATGGAAACCTACTTCGTCCAGCATTTGTTGAGAAAGTATGTAATAAGCAAGAAGTTGTAAAATCATATGGTCCACATGTAATTAAAAAAGCAATTTGCTCAAAAGAAACCTTGAGTCAGGTAAGGTCATTATTGGAAGGTGTAGTGACAAGTGGCACCGCAAAAAAGGGACTTAAAAGCACACCTTATTCGGTTGCTGGTAAAACAGGAACAGCGCAACTGAACTATTGGAATAGAAAAAAAGGTGAGAAAACGCAGTATCAAGCTTCGTTTGTAGGTTACTTTCCTGCTGACAATCCTACCTATACTTGCATTGTAATTGTCACTGACCCAACCGAAAATGGATTTTATGGAAGTCAAGTTGCTTTGCCAGTATTTAGAAAAATATCAGACAGGCTATATTCTACTTCACCTTCATTGAGACGAGAATTAGCAAAGGAAAAGGTGACAGAAGAAATGGCTTTGAAGTCGGGCAACAGAGATGATTATCAAATTGTGGCAAACGAACTTACAATTCCAATCATCGGAAACAACTCAGATGCCACATGGATTAAAGTAAATTACGACAGTAAATTACTGGAGACCAAGGAAAAGAAAATGGTTAACGCTGGAGTTCCAGATGTAAAATCTTTGGGGTTAAAAGATGCTGTGTATTTGCTGGAAAATGCAGGATTGAATGTTGAGGTAAAAGGTAGGGGAAAGGTGATTATGCAAAGCTTAGCACCTGGAAGCAAGATAATAAGAGGGAAAACAATTGAATTGATATTAGCGTAATGAAATTACTGTCTGATTTACTTTACAAAGCGGGGATTGATAACATGAATGGGACGACCAATTTGGCCATTTCGTCCGTGTGTTTTGATTCTAGAAAAGTGGGAATTGCTTCGGTGTTTATAGCAACGAGAGGAACGCAAGTCGATGGACATAAATTCATTGATGTAGCTGTCGAAAAAGGTGCTGTAGCAATAGTTTGTGAAGAGTTTCCAGAAGAGTTAAATGAGAAAATCACCTACATAAAAGTGAAAGATTCTTCTTTCTCGCTGGGGATTATAGCTAGTAATTTTTACGACCAACCTTCCAGTAAATTGAAGTTGGTGGGGATTACTGGGACTAACGGAAAAACAACGACTGTTAGTTTGTTGTTTTTGCTGTACCGAAGTTTAGGTAAAAAGGCGGGAATGCTGTCCACGGTGAAAAATCAAATTAACGCTGAGGTAATTCCTTCTACGCACACTACTGGTGATGCTGTTGAAATCAACAGAACATTGGCTGAAATGGTAGAGAAAGGATGTAAATATTGCTTCATGGAAGTGAGTTCACATGCTATTCATCAAAACAGGATTGCAGGGTTAGATTTTGATCTGGCAATATTTTCCAACTTGTCTCATGACCATTTAGATTATCACAAAACTTTCGATGAATACTTGTTAGCTAAAAAGAAATTCTTTGATGACTTGCCGTCAACATCAATAGCGTTAGTTAACAGTGATGAAAAGCATGGACACACCATGATTAATAAAACGCAAGCTAAAGTGCACAGTTATGGTTTAAGAACCATGGCCGATTTCAAATGTCGAATCATTGAAAGCACTTTCGCAGGACTTCAACTTGAAATAGATCAACAAGAAGTTTGGAGCAGGTTAATTGGAACATTCAACGCCTATAATTTGCTAGCTGTATATGGAGCTGCAATTTTATTGGGAGAAGAAAAAATACAAGCTCTCACCAGCTTAAGTACGCTGAGTTCTGTAGAAGGAAGGTTTCAATATTTTAAATCCGAATCCAATACCATCGCAATTGTTGATTATGCACATACTCCGGATGCATTGAAAAAAGTATTGGACACCATTGGTGATATCCGTGAAGGAGCTGAAAAAGTAATTACAGTAGTTGGATGCGGTGGAAACAGAGACAAGGAAAAAAGAGCTGTTATGGCTAAGATTGCTTGCAGGTTGAGTGATCAAGTGATCCTTACTTCCGATAATCCAAGAAATGAAAATCCTGAAACTATCATTAACGAAATGAAGATAGGATTAGAAGCGCTTGATTTGAAAAAAGTGTTGGCTATAACGGATAGGTCAGAAGCAATAAAGACTGCTTGTATGCTTGCTCAAGAGAATGATATTGTACTTGTAGCAGGAAAAGGGCATGAGAAATACCAAGAAATTGACGGGGTTAAACATCCCTTTGACGATAAAGAAACATTAGAGGAATCATTTAAAATGCTAGGTAAATAATGTTGTACGAATTATTCAATTACCTCCAAAACGAGTTGAACTTTCCGGGTGCAGGTGTGTTTCAGTACATCACATTTAGGGCTGGAATGGCAATCATATTGTCGTTGATCATTTCCATGGTTTTAGGAAAAAGGATCATCAGATTACTTCACAGGTTACAAGTAGGCGAATCCGTAAGAGACTTAGGTTTGGACGGTCAAAAAGAAAAAGAAGGTACACCAACTATGGGAGGGTTAATTATTCTTTCAGCCATTATTATTCCAACATTGTTATTTGCAAGATTGGACAATATCTATATTATCCTTTTATTAATTTCTACAGTGTGGCTGGGAGTTATAGGGTTTGTGGATGATTACATTAAAGTATTTAAAAAGAACAAAGAAGGACTGCAAGGGAAAGCGAAAATTGTTGGTCAAATAGGAATCGGACTAATAGTAGGGTTTACCTTGTTTTATCACGGTGATGTTGAGGTTGTTCAAGATGTACAAACGGGTTATGTAATTGATGAAGGCGAGATTGTAAGGTCGACCGGAGATTTAGTTGGTGAGAAATCCATGCTGACAAACATTCCTTTTTTCAAGAACAACGAATTCGACTACGGGTCGATAGTTGAATGGATTGGTTTGGATGCTTCCAAATGGGCTTGGATTGTTTTTGTTCCAGTGGTTATTTTTATAGTTATAGCTGTGTCCAATGGGGCAAACCTCACGGATGGGATTGACGGATTGGCTACAGGCTCATCAGCCATAATTGGAGTCACGCTAGCCATCATGGCGTACTTATCTGGTAATGCAATTTTCGCCGATTATTTGAACATACTCTACATACCTCATACAGGTGAACTGGTAGTTTTTATGGGTGCCTTCATTGGCGCGTGCATTGGATTCTTGTGGTACAATGCCTTCCCAGCTCAAGTGTTCATGGGTGACACAGGGAGTTTGTCTTTAGGAGGAATTATAGCAGTATTTGCCATCGCTATTAGAAAGGAACTTTTAATTCCAATCATATGTGGAATTTTTTTACTAGAAAATTTAAGTGTGGTTTTGCAAGTGGGCTATTTCAAATACACAAAGAAAAGATCCGGAACTGGAAAACGAATTTTCTTAATGGCACCACTTCATCATCATTATCAAAAGAAGGGAATGGCGGAGTCTAAGATTGTAAGTAGGTTTTGGATTGTGGGGATACTACTGGCCATTTTATCGATAGTGACTTTGAAGCTCAGATAGAATGAAACGGAAGTAAGTAGAGTAGGATAAAGAAGAAAAAAAAGGAATGAAGCAAGGAAAGCTGGTTGTACTGGGTGGAGCAGAAAGTGGAGTTGGTGCAGCTATATTAGGTAAAAAAGAAAATTTTGAGGTGTTGTTGTCAGACAATGGAACCATCAAAAAAAAGTATAAGGACGTTCTTTTAAATAATGAAATCGAATTTGAGGAGGGAGGACACACTGCAACTCGTGTGTTGGAAGCTACTGTTGTTGTAAAAAGCCCAGGGATTCCGAGTCATGCACCTTTGGTTCAGAAATTAGTAGGAAAAGGGATTCCGGTTATTTCTGAAGTTGAATGGGCAAGCAGGTACACGAATGCGAAACTGATTGGAATTACAGGAAGCAATGGTAAAACAACTACCACATCTTTAATTCACCACTTATTAAAAGAGGCGGGAAGAAAAGTTGGGTTAGCTGGAAACATAGGCTTCAGTTTTGCCAAGCAGGTAGCTCAGGAAAACTTTGACACCTACGTGTTAGAACTTAGTAGTTTTCAATTGGATGACATCGATGACCTAAAAATGGATACTGCAGTATTGCTTAATGTAACTGCAGATCATTTGGACCGTTACGATTACAAATTGCAAAATTACGTTGATTCAAAGTTCAGAATATTAAACCAAGCCGATGAAAATTCAGCTTTAGTTTATTGTTTGGACGATGAAACAGTGGTGGAGAATTTGAAGAACACTACTTATCCAGGTAGGGCTTTCTGTTACAGTTTAAACAAGGCTGCTGATGGAACTGTCAAGGATGGTAGGTTGGTTGGTAACAATGGTTTTTCAATGCCTATGAGCGAGATGCAGCTAAAAGGAAAGCACAATGCCTTAAATGCTCTAGCAGCCATTTTGGTGGCGCAAGACTTAGGATTGAGTGATAAACAAATTGAGTCAGGAGTGAAGAGTTTTGAAGCAATTGAACACAGGTTGGAAAAAGTGAAAGAAGTGGCTGGTGTGGAATACATCAACGATTCTAAAGCAACCAATGTTGATGCAACTTATTACGCTTTGGACGCTATGACAAAACCAGTGGTTTGGATTGTAGGTGGAGTTGATAAAGGCAATGATTACACAGTGTTGGATGATTTGGTTGACCGCAAAGTGAAAGGGATTGTGTGCATGGGAACCGATAACTCAAAGCTGTTAAAGGCTTTTAGTAAAACTGGAAAGCAGTTGGTGGAGGTGACAGGAGCAAAAGAAGCAGTTGCAGCGGCAATGGAAATGGCTACTAATGGAGACGTGGTTTTACTTTCTCCAGCATGTGCAAGTTTCGATTTATTTAAAAATTACGAAGACAGAGGAATGCAATACAAGCAAGCAGTAAACAATAAGTAAGTAACATATAACTAATAATAATCAATCTATAATTTAAAATAAATAATGACAACAAAAGGGAATTTTGAAATTCAAGAAAAACTAGTTTTGGGCGACACCATGGCTGAAAACTTAAAGAAAAACTTAGGAAGTGTTCGAAAGGACAGCATCCGTGAAAAGTTTTCCGATTTTGAAAACGTGGAGCATCGCTTAGAATTTGTAGCGAACATTCACGGAGTTGAATACATCAACGATTCGAAAGCAACAAACGTAAATTCTACTTGGTATGCCTTGGAAAGAATGGACAAAAAAGTTGTTTGGATTGTGGGTGGTGTTGACAAAACTGTTGACTACAGCTCACTTCACGAATTAGTGAAAGAGAAGGTAAGAGCCATCATTTACATGGGAACAAACAAACCAAAGATGTTTGAAAACTTCATGGACAAGGTGACTTTAATCACTGATGCAGGTAGCATGGAAGAAGCAGTAAGGAATGCTTATTATGCTGCTGAAAAAGGTGAAACAGTTTTACTTTCTCCAGCTGCAGCAAGTTTCAACATGTTTGACAATTTGGAAGACAGAGGCAAAGCCTTTAAAAAGACAGTTAGAGGTTTATAATCTGTAACGGTGGTGTTTATTCTACTTATGTTACTGTAGCACAGTAGTAATAACAATTAATAAATAGACTTGGCGAAGTGTCCAGTTATTGGTGTCGGAACTATCCCTTTGTTCCCTGGTACTTTGGCCTCTTTATTATTGTGATTTTTATAAACAGTATTTCAAGAAAATATTTTTGGTAAATGAAGTGGGTATACGATAAAATTCAGGGAGATAAATTTATATGGGTGATTACCATATTTTTAGCCTTGATATCCCTGCCTTTAATATACGTAGCTACCGATGAATTGGCTATGAGTTTTAAAGGGAACAATACTTCCTTTTTTGTCATAAAGCACTTTTTTATACTATTGACTTCATTGGTGCTCATTTATTATGTGCATTTATTTAACCATGCCTACTTCTCAAAATTGTCTTTGTACTTAATGTACATTGCTGTGCCGTTGTTAGTATTTACAATGGTAAGTGGTGTGAATGCTAACTCAGCAACACGTTGGGTGCAAATCCCTATTGTTGGATTAAGTTTTCAGACTTCAGATTTTGCCAAGCTTGCCTTAATCCTATATTTAGCTAGGGTACTTTCAAAAAAGCAAGCAATTTTGGATGACTTCAAACAAGTCATGCTGTATATTTTTGCTCCAGTATTGATTGTTTGCGCTCTAACTGTTAAGGAAGATTTTAGTACAACGGCTCTAATTTTTGGAACCTGTATGATCATCATGTTTTTTGGAAATGTTAAAGTATCTCACATGGGAATGGTCATCGGAGGAATTGTATTGTTGTTTTTATTAGTTTCTAAAATAGCTCCAGATTTATTTCCAAGGATGGACACCTGGGTAAGTCGTTTAAGTTCTTTTTCTGATGTTGCAGAAGATCAAGAAGGTAATTATCAAAGTAATTTATCAAAAGCAGCTATTGTTGATGGTGGTATGTTTGGGACGTTTAATGGTGGGAAATATCCTGCGCCACCACAGGCGGCTTCGGATTTTATGTTTTCCACTTTGATCAGAAACTTTGGGCTTGTAGGAGGTTTTGTGACGCTACTGATGTATTTGTTGTTTTTATTCAGAAGCATTAAAGTGGCAGTAAAAGCACCCAAATTATTTTCATCTTTATTGGTGATCGGATTAGCATTCAGTATTTCTTTTCAAGCGTTCAGTAACATGGCAGTTGCTGTGGGGCTGTTCCCGGTAACAGGTCAAGCGTTACCGATGATTAGCATGGGAGGAACATCTATATGGTTCACAGCACTATCAATTGGAATCATATTGAGTGTGAGTAGAGACGTGGTAAATAAAGAGAAAAAAGCAGCGGAGGCATGAGTGACACGACGGACATAAAGAACAGTAAAATGATCATAAGTAAACCACGAGTTATCGTTAGTGGTGGAGGAACAGGAGGACATATATTTCCCGCTGTGGCAATTGCGAATGCAATCAAAAATAAATATGCTGATGCTGAAATTCTTTTTGTAGGCGCAAAAGGAAAAATGGAAATGGAAAAAGTTCCAAAAGCCGGCTATCCGATTAAAGGATTGTGGATCAGTGGCCTTCAACGAAAATTGACATTGAGTAACTTGATGTTTCCAATTAAGTTAATCGTGAGCTTGATTAGGTCTATTGGAATAGTCAAGTCATTTAAGCCAGACATTGCTATTGGTGTTGGAGGGTATGCTGGAGGTCCGTTGTTAAAAGCTGCTACTATGCTCGGAGTACCCGCACTTATTCATGAGTCCAATTCATTTCCTGGGATCACTAATAAATTACTTGGGAAAAGTGTTAATACTGTTTGTGTTGCCTTTGCAGGTATGGAGAAGTATTTCCCTAAAAGTAAACTAGTGATTACTGGAAATCCAGTTCGTCAGGAAATAGTGAAGTTGGCTGGTAAAAGAGAACAAGCTTTGGCTCATTTCAAATTGGATAATTCACGACCGGTGGTTTTAGTTGTAGGTGGAAGTTTAGGGGCTAGGAGTATTAATCATGCCATTCACGGATCATTGGAATCCTTTAAGGAACACAATTACCAAGTGCTTTGGCAAACAGGAAAGCTTTATAAGAGTGAATCTGAACAAGCCATAAAAGAACTGGTTTACGATGGTGTTAAAGCGAATGAATTCATTTATGAAATGGATTTGGCTTACGCTGCTGCGGATGTTGTAGTATCGAGAGCGGGTGCCATGTCAGTATCCGAATTATCGCTAGTTGCAAAACCGGCAATATTAGTTCCTTTACCTTCTGCAGCGGAAGATCATCAAACTAAAAATGCCATGACGCTAGTTTTAAAAGACGCAGCAGTTTTGGTAAAAGATCAAGATGCAAAAGAAAACCTTTTCCAAGAAGTCAATAGCTTGTTGACCGATCCTTCACGGATGGAAAAAATGGTGGTTAACATTAATAAACTAGCCATTTCCGATGCCGATCAGTTAATACTGAAAGAAGTTGAGACTCTTCTTGGATAAACTACTAGCCATATTATTTGTTGGTGCACTGCTTTGTTCCTGCAACTCAAGTTTAAAGCTCAAAAAATTTCCAGAAGCTGAGTTGTCCGCCGATACCTACGAGGTAAAACAGGACGTTAAATTGTCTTTGTCTGTAATCGAAACCGGTTATTCAACAACACCAGAAGTGTTTATGTTCAAGGGCGGTAGGTGGTTTAAAAAAAGAAAAATAGCACACATTTCAGTACTTGTTCAGCATCCTTTAGGCGATTTTTTGTTTGACACAGGTTTGGGAAGTAAAGTCAGTGACGATGTTAAAAACCACTTTTCGGCCATTCAGCGGACAGGAAGCAAGCACATAAAATTTAAAACAGTAAAAGAGACTCTTGATAGTAACGATTATCACCAAGACTCCTTAGCCTTTATCCTTCTTTCTCACTTGCATTGGGACCATGCAGGAGGAGTTGAAGACTTTATAACCCCGTTGTTGTATACGACAAAAGTAGAGTATGATCATGCCTTTTCTGAACAAAGCGAAGAATCTTATTTCATCAAAGAACAATTTGATTCTATCAATGTACAGTGGAAGTTTTTAGCTTTCGATTCAGTTAAGTACAAAGTGTTTGATACAAGTTTGGACTTGTTCAATGATGGTACAGTTATACTAGTGCCGCTTTATGGACACACTAATGGTTCGATTGGAATGTTTGTCAATTTACCTTCAGGAACGCGATACTTTTTTATTGGGGATGCCGCTTGGGCATTAGAAGCAATAACAGGTCTTCGTGAAAAGCATCCTATTCCCAGAAAGCAGGTAGACACTAATCGTTCGAAAGTTCAAAATCAACTGGTGCTACTTCACTATTTACAAAAAAAGGATCCTAATTTAATATTGGTACCATCTCACGATCACCAAGTTGTTAAAGGGCTAGCTCATTTTCCTTTGGTTGAAAAATAAAGACTAATTTTACCCCATGATTTTAAAAGATATTATTGCTCATTTAGAGCAAGTTGCTCCACTGGAATACCAAGAGTCGTACGATAATTCAGGTCTCATAGTCGGTAACGAAAGCCTAGAAGTAACCTCGGCAGTAGTTAGTTTAGATTGCACGGAAGAAGTGGTAGAGGAGGCGATCACAAAAGGTGCTAACTTGATTATATCACATCATCCAATTGTTTTTTCAGGATTGAAAAGGTTCACAGGAAGCGATTATGTGGAGCGAACAGTCATCAAAGCAATTGAAAATAAAATAGCCATATACGCTATCCACACTAACCTGGACAGTGTTATTAATGGTGTCAATAAAAAAATAGGCGATCAATTAGGGTTGAAGAATTTGTCCATCTTAAAACCAAAACTTGGACTTTCGGCAAACATTATAAACGTTGGTTCTGGTATGATTGGAACCGTTGAAACTCCACTTAATGAGCTTTCTTTTTTAAAGCACGTTAAGCAAGCGTTAAATGCTCCTGCTATTAAGTACACCAACTTACTGAACAAGCCTGTGGCGAAAGTAGCTTTTTGTGGAGGAAGTGGATCATTTTTGCTTCCTGAGGCAATTGCCCAAGGAGCTGATGTTTTTATCACCTCAGATTTCAAATATCATCAGTATTTTGATGCTGATAATCAGATAGTTATAGTTGATGTTGGTCATTACGAGGCGGAAAAGTGTACTAAGGAATTGATTTGTGAAATTCTTACTGAAAAATTCCCTATCTTTACGCTCCATTTTTCGGAAATAAATACGAATCCTGTTAATTATTTATAGCATAGTATGGCAAAAGCAAAAGTTGAAACAACGGTAGAGGAAAAGTTAAAAGCTTTATATAAACTGCAATCAGTAGATTCTCAAATTGATAAAATTCAAATCGTTAGAGGTGAATTACCTTTAGAAGTTGAAGATTTAGAAGATGAAATCGCAGGAATAGAGACTAGAGTAGCTAAGTCAAACGAAGAGATTCAAAAATTAGTTGACGAAGTGAACGAAAAGAAAAACATCGTAAAAGATGCTCTACTTTCAATCAAGAAATCAGAAGAGCAACAAAAAGGAGTTAGAAATAACAGAGAGTTTGATGCAATTAGCAAAGAAATTGAATTTCAATCTTTAGAGATTGAATTGTCTAACAAAAGAGCAATAGCTGCTCAAACTGTTATTGAAAATAAAAAAGAAGTTCTTGCTGAAAGCGACGAATTATTAGCTAGAAGACAACTTGACTTAAAAAGCAAGCAAGAAGAATTAGAAAGCATCATTGCTGAAACAGCAAAAGAAGAAGAGAAATTATTGAAAGCTTCAGTAAAATCTGAGAAAGCGATTGATGACAGATTATTGATTGCTTACAAAAGGATTAGAGGAAGTGTAAGAAATGGATTAGGTGTTGTTAATTTAGACAGAGATTCTTGTGGAGGGTGTTTTAATAAAATACCTCACCAAAGACAAATCGATATCGCTACAAGAAAGAAAGTTGCTATTTGTGAGCACTGTGGTAGGATTTTGGTTGACGCTGAATTGGCGTTAGAGGTTGTTGGGTAAGACGACTTTATTATAATATTAGAAAGCTCGAGTTTTTGCTCGGGCTTTTTTTATGACCTTACGTTTGGTTTGCACCTCGTACTGCTGTTTTTCTAAATCTCATTCTTTTGCAATTTTCCATTGCATGGACTTCTTTAGGCCCGAAGCTGGCCTTTCTTTTTTCTTGAAAAAAAAGAAACAAAAATTCAAGCCTGACACCTCAAAAACGACCAGCTATCCTTTCTATTTGCTAAAGAACAGAACAACTTAGATATCAGTTAACTGTTCTTTGTCTGCGTTCCTCAGACCCTCAAATATCAAGGAGCTGGTGCCAGTTTTTTCACTGATGGCGGATTGTATAACGTGAATTTTAGGAGTAGAGATATTTGAAGAACAATAAGTATGGGACTTATTTCCAATTCATTTCTGGTTTTTCTTTTTAAGAAACGACAACAAAAATGAAAGAACAATACCGTGCCCTAGCCAAAGTAGTCCGTCAAGGATGATAATATTAAAGTGCATCTTGCCACCTAGCAGTTGAAAATATAGAATTGCAAAAATAATATGTGTAACAGACCATAGTATACTAGTGAATGCACCAACTTTAAAATTCTGCCAGTATTTAGAAGTCTTATTAGTAAGCATTGTCACAACCACGGGCGATAATACTAATACAATAAATAATCTTCCGTACTGCTTTTGTATCTCTATCTCAAAATAAGGAATGACATTAAGGAATGTTACTGTACCTACGGCACCCAGCACCGCTGAGAGAAGAATTGATGTTGATGTCTTGTTCATGCCATTCTTAGTTGTCATTTGTTCAATTACCTGCCTTGGAGACTATCAAGGTAATTAATTAGGTGCAGAGGCTAATTTTTATGTGGAAGTACACCTACAATATTATTCTCAATCATGTGATTCATGATCTCCATGTTTTTTTTATGATCGTATTTGTATCGGTACTGGAAATAGGTAGTTTGAACTGGTTTTCCATTTTTGTATTTGATGGTTTTAACTACGAATCCTCGCTCATTGAGCCAGGACTGGATTGATGGTGTTATTTTTTTCGATTTCAGGATTTTTTTATAATTTTTATATTTTCGAGGAATTCCGCTGTATTTAGTAGCGAGCTGTCCTCTTTTAGTGAATCCGTTAATTGAAATAATAAGTTTGTCTTTCCCTCGGTAAACTTTATAGTCCAGACTGTCTGTTTCAATTGATAAATTATTTTTTCCGTTTTCCTGCAAGTTCGTAGTCCTAGTTTTTCCAGTGGTAAGTCTTTCATTGACAAGAATTGAGTCTTTACCGTTGATGTCCTTGTACCATGTCTTCCTGAGGTAATAGGTAGTGCCAGTACTTACAATATTTGTTGTTTTATCATCATAATAAGTCTTTGTGTTTCTAGTTGTATCTCCTGTTTTAGAGTCTAGAGATTGCTTTGAAACACTTCTTTTTTTCTTATCGATTATCCTCCACGAAATTCTCTTTCTGTGTTCAGCCTTTAATAAATCAAACTTGATTAAAGTGTCAGTAGAACTAGAGCTGTAAAAACTCCATCTGAGTCGAACAGTGTCTTTTGGAGCTTTATTTTTTACGGTCCAAGACAGACATTCAACATCAATTGGATTGAACGTCCAATCTGACTGTCCAAATCCTAAGAAATTCAAGAAGAGAAATAATATGGTAAGAGGTTTCATTTTGTAGTAGCCTGGTTTCATTTCTGTGTTTTTTTAATATTTATAGACTTAGGGGGAACGGTCTCATTTTTTAGGTCAATTCTATTAAAAGTAACGAATTTTACAACTTTGTTAGGCGTTTACCCATCCAGAATGTTGTCATCATTTATAGCTACACCTTTCTTTCTCTTTTGAATGAAGCGAATTAAATAGGGACAGTGACCATAGCCGTCAACTTAAGCGAATTACCAACGTTAATTCGTTGATAATTAAATAGTTAGGTTAAGAAAGGAGGTGGAAAAATGACGATATTCACACCAAAAACCACCCCCTATATAATCCCTATGATAAATATCTTAAAAAATTAAGAACTGTAATTGGCAAAGCCCAATTAGATATTCACAATCAAGAATCA
>Ga0115000_10002266_pt1 | contig 16735 bp, 18 predicted proteins | sample ArcticOcean_MG_C_6_FD_89690 | JGI IMG/M metagenome (GOLD analysis project Ga0115000, IMG submission 89690) | Marine microbial communities from western Arctic Ocean - ArcticOcean_MG_CB8_128 | ecosystem: Environmental > Aquatic > Marine > Oceanic | place: Arctic Ocean: Canada Basin | collected...
GAAAATCCAGATTTACAACTTAAATTCAATTTAAAAGAAACTCAGAATAGTGAAGGTAACGACGATTTGTCTCCTCAAAATAAATTACCTGAAGATCCGCAAGCTACAAAAACAGTCATAGGACAATCCGACAACTATATTTTTTTCGAAGCAGGTAGAGAACCTGTAGATGTAGGTACTTGGACTAGTGAACCAGTAGAATTTGATGTTTCTATATCAATTACATCATTGGACATCTGGTGGGAGAGTATGGAAAGTGATAGTAATGATGACTGTGTTTGGACTATTGAAATCCAACATAATGGACAACAGGTAAGTGAAGAGGACAGTGACTGTACACACGGAGGTGGAGATATAGCAAAAGGATCTCACTCTTTAAGCACTAATATTGACTTAGTATCGGGAGATACTTTTGGAATTGACCTAACTTTAACAAGTTGGGATGATGTTAAAATTCACTATGACAACGTAACATATGACTCTGGACTAGCGGTCCAAGGAAATCATGTATTTTTCTTTGGTAGTGTCTGGAAAGGAACGGAAGTAAATATTGAATTTGCAGAAGCTTGGCCAGTTAATTGGAATACTAATCTCGATGGTAGATTTGTTATGGTTATGGGAGCTGACGGATACATGGCTGACAATGATAAAGCAGAAGTAACGGAAGGATCTGAATATACTATAACATTACCAAATGGAAGTGCAGATATAACTTCGACAATTATAACATGGACTGAAGTTACTGGCGTTGGAATCCAATTAATGATGGATTATACTACTTTTGATCACATGGCCAGTAATGGTTCTGCAAACGGCACTGCAAAACCGGCACTTGTTAGCCTTACGCTTGTAAAAGCAACAGGGCTACTTGGTGATGAGGGTGGTTTGTTAGGATTGCCTGGTTTTGAAATAGCTATAGCAATTCCAGTAATTGCTTTCGTTGCAAGAAGATTTAGAAACTAAGTGAAAGCATCTTTTCTATTGGTTCTGAGGCTCGTTTAATGGTTTCTTCGGATAATTTAACTTCCCATTGTGATAAATCGGCTCCAGAGTCTATAGCTTCAAGTATCGGTTGAATCTTAGTCAATGATATTTTAGCCATATGATTACACCTTACTGAACAAGCTGTAGCAAACTCTACAGAGGGGAATTCTTCCATTAAATTAGATGTAAGTTCACATTCAGATGCAATAAATACTTTCTCTAAATTACCACTTGCTACTCTATGAGCAATATCGTTTCTTATTTGTGTAGTACTTCCGTAATAATCAGCTTCTTGGAGTACTTCTGGTTTACATTCCCAATGAACATAGATCATTCTATTTGGATTTTCTTTGGTAATTCCAAAAGATTTTCTTATAGATATTATATCCTCTAAAGAAAATTTCTCATGAACTTCACATACTGCCCCTTTCGCACTATTATTTTTACCCGGATACAAAATTTTCTTTTTCCCTTCCAAAACATTTTCTAAATTCTGTGCAAAAAATAAATCTGGAACAAAGATTAGTTCATCACCCGGCATTGACATTGCTATTTGTTCAGCATTAGCTGAGGTACAACAAACATCACATTCAGCCTTAGCGTCAGCGTAACTATTGATGTATATCATTACTGGAACTCCAGGATGTTGTTCCTTTATAATACGAACATCTTCAGCTCTAAAATCATCTGCCAAAGAACAACCTGCCGTTTTGTCAGCAATCAGGACTCTTTTACTTGGATTAAGAATCTTAGCCGTTTCGGCCATAAATCTTACTCCGTTAAATATTATAAATTCCGAGTCAGTCTGAACTGCAGTCATGCTTAATCCAAGAGAATCACCTTGTTCACCTTGTTCAGAAAGTCCAAAAACTAACGGTTCCATATAATTATGACCTAGAATAACGGCACTATGTTTCTTTTTTAACTCTAATATTCTATGAACTGTAGTCGCATAAAATTCAATATCTATTGGTGTAAGAGTAGGATTATTTCTAGAATAAATATCAGCTTTTACAGATTCTAAAGTAAGTTCCTTCAATACGCTAGAACTAGATTCCATTATTGCTCTATTATGGCTCTGTATATAGGGATATAAATCTAATGTTGATAGCCAATTTAAGGTGACTTTTAAATAGGACTAATTTGGTCCAAACTCTCTGAGGTATAAACTTCATGATGAGAATTAACAAACTTACTGACTACGGCATAGTAGTTATGACTGAAATTGCAAGTATGAAATTAGATACAGTGCATACGGCCAAAAAGATCTCTCACAGAACAAAAATACCATTACCTACCGTCACAAAATTGTTAAAGGCTTTATCAAATGAAGGATTACTAGTTTCCCAGAGAGGTAGTCAAGGAGGATATGCACTCTCGGAATCAGCATCAACAATTTCTGTTGCATCAATTATTGAGTCTATTGAAGGCCCTATTGCTTTAACTGAGTGTTCAACAAATGAATGTGCCTGCTCATATGAATCTAATTGCAAGGTAGAATTGCCATGGCAGAAGATTAATAATACCGTTAAATCAGCACTTGAAAAAATTTCTTTGGCTGAAATGATTCAAGCCAGACCAAATAATGAATTTGTAAATTTATCAATGAATTATGGTGATGTAAATTGAAACAAGAATCTGAAACTGAAATGTTAAAAGAATATGCCGAACAAGAATACAAATATGGCTTTGTAACAGATATTGAATCTGAAACTTTACCACCTGGTCTTAATGAAGAAGTAATTCAATTTATATCAAAAAAGAAAGGTGAGCCACAATGGCTAACCGATTGGAGATTGAAAGCCTATAAACTTTGGTTGAAAATGGAAGAACCACATTGGGCGAATGTAAAATACCCCAAAATAGATTATCAAGCTATTAGTTATTATTCAGCCCCTAAAAATATGAAAGATGGACCAAAAAGTTTAGATGAAGTTGACCCTGAATTAATTGAAACTTACAATAAACTTGGAATCCCATTAGAAGAACAAGAAATATTGGCAGGAGTTGCGGTAGATGCTGTATTCGACTCGATGTCAGTAGCTACTACTTTCAAAGACAGATTAGCTAAGAAAGGTGTAATCTTTTGTTCAATTTCAGATGCCGTAAAAGAACATCCCGAATTAATTAAAAAATACATGGGATCTGTAGTACCCCCAACTGATAATTTCTTTGCGGCATTGAATTCTGCCGTTTTCACTGACGGATCCTTCTGTTACATTCCACCTGGAACTAGATGCCCTATGGAATTATCTACTTATTTTAGAATTAATGAACCAAATACGGGTCAATTTGAAAGAACCTTAATTGTTGCTGAAAAAGGATCCTATGTCTCCTATCTGGAAGGCTGTACTGCTCCAAAACGTGATGAAAACCAACTTCATGCTGCAGTTGTAGAACTAGTTGCCCTTGACGATGCTGAGATAAAATATTCAACTGTTCAAAATTGGTATCCTGGAGATAAGAATGGAAAAGGAGGAATCTATAATTTTGTAACTAAGAGAGGTGCTTGTAGAGGGAATTCGTCTAAAATAACTTGGACACAGGTAGAGACGGGTTCAGCGATAACTTGGAAATACCCTTCATGCATTTTACAGGGTGATAATTCCAAAGGTGAATTTTATTCAGTTGCACTTTCAGCCTTGAAACAACAAGCAGATACTGGAACTAAAATGATTCATATAGGTAAAAATACTAAAAGTACTATAATTTCCAAAGGAATCTCTGCTCAAAATGGTCAAAATACCTATCGTGGGCAAGTTATGATAAAAAAATCGGCAACGGGCGCAAGAAATTATTCTCAATGTGATTCGCTCTTAATTGGCGATCAATGTGGAGCACATACATTTCCATACTTAGATGTTAAGAATAAAAAATCCCATATTGAGCATGAAGCGTCAACATCTAAAATAGGTGAAGACCAAATTTATTACTGTAAACAAAGAGGAATTTCAGAAGAAGATGCAATAAATCTAATTGTTAATGGATTCTGTAAAGAAGTTTTCAAAGAATTGCCAATGGAATTCGCAGTTGAAGCCCAACGCCTATTGGAAGTTTCATTGGAGGGGAGTGTAGGTTAATCATGTTAAAAATAACGAATTTACATGCAAGTGTAGAAGGAAATTCTATACTTAAAGGAATTAATTTAGAAGTAAAGGCAGGGGAAACTCATGCTATAATGGGACCTAATGGGTCTGGAAAATCTACTTTGGTTCAAGTCTTAGCCGGACATGAAGATTATGAAGTTGATAAAGGAGAAGTCAGTTATCTGGGAAAAGATTTATTGGAATTGGATGTAAATGAAAGAGCTTGTGAAGGTCTCTTTCTAGCCTTTCAATATCCGGTTGAACTTCCGGGTGTAAATAATACGTATTTTCTAAAATCAGCCCTAAATGCTCAACGCAAATATCGTGGTGAACCTGAAATTGATGCAATGGAATTTATGGATTTGATTAGTGATAAAATTAAACTTCTAAATCTTAAGGATTCTTTGTTGAAGCGACCTGTAAACGAAGGCTTTTCTGGTGGTGAAAAAAAGAGAAATGAAATATTCCAGATGGCTATTTTGAAACCTAAATTGGCATTATTAGATGAAACCGATTCTGGTCTAGATATTGATGCATTAAGAATCGTAGCAGGGGGTGTTAATGCTATGAAAAGTAAAAATAATGCAACTATTATTGTTACGCATTATCAACGATTATTAAATTATATTGTTCCCGATTTCGTCCATGTCTTAGTAGATGGGAAAATTATCAATTCTGGAGATAAAACCTTAGCTCTGGAATTAGAAGAAAAAGGATATGATAAAATTATTATGGAATCTAAGGCATAATGAACGTTATTGATAAATTTAAAGCCGATTTTGAAAATACTCTCAATCGGAGTGAGGGGCTTATAAAAAATATTAGAAGTAAAGCTTTCGAGAAGTTTATTTCTGGAAAATTCCCTACACGTAAAGATGAATATTGGAAATATTCAGATCCCTCAGCCATTTTAAACTTAGATTTAAATTTTAATGATTCGGGGAACTTTGAAGATGAAAATTATGACATTATATTATGCAATGGGAAAATTGTCAAAACACTCACTGAACTTAAAACTGGAACTATAGCGGATGGTTTAGAAAAAGGATATATCACTAAAGAGCTTTTCAAAGAAGAAAATAATGCATTTTTAAATCTCAATAATGCATTTGCAATAAATGGATGTTACCTAATTCTGGATTCGGGGGGAAAAAAGGATATTAAAGTTTTAAACCTTATAGACAACGATGGACGAAATCAGGCAATTTATCCTAAATTTGTTATTATATCTGGGAAAAACAGTGATTCCACTATATTTGAAGAAATAAGAGTGAGGGGAAATGGAACTAATTTTGTAAATTCAGTTACAGACATAATAATAGAAGATGGCGCAAATTTAGAACATATTATTTTAGATGATTTTGCTAAGGACACATATAATATCTCAAATATATGTGTTAAACAAAAGAAAGATAGTAATTTTAGATCACATAATTTCTCAATAGGGAAAAAATTAGCAAGAAGAGATTATAATATAGAATTATTGGGAACTGGAGCAAATTGCGACTTATATGGCCTTTATTTTGTGGATGGAAACAATCACATAGATCATCATACTACTGTTGAACATAAAAAAGAAAATTGTACAAGTAATGAACACTACAAGGGAATTCTTAGCGGTAAGGCAGTTGGTGTTTTTAATGGTAGAATACATGTTCATCCTAAAGCCCAAAAAACAGATGCAATTCAAAATAACCAAAATTTATTACTAACAGATGATGCAATAATACACACTAAACCGGAATTAGAAATTTATGCAGATGATGTAAAATGCACTCATGGCGCCACAATTGGACAATTAGATGAAAAAGCGCTATTTTATTTGAGAACAAGAGGATTAAACCAAGAAAAAGCTCAAGAATTACTAATGAGGGCTTATGTTGGTGAGATTATAAACCATATTAGTAATGAAGAAATAAGAACTGAAATGATGGACATAGTTCTTGACAGATTACCCAAAGGGGATTGAATGCTATTTGAAAATATTAAAGAAAATTTCCCAATATTAGAACAAAAAATCAATGGTAAGAATTTAGTATATCTTGATAGTGCAGCAACAACTCAAAAACCCAACGAAGTTATTGATTCTTTGAATAATTATTATAAAAATAATAATTCTAATATTCACCGAGGAATACATACATTAAGTCAAAGAGCAACCGAAGATTATGAAAATACAAGAGAGATAATAGCGAATTTTATAGGTGCAACATCTTCAAAAGAAATAATTTTTGTAAGAGGAGCTACTGAAGCTATTAATTTAATTGCAAATAGTTACGTCAAGCCTTTACTAAATGAAAATGATGAGATTATAATCTCACAAATGGAACATCATGCCAATATTGTACCATGGCAAATGGTTTGTGAGGAAAAAAAAGCTAAATTGAAAATTATACCTATTGATAATAATGGAGAACTTATCCTCAAGGAATTTAATAATAAGATAAATGAAAGAACAAAGTTTATTTCAATAAACCATGTCTCAAACTCATTAGGAACAATAAATCCTATTAAAGAAATTATTCAAATTGCTCATCAAAATAATATTAAGATAATGATTGATGGAGCTCAAGCAATTCAACATTTAGAAATAGATATGAAAGAAATTAATGCTGATTTTTATTGTTTTTCAGGGCACAAAATGTATGCCCCAACAGGCATTGGTGTTTTGTATGGAAAAATGGACTTATTAGAACTGATGCCACCCTATCAGGGAGGAGGCGATATGATTAAATCGGTAACTTTTGAAAAAACAATATACAATGACATACCAAATAAATTTGAAGCTGGAACTCCAAATATTTCGGGAGCTATTGCACTAGGTAAGGCTATAGAATATATCAGTCAAATTGGAATAAATAACATAAACAAACATGAGACTGATTTACTAAATTATGCAACTTCAAAATTAAAACAAATTGATAAAGTAAGAATAATTGGCGAAGCGAAGAAAAAAGCGGCAGTTATTTCTTTTATTATAGAAGGAATACATCCGCATGACATTGGAACTATAATGGATTCATACGGTATTGCAATACGTGCTGGGCATCATTGTACACAACCAGTAATGGATTTCTATGACATACCTGCTACTGCAAGAGCCTCATTTGCCATTTATAATACTAAAAAAGATGTTGATGAATTGATAAAAGCTATTGAGAAATGTATTGAGGTATTCGCATGAATGATTGGAATGAGTTGTATTTGGAAGTGATTTTAGATCACAATAAAAATCCTCGAAATAATCATGAATTAGAAAACCATACACATCATGCTGATGGACATAATCCACTATGTGGTGACAGAGTATCAATAAATATTATAATGGACAATGAAATAATAAAAGAGGTTAGTTTTACAGGATCCGGATGTGCAATATCAACAGCCTCTGCAAGTATACTCACTGAAACAATTAAAAATAAAAAACGTAGTGAAGTAGAAAAGATATTCAAAGATTTTCATAATTTGGTTACAAATAAACAAGAAATTAAAACTAAACTAGGTAAATTAGCAATTTTTGAAGGTGTCAAGAAATATCCAGCTAGAGTTAAATGCGCAACTCTTTCATGGCATGCTTTAATGGCTGCACTAGAAAATAAAAAGGAAATTATTACAGAATGAGTGAAAAATTAAAAAAAGAAATTATTGAGGCTATCAAAACGGTTTTTGATCCAGAAATTCCGGTTAACATCTATGAACTGGGATTAATATACGATATTGATATTAAAAAAGATAAATCGGTTGAGATTACTATGACTTTAACATCACCATTTTGTCCAGTAGCTGGTTCTCTTCCTAAAGAAGTAGCTGCAAGAGCTTCTGAAGTGGAAGGTGTAACTGATGCAAATGTTGAACTCGTATTTGAGCCTCCGTGGAGTTTCGAATTAATGTCTGAAGAAGCAAAGTTTAAACTAAACCTTTCTGGGAATTTTATGGCTTAGTAATAATGAAAGAAATCAACGTAACTGGATTACAATGCACACAAGCCGTCATGGCAGTTCTAAGAGAACTGATGCCAATGAAAGATAATGAAGATATACATGTAACTTATGAAGAACCAAAAGCCAGAAGAGATATTATGGCATTAATTAAAAGAAGAAAATACAATTTGGTTAAAGATGAAAAAAACTTGTTAATTATATCTAAATGATTATGAACGAAAACCGTGAGCCCCTAGTTGAAGCAAGACTCCCTACTAAATTTGGAGCTTTCCGTTTATTGGCTTTTTCTGGTGATAATAAAGATAAAGAAAATTTGGCATTAATAATGGGTAAAATAGAGGGTGATGTATTAGTTAGAATACATTCTGAATGTTTTACAGGTGATGTGTTACATTCTATGAGGTGCGATTGCGGAGAACAGTTGGATTTAGCTATGGCAAAAATTGCAGATGAGGGAAAAGGAATAGTTGTTTATTTGAGGCAAGAAGGAAGAGGGATTGGACTAGTAAACAAGTTAAAGGCATATAATTTACAGGATGATGGAATGGATACAGTTGAGGCTAATATTGCATTAGGTTTTGGTGCTGAATTACGCGATTATAGTGGAGCTGTAAATATCCTAAGAAACTTAGGAGTAACTAAAATTAAATTAATGACTAATAATCCTTCAAAAGTTACGGAATTAGAAAAAGAGGGATTTAAAGTACAACGAATAAATCACGTTACTATTGTCAATAATGAAAATAAAGATTATTTACGAACTAAAGCCGAAAAGATGAATCATAAATTTGATTGAAAAATTATTCGGTAAATTCTATTTTTATACTTTTATTCTTGGGATTGCCTGCAACTACCATAATCCAAAGAACAAATAAGGACATTATTAGAGCATACTGTCCAGTATGCCACCAAAAGTAATGCATCGTTTCCCATGCACTAACGCCAAATGTATGTATCAACGGATAACCAGATATTATTCTTACTAAATTTTCAATAAATATAAAAATTATAGCATAAATAGCCCACTTAACTCTAATAATTGGCCTTACACCTCTAAAACAAAGTATTAACAAACTTAAGAATACAGTCTCATGAAGTCCCGTACACTCTGAGACCATTTCCAGATCTATCATATCTTGATAAACTAATCTTGTTGAATATTCACCACTTATTACAACACCTATACCTAATGCACTTTCAATTACAAAAATAACCCAAGTTAAAAATTGCTGATAAAGTAAAAGTGAATTCGGATCCTTGGTCAATTCTTGAAAAAATAAATCTATAGGCACTACAAAGAACATTACTAAACAAAAATTGTAGCCTACGCTTATCAATACTTTTTCAGATTTCTTAGTAGCGTTAAAAGAATTACACAAATACAATTCTCCTTTATCCAGATAGTATGCAAAATTATCCGAATATCTCTCCAATAGATATGTCGGCTCTACTGCAATAGGACCTTTCCAAAATAAAATACCAAAGAAAAAGATAGAAACTAAAAAGCTTGAAATTCCAAACATGAAATCTACGGAACTAAAAGATATAAAAATTAAAATCAAAGAAAAAATAAAAAGTACACCTCGAAGAATTTCATCTCGTGATAAAAAATCTAATTTTACAGATTCATTGTTATCGCTCACGGTAATATCTATATAGATTAATATAGATAAAGGCATACTATGTTATTTTCTAATATATATAATTGCTTTTTTAAGAACTTTCCGAGCATTACCATAAGTGAGTTTTACAAGAGCTTCTTCAAAATCTAACCATGCATAATCAATGTGCTCATGACTTAGTATTACTTTTGTTTCAACTGTAGATGCTAAGAAAAATATAACTTCTTTAGGTATAGGTTCTGATTTCCGAAAGAAAGTATAATTTATGGAATATCGAAAACCGGTTACAACTTTTACTTTACTTATTCCCGTCTCTTCTTCTAACTCTCTTAGAGCAGTTCCAATCTCAGTCTCATTTGGTTCAACATGCCCCTTAGGAAAATCCCAATGGCCACCTTCTCCTTGTGCATCGTTAGTAGAATATTTTAAGAGAAGAATTTTATTTGTATTGAATACAACTAATCCGCATGACTTCTCCATATATACATAGCGAAAGCTAGGTTATAATCTATTATCTCTCTTTCTTAATCTCTACGGGAACGAGATAAAGCAGTAGCAACTAAACCTAAAGCAAATATTGTAAATATTGGATCAAATCCAGGTAAGAATACTCCACGTACCCAAAGTGTTGCAGTGATAGACCTTGCTTCAGTTTCACCTTGGAGTGTTGTTGAAACTTGCATAATCACTGTATGATATTCATTACTCCAACCAACAACAGTTCCACGAGGTGTAGCAAGAGTTAATTGAACTTGTTGCTCACCAGATGCATCAATCTGATACTGTCCTGCCGCCAGGGCTACAGTAAATCCGGACTCTTCTAAATCTTTCTGATTCAAAATTTCAACAGCAACAGTATCCTGATAATTTCCATTATTAACTGCTGTGAAAATCAAAACAAATTCTTTACCAGGTCCTATTCTTTGGAAAGGCTGAGTAGCTTGAACTGACAATCTAGCATACTGCTCCACAATAACTGCAAAACCAGCATTTTTGTTAACTTGATTTAATTGTGTGTTAGTTTCTCGGCCTGAAGCTAAAGCACTAACTTGAACGGTCTTGTAGGATGAACGTGTAAGGGCTAAAGCACAAATTGGAATTGTAATTGATCCACCAGGACCAAGGGTAACTGAAACTGCACCCGGTGAAATAGTAACGCCACCGCCTGAAAGTGCAACGTCTACATCAATTGTAGCCTGACCTTCGTTAGAAACAATCATCTCAGTACAACCGATTCCACTAGCACCAGGTCTAACATCTAAAGTCACTTGACCATTTGTAAAACTAATGGAGTAAGCAACTGCAGCTTGTGCATCTGCTACTGGAGTAAACATCAATAATGATGTACCTAGCATGAGGGTGGCCAGCAATAACGCTTTTGAAATTGTAGTCTTCATATTTTTTTCTCCGGGGAAGTGTCTGGACTATCAAACACTAATTTCACACTTTAACTCACCCATAAAAAGGCTTACCTTAGTGAAATTAATAAAAAAACTCTTAAAAAAGTTAAGTTTATGATATTTTAAGTAATAATTCCTGTCGGGAAGGCTCGACTAAAATCGAACCATCTTCAAACACAATTACAGGTACTCTTCTCATTCCATTATTTAATTCAATTGCTTTCTTGGTGTCTTCTTCACTATCTGCAATATTTATAAAATCGAAATCAATATTATTTTCATTGAATACTTGTTTAGCTACAATACAATCTCCACAAGTGGGAGTTCCATATACTTTTATTTTAGTCATTAATTATTCTCCATATATGTTTCTACATTAAGACATGAGCATATTAGATTTTTGTCACCCCACGTGTTATCAACTCTACCAACTGAAGGCCAAAATTTATGGATTTTTAGATAATCTATAGGATATGCTGCCAACTTTCTTGAATAAGAATGCGACCACTTATCGCTAGCAATCTCAATTGCAGTATGTGGTGCACCTCGTAATGGATTATCTGCCGAATTGCCACTTTCTCTAACTTGATCTATTTCTGATTTTATTGAAATCATGGCATCACAAAATTGATCTAATTCCATCTTAGATTCTGACTCTGTAGGCTCTATCATTAATGTACTTGGAACGGGCCAAGACATTGTGGGGGCATGGTAACCATAATCCATTAGTCTCTTAGCAATATCATCAATTACTAAACCTGCATTCGACAATAATTCACGCGTATCTAAGATACATTCATGTGCTACATTTCCAGATTTACCAGTATACAATATCTTATAATGCTTAGAAAGTTTCTTTGCTATGTAATTTGCATTCAGAATCGCTATTTTTGTTGCTTCAGTCAGGCCATCAGGACCCATCATTGCAATGTAAGCCCAAGAAATAGGAAGTATACTAGAACTACCCCAGTTACTTGCTGAAACTGGACCTGTATATGAATTGCTTTTGTAAATATCTAATGGATTTGAAGGTAAGAAATCTATTAAGTGAGTAGCTACACCAATTGGACCCATTCCTGGCCCTCCGCCGCCATGCGGTATACAGAATGTTTTATGCAAATTCAAATGACAAACATCGGCCCCAATTTCACCCGGTTTGCACAAACCCACCATTGCATTCATATTTGCCCCATCCATGTAAACTTGGCCACCATGAGTATGAATTATATCACAAACTTCACTAATAGTTTCCTCAAAAACCCCATGTGTTGAAGGATAAGTAATCATCATAGAAGCTAACTCAGATGAATGCTTTTCAGCCTTAACTCTTACATCATCTAAATCAATATTACCCTGATCATCGCATTGAATTCCTATTATTTTCATACCAACCATTACAGCCGATGCTGGATTCGTACCATGTGCTGATGTTGGAATTAAACAAATATTACGATTAGTATCACCTCTTGAACGATGATATTCTCGAATGGCTAACATTCCCGCGTACTCTCCTTGACTTCCTGCATTAGGTTGTAAAGAGATTGCTGCAAAGCCAGTTATCTCACATAACCAATGCTCTAGATCTTCAAAAAGGGTAAGATATCCTTTAACCTGATTCAGTGGAGCATAAGGATGTATTTTGGAAAAATTAGGCCATGTTACAGCTTCCATTTCTGCCACGGCATTTAATTTCATTGTACAAGAACCTAATGGAATCATACTGTTATTCAAAGATATATCTTTTGATTCCAATCTATGAATGTATCTTAACATTTCAGTTTCAGAATGGTATTTATTAAAAACGGGATGTTGAAGATATGGCGTTTCCCGCAATAAATCTGAAGGTATACTACTGTCTAAAGGCTCGACCCATTTTGAATCAAACAAATCAAGAATATCCCTGACGTCTGAATTTGTAGTTTCTTCATCAATAGAAATCCCTACAGAGTCCCCATAATCCCAAAAATTCATATTGGAAGCTAGAGCTTTTTTTACAATACCTGAGTCTTTTTTCTTAACTTTTATTGTATCAAAAAAAGTGTCTGAATTTGTCTGATAACCACTTAATTTTAAACTTGTTGACAACCCAGTTGTAAGATAATTAACTCTTTCAGCAATTTTTTTCAATTGATTAGGGCCATGGTATACGGCATACATTGAAGCCATTATAGCTAAAAGAACCTGAGATGTACAAATATTGCTAGTAGCCCTATCTCTACGTATATGTTGCTCCCGAGTTTGTAGTGCTAAACGTAAAGCATCGTTACCATGTTTATCTTTTGAAACTCCGATGAGTCTACCTGGTAAATTGCGTTTATACTTTTCCAATGTTGCCATAAATGCCGCATGAGGACCTCCAAAACCCATTGGAACTCCAAAACGTTGTGAATTACCTATTACTATGTCAGCACCCCACTCACCTGGAGGTTTGAGGAGACAAAGCGACAGTAAATCGGTTGAAGCTATAGCTATAGCTCCAACCTCATGAGATTTACTAATTATCTCTGAATAATCCACTATAGAGCCATCAACGGCAGGATATTGAAGTAAAATACCAAAAACATCATCACTAAATTCAAATTCAGAATGTGAAGAAACTAAAACATGAATATCAAGAGGTTCCGCTCTCGTTTTTATTACATTAATAGTCTGAGTATTAACTAAATTTGAAACTAGAAATGTAGAGCGTTTACCCCTCAATAAATTGCAGGCCATACTCATTGCCTCTGCAGCTGCTGTAGCTTCGTCTAAAAGTGAAGCATTAGCAATTTCCATTCCTGTCAAATCACAAACCATTGTCTGAAAATTCAATAAAGCCTCTAAACGCCCCTGAGCTATCTCTGCTTGGTACGGAGTATATTGAGTATACCATCCTGGATTTTCTAATATATTACGTTTAACAACAAGAGGTGTTTTTGTACCAAAATAACCATGACCTAAGAAATTCTTATTAATTACATTATTAGATGCAATTGATTCTAATTTGATAAGTACTTCGGACTCAGAAATTGCTGAAGGTATATCCATATTCTTAGAAGAAATTATAGTACTTGGAATTATAGAATTTGAAAAATCTGAGAGATTATTAAAACCAAGATAATTCAACATCTCATCGACTTCGACTGACGATGGGCCTATGTGTCGATTAAGAAATCTGTCGGGATGTATTGATTCTTTCATAAATAGGTTATTAGGTTGTATAACGATTGGAGATTATGAGTGTTTGGTTAGCTTTTAGGCATCCGTTCTATTTATTTGCCCTTTCCTAAGTAGTTATCTCCATGGTAATGAATGCCATTAGGCTTTTCACCGTGGCGGAAGCTAACAATTTGTTAGGTTTGATTGCCCCCCTGCTCAATGAACTTTGTGAGTATTCGGTACGTCAAGAGATGTTAGAAGAACAACTCGAAGAAATTATGGAAGAAGTTCGTAATGATTATAGAACCGCATTAAAACCGGGCTGGGAAGAGCTGCAAAATGAACTTGAAAATAATACGAATTGCGTAAATAACTTAACTATGGAGTTAGGAAAATTAGGAATTGAAGTCGATGAACCAACACTAGGCATTGTTAATTTTAATTCACTAAGAGGTGTTGAAACTGTCTTTCTTTCATACAAATTAGGTGAAAGCCATGTAAATCATTGGCACCATCTTGATGAACAATACGAATGTAGAAGAATGATGGAAAGAGAACTAGATATTATCACTCAATAAAGCCTTTTCAAGTGGGGCGGAATATGAACTTATGCTTAAAGCAAAAAAAATAACCATTTTTATGCCTGCAGAAGGAGAAACTGAAGTATTTGATAATGTTGAATTTCAGTCTAATCCTGAAGTTAATATTCTTGCAATTTTTATCAATAAAGGTAAAGAATCCATAATGTTTTCAGGTTTAAGTTTTAAAGTTGAAATGGAAGAAAAGGATGCCAAAGAATCATATGGTATAGCACAAAAAGCTCACTCAATGTCAAAAGAACAAATGAAGATGATGTTGGAAAGAGAAAATGGACCTAGCGATCGATTTAGTTCTTCATTCGGATAAATGACAAACATTAAACTAGTAGTTTTTGATATGGATGGAACATTACTACAGCCACGTTCCTGTTGGGCTTACATACATGAACATTTTGGTACCGATAATACTGAAATGCTTAATCTATATATCCAAAAAAAAATAACGGATCAGGAATTTGTAAAAGCAGATGTAAAACAATGGGAAAAAAGTAGTGACAAAATAGTGAATGAAGAATACATAAATACAATACTTGATGAAATCAAGCCAATGGAAGGCGCTGCAAAATTAGTTTCAGAATTACATAAGAATGATATAAAAACCATTTTTTTAACTGGTGGGATAACTTTTCTTGCGGAAAAATGGGCTAGAAAATGGAATATGAAAAAACCTTTAGCTAATAATCTTATTGATGGCAATAATGGTCATTTAATGGTAGAAGTAAACGCGAGTGGGCATGCAAAAGGAGCAGTGATGGATAAATTGCTAAATAGATTAAACTTGGAAAAGAAACAAGTAGCAGCTATAGGAGACACTATAGTGGATTTACCTATGTTTGAAAGAGCAGGATTAGCAGTTGCTGTAAATACTGATGATAAAAGAGTGATTGAAAAAGCAGATTATCATTTAAAAGGTGATCTAAGAGAACTTCAAAATTTAATTATAAATTGGTAAAAAGTTATAATTATGTGCTGTTTGTATAATACCTATGGTTTTTCGAAATAATGCCGCATTTCTGCTTATTGTTTTTGTAACTTTTATACTTGTTGGTCAAGTCAAGGCTGACGATGCTGAAATCAGTATTTCCACTATAAAATATACTAATGACCTAGAAAATGGAGAACTGGTGACTCTCGTATCTAGTGGAAAAGATAATGCTACAAACTACAAATACAAATTTTATGATGATGACGATGATGATTGCGATACTCAATCATGTCTCCCAGTAAATTGGTATGCTTCGGATTATGATGATTCTGACTGGAATATTAACGCCACTCCGTTTGGAAATGAAGAACTAGATGGTTTAGAACCTAATACCATATGGCAAACTGAAGATGGACTAGGAGACTATCTAGTAATTCGCCATTATTTTACATATGAAGAACCTGAAGAGGTTCTAAGTGCAACACTAAATATCGCTCATAATAATTATTACATGGCCTATCTTAATGGTAATTTAATTCGTGATTGTTCTTCCTATCAAAACCATGATGGATGCTATGAAGGCGATGCTGAATACTGGAATAATGTACTGACATATGATGGGGGCCAATACTCAGGACCTAATCCTGATTGGCTAATAGAAGGCGAAAATGTTCTTGTTATACTAGGACTTGACATAACCTGGGGAGGAGACACTGAACAGTGGTTAGATGTTGAACTTGCAATTAATGTACCTTCTTGGAAGGACACGCCAATTGTTCTTGGTGACGAATTGGTTTTACGTATTGATTATTTTAACTACGGTGAAAATAATGAAACCAATATAAGTATTAGTTTAGATATTGATGAAGTATTTTTTTCTAATAAGACAATAGACATACAGAATAACCAGACCTATGAATGGTTGATTGATTGGACTCCTGAAAGATTAGGAGACATTAATGTAACGGCTAAAGTTCTTAACGCAACATTCACAAGATCAATCCATATTGGATATTATGCATATAGTTTAAACTTTTCAA
>Ga0115000_10002268_pt1 | contig 16729 bp, 10 predicted proteins | sample ArcticOcean_MG_C_6_FD_89690 | JGI IMG/M metagenome (GOLD analysis project Ga0115000, IMG submission 89690) | Marine microbial communities from western Arctic Ocean - ArcticOcean_MG_CB8_128 | ecosystem: Environmental > Aquatic > Marine > Oceanic | place: Arctic Ocean: Canada Basin | collected...
AAAACTCAAAACGCCATCGCCTTTCGTTCCGCTAATAACGCACGCGTGCCTGGTCACAATCGCCTTGTTCCCTCGTCCTCGCCAATGCTCGCTCCTCGTCGTTTGCGAATACACGCTCTCGTTTACTCTCAATGGCGTCCCTAACACCTCGTTCAACCCTTTATACTCACTCGACGCTCTCTTTGCTAACTGTTTCGATATCCCAACCGCGTCCAACGGTCTTCGTTTCGTCAACGCGCGTATCATCGCCGCGGTTCCAATCGCACTCGCGAGTAACTCCTTCTCCATTTTTCGCGATACCGAAAACCGCTTCTCTTTTAAACCGCGCTCGCTGAAATCCTTCATTTCCGCGGCAACGCGCCATAAAGCGACGGTTACACCAACCGTTTTAAGGATGCGAAAAAAATGTTCGTTGTGCTGTTGAATCGCTTTCCACTCTCTCTTTTTTTGCCGGTACATGTGTACCGGATTTTGTACGTGTTTCACCATCTTTTCCACCTCGCGATATCCACGTTCCCCGAGCGTTGATTTTAACGCGTGTCGTGCGTTCGTTCGGAAAGCATGCGCAGCACGAGCAGCATAAGCAGCGGCGGTGAATTTGTTGTTATTAAAACCACTCGATGATGATGATGATGTGGAAAACGGTCGAGAAGAAGAAAGCGTCGGGGACTTTGTTGACGCACGTTTGAATAAAGTATTCGTATTCGACGACGAAGAAGAACACTCGAACGAGGACAGAAGTCGTCGCGTAATCTTTTCCACGGAAGCCTTGGCGCGTCCTCGCGAAAAAGCGTTCGTCGTTTGCATTTCGTTCTCGTTTCAGGTGCGTCTGTGTCAGATGAATAATGACGAGATATTTCGAATAAATCTGCTTCGTGGGTAGTACATTGACACGTACATGTTTTGATGGTACAAATCTCTTTATCTATCTATCTATCTCTCACAAAGGCGTTTCAATGCTTTCTTCTTCTTCTCCTTCCTCTTCTTCCATGCCGAGTTCTTCCATAAAATCTCTTTCGTCTTCAGCAAGGGCAGCATAGTCGACGTCGTCGTTTGAATCGTCGTCGTCGTCTGAAGACACCGCCTCTTCGCGAGGCACGAGTCGCATCGGGTGTTCCTCGCGGAACGTCTCGTGCATTCTCCAATAGTTCCAATCCCGATCCGTCCTGGACTCGTATGCTTTACACTCTTCCTCTTCCTCTTTCGATTGAATTTTGGACGTTTGAACTTGATTTTTAAGAAACCCGAAAAAGATTCGCGGGAGTTCGTTTTCCTCGTCTTCTTCGCGTTCGGATAAACGTTCAAACTTCCAACCTATAAAATTTCTGCATAAATAACAGGACTCGCTTGACCAACCGTAACGATCAAAGAAGCACCGGAACGGGTTCACTTCCTCTGCACTTCCGATCCAGCCGACGTCATCATATGGCGGAGGTATACGACTATTGGGGGTGAAGCTGTATAAATGGCTGGCGCTCGCGGTGAGAATTTCGCACTCGTGCAAATGTGGATTGAAGAATATCTTCGACGCTCCTGGACCGTAAACTAGGATTGGGTCGATGGTTTCTTCATGAACAGGCGGGTTGATCGCCTTAATCGCTTTACTCGCATTGCCGAAAGGCGAGTGACACTCTCTGCATTGTAAATAAGAAACTTCTTCCTTTGCGTGTTTCAATACTCGACCAGTCGTGCCAATCGGCTCTTCACCATCACGAAACAAATTTTTACCAGCAGCAAAACACGCTTCCACGGCAGATTTACTCTCTAAAAGAGATTTGCTGATGCGTTGTTCGTATTTATAGCCGATGATGTTGCGCACGTCTTCTGTGATTTTGAATAGCCCGTTTTCCAAATCGAAACGACAAAACGGCACCGGCGCCGGACTGTTCGCGACGCAAAGGTACGGAAACGTTCCGTCGTTCATCGACTTCGCCAACCTATCGTTCCCTCCGCATCTGTTCACCATCGCGGCACACTTCGTTGCCTCTTTCAGCAAGGATTCACAACTGACTTTTGCTGTTTTCAAAATCGCTCTCGACGGATCCAATTTCTTGAGGTATCGAGCGCTCTGTTTCGTTTCCGCGTTTCCATCTTGAAACAAATCCACCACCGTTCCTTCCCGAGCAGCGCGAATCTTTTGTCTTTGAACTTCGAAAATGCGATGAAGATTTATTCTGACTGTTCTGGCTTCCTCGTCAGTCATATCGTCGTTTGGAACGTAAAACTGGCCGTAAAGCTCATTGTAAAGAGGTTTAGGAGGCAGTCGAGAGAGCTTTTTCAGCGCACATTTTATGCCGGTCCCGATTAAACACGCGTACGTGCACCTCGACGCATCCAAGCTGAATTGATTTTCGTGAGTTCCGTAACGTCCTTCGTTCACGAACCAAAAGCTGCCCTCTTTGCACATCAACTCTCTCCGCTCCTTCTCGTCGACGAACACGATTTCGCACACCGTACCGACGTATTCCTTCTCCTCAGCGTCGTCGTTTTCTTCGCCATCGATTGGAATCGTTTCGCACTGAATCACGCCAACGAACAATCGACGACGCTGCTTTTGATCATCCTCTGATGACTTTTTCATCCCTTTTTCGAAAAACGACGACGTCGAGTTTCGTTCTACGCTCCGCTCGATGTCTTGGCGTCCTTCACGAAACTTTTCGCACGCCTCTAAAAACGGTAAAGCCACTGGCATTCGACTGACGAAGCTTCCCGGACACACGACGACGTCTCGGAAGAATAAAATCGGGAAATCGGGAACGTTTGAGAACAAGAGTTCTCCTCTTTTTTCCTCGTTTGTTGTCTTCATCATTTTCTTCTTCTTCTTCTTCTTCACCGCATCATCTCCTTCACGGGGAAGACATCACGTTCGGGTTTTTCTCATCGTCATCGTTTCCCCTAAAACGCAAACAAAGAATACGAGAGACAGAGAGGCAGAGAGACAATCAGCGAGAGAAAGAACAACAAAATGTACCACTACTACTGTGAGACAAAGTTGTTTGGAGAAAGAAGCGCAGCTCTTCGAGAGTGCCACAAAAGTGAAAGATTTCAGAGATACAAAAACGAACGTGCTCTTTGGAATCTGAAACCAATAGTAGGGGTGGGACCACTATATAACACGTTTTGCAATCGGTGACACTATATTAATCGCAAAATCAGCGACTGATGATACTTTATCAAATCTCAGTTTATTAGGTGACGAGAGTTACGTTTTAACATCTAATACTACACTTCAGAGGTTTACCGGAATGTAACTCTGGTCACATGTCTGATCAGAGGAAAAAAAACACACATGTGAACACGTGAGCTTTTGTTGAGAAAGGAATAGAGGTCATACATATGTGCGCTTTTCGAGTCAAAAAACGACGAGAAAACGACCAAACACAACAAGACGTATGGGTGGACGCGGAAGAGAGGAGGAGGGAAGCGCCCCGCGCTCGTCGAAGTACTCGTAGTATGTGCCAGAGTACGTTCAGGGGCACAGATTTTAGGGAAAAAAAGTCCTAGAAAAGAACTCCAGAGAAAAACACTTCCGTGAACTCCATTACTACTACGCGCGAGAAGAACAACACGCTCCTTTCAAAATGGCGAGTGGTAAGAAGAAAAAAGCGTCTTTATCGTCGTCCAAAATTGCTCACAACACTGCTGGAGGAAAAGGAGACGGGAAAAAGAGCAACAACGAGCACAACATCAGTGAAACCAACGACGGTGCAATCCAATTGCCGAGGAAAGAGGGCGACCTCTTCAACGACGCCTTGATCGGGTACGAGAACCGAAAGTTCAAAGACGCGTTACACTCAATCGAGAAAATCCTAAAAAAGTTCCCGAACCACGGGGAAACTTTATGCATGAAAGGATTAATCACTCGACACTGCGAGTTGAAACCGAACGAGAAAGATGAAGAGAGGAAGAAAAAAGCGCACGAGTTCGTCTCCGTTGGTGTAAAAAACAACATTTTTTCACACGTGTGTTGGCACGTGTACGGATTATTACACAAAGCGGAGAGGAATTACAAAGAAGCGTCGAAGTGTTACTCGCAAGCGTTGAAGATTGACCCGAACAACTTCTTAGTGGTGAGAGATTTAGCGCAGGCGCATTTGATGTTACGAGAGATGGACGAGTACGTCGACGCGAGAAGGAAGTTGTTCGAGTTGAAAATGGGGCAACCGGGGTCGAGCGATCGCGCGAATCAAATCGTGATTGGGTTATACATGAGCGAGAAGTGGGAGGAGTGCTTAGAGATGTTGAACGAGTTCGAGAAGTTTGATAAGATGGACCAGACGAGGAGGAACGGGGAACTTTTGGCCAAGAAGAAAGAGATTCCGGAACCGACGTACGAGGATACGTTTCAAGAGAGCGAGATTTTACTTTTCCGGGCGGTCGTTTTAGAGAAGATGGGGAAAGTGGACGAGTGCGTCGAGTTGTTGGAGAATAACGAGAAGAAGATTGTGGACGACGCGGCGAGACTGACGCAGCTGTGTCGTTTGAAGATTGCGAAAGGCGACGCGACCGCGGCGAGAAAAATCGCCGAGAACGATTTAGTCAATCGCATGCCAGATAACGAAAAGTATCACGAGTTGATGCACGAATCCATGAATACGAAAGTTTCTTTGATGAAGCCTCCGATGAAGAGAAGCGAGGAGGATATTGCAAAGTTGAAGACGCTTTACGACGCTTTACAAAAGAAACACGCGAAATCGAGCGTGTGCAAACGATACCCGTTACAAATCGTCAACGATTCCAGCGAGTTTGAGAGTTTATTAGCAGAATACATACAAAAGCCGCTGCGGAAAGGCGTGCCGAGTTTGTTCGCGGACATTTCGTCGTTATACGGAGGCATTCACGACGAGGAGAAATCCATAGGTAAAGTCTTGAAAGCGGCGGCGGATTCGTTGAAAAAAAGCGGCAAGTTCCCGTCGTCGTCAGATAATAAGGATGATGCGGAGGCGAAACCAAAAGAGACGCACAGATACGCGTTGAACTTACTCGCCATGCATTACGCGAAAATAGGTAAAATCGACGAGGAGTTGAAATGCATCGACGAAGCGATTGAAGCGAAGGATGATAACGACGGGGAACAAGAGAAAGTGCTGGAGTTTCATTTGAACAAATCGAGGTTTTTAAAGCGAGCGGGAGATTTAGAAGGTGCGTACGAGGAATCCGAAATCGCTCGCAACATGGATTTAGCGGACAGATACATCAACTCCGTCTCCGTAAAGAGAGCTTTTCAGTGCGGTAAATTTAGAGAGGCGGAACGACTGGGCACGTTGTTTACTCGGGACGCCGAAAATTACAGGACGAACTTGTTTGACATGCAATGCAACTGGTACGCGTACGAAGCCGGTCATTCGCACGAAAAGTTTGAAAAGAACGTAGGGAGAGCGCTGAAATATTACCGCGAAATTCGAACGCACTGCGAACAAATCATCGAAGACCAAATTGATTTCCACCGGTACTGCGTCAACGTGAAACGAACTTTGAGATCGTTCATGGACACTTTGAAAATGTGCGACGATATCTACGCGTCCGCGTGGTTTAAAAAAGCCGCTCGAAGGGCCATATTAATCTGTGTAGACATGCACGACGATTCGTTGGAAGCGAAGAAAGAGCGCGTGGAAGCGAAACTGTCCAAGTTGGACCAAGAGGAGCGCAAAAAAGAACGACAAAAGACGCGCAAGGAGGAAGAGAAGAAAGAGAAAGAAGTTGAATCGTTTGAAAAACTCTTAGCGGACGACTTGAAGCGAGCGAGGGAGACGAAAGCGAAGAGGACTGGGAAACCAGTCAGCGAGAATAGCAGCAATACTACTACTACTAATAAAGATAGCAGCAACAACAATAGCGCGATCGAGAAAGAGTATCTCGAGGAGAAGTACGGCGCCAAAGCGTTTGCGCAAGCGAGCAAAGATCCCATGGAGGAAGCGTTGAGTTTTATGAACCCGCTTTTGATGAGTGTAAAGAATGACGAGGACGTGAACGTGCAATCGTTAGTGTTCTTGGTCCATTTCAAACGCCAAAAGTGGGTGTTGGCGACCAAAGCGCTGCGAAAGATGGCAAAGTGCGCGCAGAAGAATCCGTTGACTCACCGATGCGTGGACAGTTTGTCGCGAGCGATCGCGTCGATTGAGAACGAAATCGAGAAACAAGTCGTACAATCCACGATATCTTCGTTGAATGATCCGGGTTCGGAACTCTGCGTAGACAAGGTTAATGTTCAGTGCAAAACGCTCGTGGACGCCGCGCACCTCTCCATTATGAAGAACAACTTCGAGAAGGCGCTTTTAGGCGCCGTGGACCCGCGCAAGACGTCTTGGAAAGAATGCCGAGACGCGTTGGAGGTTTTCGAACGCTCTGGGAACGCAACGTTTTACGAACAGTTCCACAAAGCGTGCACGAGCGCGTTTCCGAGCAAAAGTAATAAAAGCAAGGAACATCCTTCCGTAATCTCTGCTGCGTTTGCGAGAGTCGGCGTGGAGGATTCTGCGCGTTCTGCTCCATTTCTTTAAACAATTTACGATTTATAATAATACAATAATGGCGCTAAAACAACATACTTCGACGAGTTCACTTCAAAGCTTCCAACCGTTTCTCAATCTCGTCCTTCTCCTTTGCTTTCTCTCCTTTCACTGAGGTCGTCGTCGGCGCTTCCGGCAAATCGCTCTCAAACTCCAACCCGTGCTCGTCCGCGATGGCGCGCATCAAATTCGCCACATCCTCCGGTGGCGTCACGTTCGCCACCGACTCGCCCATCGCCTCGCCCACTAATTGCGTTTGCACGTCCAAGCTTTCAAACTGCTTCTCAAACTTCTCCATAGTCATCGCCGCTTTCTCGATGTCGTTCACTTTTAACGACAGGTCCAGTTCTTTCACCACTTTTTGCATCGCTTCGTTCACCGAATTCATCTTCGCTTGCGTCTCCAACCGAGACACGACCGCGTCTAAACGGCTCGCCAGTTGGAGTAAATTTAACTGTTCGTGTTTTTTCCGTATCGCGTCCGTGGCGTAGATTTTGGCGCCTTCCGTGTTGCCGCATTTCATGGCGAGTTTACACTTTGACTTTAAATTCGATTCGTCTTTGAGACACTTTTGGGCGGATCGATTGAGCGATTTGGCCGTGAATTTCAAGTTGAATATTTGGTCCAACAAGCGAGTCTCGGCGCGTTTTTTCGGGTTTATGAGGTCGAACAAACCCATTATTAGTATTGTATTATTATTGTTGTTGTTGTAGTACTTTATTCTTAGTTCGTTGGTGTGTGTGTGTGGTTCTCGTATATAAAAGTGGAGATTTGTTTGTTGTGGGTGCCTTTAACTACTCTCAAACGGAAGCGTTTACTACTGTGCGTTTCGCTCAAAAGCTAAATGTGTACTAGTACGACTATGATATTATTCATTTAAACGCTATCGCTAGGGTGAAAAACGTCGTCGTACTTTGCCCCGGTGATTCTTTCACTTTCCTTCCACAACTTAGCCCAGTTTTCCTGGTCCAAGCTGAACGCGTTGGACGAACGAAAGGCGTGTTCTCCCGGTTTCCCTTCGTTGGAAAGTTCCGAGGAATATTTACCGCCCTCGTCGTTTTCCAACGCTTCGCTCGTGGCGACGAAGATTTGTCCTCGCGCGCCTTCCGGCGGGTTGATTAATCGACCGGCTTCGCGTAAGTTGACGTACCAATCGATGGGCAAATTTCGTTGGAGCTCGGTATCTACCACTCCCGGGTGAACGCAATACGCTTGAATCTTCGAGCCTATTTTTTTCAGTTTCCTTTGTAACTCGTACGTGAACAAAACGTTCGCCATCTTCGTCCTCCCGTACGTGATCCACCCCCAACCGGGATACCCGAACACGCCTTCCGAGTTCAAGTTGAAAAAATCGACGAACCCCCACTCGTGCGCGACGGACGCCACGTTCACCACTCTCGGCTTCCTCTCCGGATATCGCTTCTCCGTTTCCAGCATCAGCGGTAACAGCTCTCTCGTCAACATGAAGTGACTCAAATGGTTCGTCTGCATCTGCAACTCATTCGCGTCCTCCGTGAGCGTTTTTTCCGGAAGCGCCATCACCCCGGCGTTGTTCATCAACACGTCTAATCGGTCGTATTTCGATTTAAACTTCTCCGCGAATGAGCGCGTCGATTTGAACGAGGATAAATCGCATTCCATCACGTCTACCACGGGGTTTGTTTCGCCTTCTTTCCCTTCATCTAAAAATAATCCGATGTCTCGCATCGCCTTCTGTCCTCTTTCGATGGACCGACAGGCGATGACGACGGAATACGAGAACTCTTTTCCGTTTTCGTCGTCCGTATTCATCGACAAAGCGGCAATTTCCTTGGCGCTGATGCATCCTAAGCCGGTGTTCCCTCCGGTGATGACGACGACTCTTTTATTCCTGTTCTTGTTCTTATTCGTAGTGGTACTCGTATCCGTATCGCTAATGGATGATGATGACGTCTGCTGAACGAATCGTCGTCTGAATCGTCGTTGCCGGACATCAAAAGCACCACTGAAACTTTTGCTCGGCGAAAAAGAGGAGGACAGCATCGTCGTCGTCATATTCGATTTATTATATTCGAAAAGCTTTCTCTTTTCAATATATAAATAGTATATCTATAAAGCCGCTTAATTTATGAACACATTTGGCATTTTTCCAAGTGCTCAAATTGTAGGAATTCGTCATTTTACGCATCATCTTCGACAACACTTCACGTTTACGAAAAAAACGCAAATCAACGAAACTCACCGTTATAAGATCGATGAGGAAGTGAAAAGTTTCGAGCGATTACTGTACTTGCGTTTAATATATATTTTCGCGTCACTGTGCATCAAAATAAGCGTCTAATTTAGAGGCGAATTTTCCTCATTATTAGGGAAAAGAGATTCATTCATGTGTACACGTTTGCGATGATGATGATGATGATAACGTCTTTTAGATGATGATTTGAAAGCGAGCATGACTACCTGGTCGTCGGTCGTCCCGTTTTCGGTCTCGCAAACGCTCACGCTGCGAGAGAATGTCTCTTATTCATCATCATCAGCCACAGCGCAACAAGTTGTGAATAAAATCCGATTCAATCACACCGGGGAATACGCGGTGATATGCAAAAACCGAGCACTGTTCCTCGTCAACCCGAACACAGATTTATGCTTGAAAACGTACGAAGGCGCGCACGCGAGGGAAGTGCGAGACGCGTGCAGTTCTCGAGATAATTCGAAACTGGCATCCGTCGGGGGCGATAAAGGCGTGTTCGTCTGGGACGTGAAAACAGGGCAAACTGTTCGCAGATTTATCGGACACGACGCGTTCGGAGTGAACTGCGTGAAATTCTTACTCGGTGCTTCAAACGAAGAGAGCGTGATTGTGTCGTGCGGGTTCGATCGAAACGTGAAGTTTTGGGATTTACGGTCGAATAGGCAACACGAGGCGATGGAGACGGTTGGATCCCAGTTTAGCGACGCCGCGATGGATTTGACTCTGAGCGGAGGGAGAGGAGGAGGAAAAACGAACGAAGTGACCGCGTGTTCGATCGACGGAACCGTGAGAACGTTTGATATTCGCAAAGGTGAGTTACGCGTGGACACTTTGTTCGGCCAACAACCGGTCACTGCGGTTGAAAACAGCGCAGACGATAGGTTGGTACTCGCCACGCTGCCGAAAACAGTCGCGCTCATGGACAAAACCAACGGCGAAGTGTTACAAACCTTCTCTGGATTCAACAACGACCAAAACGTCGTTTTACGCGCGACGTTTACCCCGGACGATCGATATATCGTCCTCGGCGACGCCGTCGGCGACATTTGCATATGGGACGTGCTCTCGAACGAGACTTTGAATTCCCAACCGCAGCGAATACCAAACGCGCACGCGAAATCCATATCCAACGTCTGTTTTCATCCGTCCGAAGCGTCTTTCGGCGGAAAAGGCGGAGGTGGTCGTAAAAAACATCTCATGCTTTCCTGCGCCGCCGACGGTCTCGCCAAGTTCTGGTCTTAAAAAAAAGCCGCCTCCTTTATAGTCGTCTTCCTCGGTCGTCGTTCCACCATTTGCGTTGTTTGAATAAGAATACAAATTAGAGAGGAATTGAGATTTAATAAAAGATCGTAGATAATAGAATAGAAGCTTTTCATTAGTAATACGCGTCGTCGTCGTCAATGTTGTTGTACTTGTCGTTGTTCTTCTGTGTGCTCTAAAACATCCGCGCTTCCTGTTTTTCCCTCACTTTTTTGGTTGCTTACTACACACAAATTCTTCTTCTTTCACATCACATCACACTTCGCGCGTTACTACTGTGCTTTCTGAGAAGAAGAGTAAGAACAAGAAGGACAGCAAACGACGCGTTATATATACACACAAAAACACACGCACACAGAGAGAGAGAGAGAGTGAGCTTCTGAACGAGACAGAGAGGAAAGAATTGGAATTTAAGAAAGAGGCGACCTTTGGCAACGCGGACCTTTTGGATACATTGGAACCCTTCTCTGCGCTTTATATCGGGTGGTGGTGGTGTTGTTCTCGCGTTGTTGTTAAGAAAGAGAAGGGGAAAAGGAGGAAATAAAGTTGTTTGGTAGAGAATAAAGTGTTTTTAGGCGCGTTAGTATTCTGTCTGTCCGTCGAAAATGACCTCGTACTTCCGCTCTTTAGCCTTCGGCATCCACGGGTACAGTCAGTACACCAAAGATGGATTCGCGAAAAATATCAAAGAAGACGACGCAGACGCAGACGACGAGAAGGACTGCTTGAAAAGAGATTTAACGAACATCTCCGTTTTAATAACCGGTGCGAACGGAGGGATAGGGTTTGCCACCGCAGTCGCGCTGGCGCAGCGAAACGCGACCGTGCACCTCCTGTGTCGATCCATGCAGCGAGGCGAGAAAGCGGTGAAGGAGATTCTGGACGCGGTGGCGAGTTCTCGAGAAGGCGGCGGAGGAGGAGGAGGAGGAGGAGGAGGAAGTCCAGTACCGCAGTGTAATTTGCATTTACACGTCTGCGACGTCGGCTCGAACGTGGAAGTGCGAGCGTTTGTGGAGGAGTTCACGAGATCTGGGCATCGGTTGCACGTGTTGGTGAACAACGCGGCGACTTTGAGCACTTCGGAGGCGATCGAGAGAAGCGTGGACGGGTACGAGACTTCTTTCGCGGTGAATACGCTCGGTACGCACTTGCTGACGAGCTCGTTGCGACCGGTTTTAGGGAGGACGAGCGAGTCGCAGAGAAATAGCAGCGTCAGCGGGAGGAATGGTGGGTATTTTGGAAGCATGAGTAACGGAGGAGGAGGGGACGGCGGGAGTCCGGGGTCTATTTTGTTAGACGGCGAAAGCGGGAAACTAAACGCGTTGACGTACGTGCCGAGAGTGATCACGGTATCGTCGGCGGGGATGTTAGCGGATGAGTTGGTGATTGACGATTTAGAATACACGAAACCGAAAAAGTATTCGGGCGTATCGCAATACGCGCGAGATAAGAGGCGTCAGGTGGCCTTGACCGAAAGATGGGCGCGACTGGAAGCGGAGAAGAAACTGCCCGGAAGTTGGTCGCCGGAGAAGGAAGTCGCGAAAAGTAAAAAGGATACTAGAAGTTAATAACGATAATCGCAGCAATAGCAGCAGCAAAAAGGGAGACGCGGTAAAGCGCGTCCCGGACATCGTGTACGTTTCCATGCACCCGGGGTGGGTGGACACGCCTGGCTTGCGTTCCTCGTTACCTGGATTTTACAACTCCATGAAAGGCAAACTTCGAACGCCGGAACAAGGCGCGGATACGATCGTGTATTTGATCTGCCTAGAAGCCGCGAAACTGGAACCTGGTGCGTTTTACTTCGACCGAAAACCAACCGCGAAACACATCAAGATGGGATTCACGCAATACTCGGAAAAAGACGTGGAAAAATTGGCGAAGAAGTTGGACGCCATGGCGTGCGAAGCGAGCGTGAACGGCAGCTTTCGCAACGGAAGAAATTTTCATCAAACGCACGCCGCAGGCGAATGGCGACCGAAGAAATCATCTGATTCTCGAAGCAAAAGTAGCGATGGCGTTGGAATCGCGGGTGGGAGAACGAGAAACGGCGTCGGCGCGGACGGCGAGGACACTAGCAACAACGAAAACAAAAACAAGAACAACAAAATAACCAACCAACTCTTTCGCCCGAGATCCATCGGCGACGACTTTGAAGGGTTGGACGGCGACGACTCAATTGAGAACGAAGTATTCACGCCCAGGAAATGGCACGGATTTAACATTCGATGACAGCATGATATTCTTTCTATTAGCTCTCTTTTTGTACATATAATCAGACTACTACTGCATGCATGTGTAATTCTTGGTTTACAACACTATTCGCGCTATTTCTGCTACTAATTCATTCTTTTCTACATCAATACATTGTTTTTTTATTCACCGAAGGATTCGGTAAAAGCATCTTGCGATGCATCTTTTGGTGCGTCTTTAGTGGTTGTTCCGTCGCGTCTCTTCTCTTGCCGAGCTCGGCGAGCTTCTGCGCGCGTTCTCGTTCGTTCCCGAGCAACGAATACTTACTGAACCACTCGTCCAACTCGTCGCCGTCCGTGGATTGGTTCAATCGGTCTTGCTCGTCCTCGAAATCGTACCGATGGTGGCCCATGTACGCCTCGGTGACTGGCGCTGCTTCTGTCGTTGGCACCGTTGATGCTTCTTCAGTCGCGACTGGCGTAACTGCTGCTGCAGCGGCGGTTTCTTCTTCCGTCGTTGCTACTGCCGGAGTAGCCGCGGTAGCGACGACGGTTGTCGTCGCCGCCGGCGTGGCAGCCACGGGCACCGCCGTAGCCGCAGTGGCTGTTGCATTTGCGGTAGTAGCAGATGGGGGTACGGTCGTCGACACCGCCGCATCTTGCGCTGCATTTGAATACTGATCAATCTCACTCTTCACCTCGTTGTACTTTTCCAACACCGGCGTCAAACCAGTCGCATCTAAAATCTTCGTTTCCGTTTCGTTCAACGTCTTGTGCACCTTTTCCTCTAGCGTGTCCAAACCGACCGCGTGCTTTGCGTACGCTTCCGCGCCAGTGATTAAGTTTTCGCGCTCGACTTCCATTTCTTGTTCCATCTCTCTCTTCTCGTTAATCGTTGCCGTGATTTCGGCGTCGACGATATCGTTGATGATGAAAAACGCCGACATGACGAACATGTATAATGAACCTAAGATTAAGACGACAAATGTGACTTTCTTGACCATATCGGGGCCCATGATTAACGCCAACGACCCTAGCGGGTTTAGCAAACTCAAATGCGCCCGATCAGGTTCCTTCAACTCTGGATCTCGATTCGGCAAATCTCTCGCTTTACCAACCGGTCTCTCTTCCGCTTGCTTTCGAGGCAACAAGGTGATCATAATCTCGACTTCCCCTTGAGACTCACCCGGTAACGTCGGATGGAACATCTTCAACCACTTGCCTAGCATAGGGCCGTCCATCATGCTTTTGAACGGGTTCATAGAAAACGGTTCTTCGTTCGCGTCGTATTTGTGTTCGATGACGCACTCTGGCGACATCTCGCCAAACGTCGAAACATTTCGGATCAACTGTTTACACATTTTCGATAAGTTTATCTTGTTTTCGCCGATGTTATCATCGCCGGAGATTAAATCTTTATCGTACGCGGAAACTCTCAAGGTAATGCGATTACACGGTAAAGTCAACTGGAAAATGTTTCTGTAATTGAACGAACCGACGCCATCTCTGGCAAACCAGTGAATGTCCGTGGATTGCGTTTCTGTGAATCGAGAAGAAGTTCGATCGAGACCGATAACATTCAACTTGAAATACAAATCGTTCTTTCCACCGACGTCTTTGTTCACCATATTTCGCGCTTTAAACACACAGACGCGCATTTCGACTTCAACCACGGGTGGCGGTTGAATCACCAACGCTTTCGGAATGTTGTCGTGACCGTCGTGGATTTCGACGATGATTTCGAGCTCGCCAAAACCGGCGTTGCCGTGTTTGTCCAAGAGTTGTTTGATTTCCAGGGGAGGCCTATCGCCCATCTCCGTGTTCCATCGCTCAGAGAGTAATCGCGCTTCCACGTCGACCAAACATTGTCCCAGAAAAACATCCGAGGAATACTTTTCGTAATCGAAGACGTCAAATTTCAAAAGACCGTTGCCGGGTAATTCCGTTTTGTACTCGAAGGTTTTGTAAAACCACGGCGTGCACGTGCGATCGATTCTCTCCTTCGAATTACCAAACTTAATATTCGTACCTGGGACGGAAACCACTAAGTACGGATCGCACAAGCCGGATTGATCTATTGGTCGTAAATCTTTCCCTCTGATGACGTACGCTCTCACGGTTACCGGTCGCGGTTGTTCGCCCATCATCGGTTGGTTGTCGTTGAGATAACCGCCGGCTTGCTTTTGGATTTTGAGAAACTCTTCTTCGCTTATTGTCGCCGTGGTCTTGTCCGGCGTCCAGAGAGTGTTTTGCATGATGGCGGCATTTTTGGCTTTCTTCGCCGCCACCGCCGGCTTATCTTTCTTCGGGTTACCGAGGTAATCGAGTTTGAGAATCTCTGGTGGGCCGTGAATGTACTCGTGCTCTTCTTCGGAAGAGCCGAAATACTTTCGTCTCAGTTCCGACACCGAGTAGCAAAACTTGACGTAACCTCCGACCTCTCGCTTCGACGAGTTATCTTCGAAACCTTCGGCGCGGTAGATCGGAACGTTGGTCATCGCCACGTCGCCGAGCTCTTCCTCTAAAGTACCGATTGGTAAGAGCATGCGGTCGTTCATCCACTCTGGAACGTTACCGGAACCGTCGTCGAAAGTGGCCACTTTCTTCTGCTTCTTCTTAGATCGGTTCAATTCTTCATCGTCTTCGTTACTAGCTTTTGCCTCGAGCGCCGCCGCCGCCGCCGCGGTCTCCTGTTCTTCGACCTTCTCCTGCTCTTCTTGCGAGCGCTTGTTCAACTCGTTCTCATCCACAGCGTTCATATCGCCATCGACAGACTCTGGTTCGCTGTCTGTGGCTGCACCGGAGCCATCCAAAGTTCCCGAATCCGATGAGCCCTGATCTGAGGACGACGATTCTCCGTACTCTCTTCCTTCCGTGAGCGTTTTCATCCGTCTCGATTTTGATTTCGTAAACCTCGACATCATGTCATCAATTTCGTGTTGAGCGTTAGCGTATTGTGACTGCGTTTTATACGAATATACACCATCGCGCAACATTTGGCGTTGTCGACGAGTTTCTTCTTTGCGTTTTTTGAAGTCTGCTTTTCGCGATTTGCGCATTTGACGTAAAGATTTGCCTTCGCTCCTCGATTCCTCAACGTTCGTCGCATTCGCCGAGACGTGCTCGGCTTCGTACCGTTGCGAGATGGATCGACTCAACGCTTTTCGCTTCTGCTTCGAGGATAAAAATTTAGTCGCCGTAGTTGGATTCGTGCGATTGGTACCGCCGTAACCGCTCTCGATATCGAATTGCTGCTGCTGTCTTGCCGACGCCGCCGGCGGACCGGAGGAGCCGCCGACGCCGACGCCGCCTAAAAACTTGGAAAGGACTGATTTCCCAGCTGAACTTCTCACCTCTTCGTTATGTCTCAAACGTTCCCGTAAAACTTCTTCTCTAGCTCTCGCGACGTAATCCGAGGACGCATCTGTCATCGTATTTGATTGCGAAACCAGCGTCGCAGTGCCATCGTCGATGTCGAACGAGTAGTCCGAGATTGTTTCGTCTCTGAGGATTTCCAGCAACTTTTCCCGTTCGTCTGCGGTGGTACCTTTTCGCTTGACCGAGACTAAGTTCGAGCCTTTCTTCTCGAGTAACGCGAGCTCGTCTCGTCGCAGGAAAACTTGTTGCTCGCCAGTTCCGATTAAGCGTTTTATCGGGCGAGCGTCGATGACTCGAATGGATAACGAGGTATAAATCTTCGTCAGTCTCGGTACTAAACCTCTCAACGTTAACGTTTGCCCGTTGAAGTTTGCGTTCGGACCGTTCGGTAAATTCCTGAACGCGCTCGATTTCACGTGTTCCGTGGAACCTTCGAACAACGGAACGCATCCGGTCAACTCAAATTCAACCTTGGGCATGTGCGCTGCAAATTGCTTATACGGCAACAAACCTCTGACGCCCATCAAGCACACGCTCACTTCCACCGCTTCGAAACCAAAATAATCTTTGATTTGTCTCGTGGCTACGTGTTCGAGTCGCGGTTTCACATTTTCCCACTGGACTTTGATTTGCGGACCTAAAACGAAGTTCGCCACGCCCATGATTGGCAACGGCAACACCTCGTAGTGCATGAGCAACTCACCACCGTTAGCATTCAAATCAGAGCTGTTCGGGTTCAGTTTCACCATTTCGTACCATTCCGGAGAAGGATGTTTATCTTCTGCTGCGTGGTGCACGTGTTCCAAGACTTCATCGTATCGATCGGGTTTGTTGGGATCGAGCGAAAAGTCGCTAAAGAAGGACACCGAGGACGCTAGACCGGAATAGCCGCCTAAAGATCCAGCGTTTTTCGCGCGCATTTCGGACGGGTGTAACAACGGTACCATCAAAACCGATAACGGATCGATATCGGCGCCTGAGATGAGCGTCTCTTCGTCTTCGTCGAAAACTAAGATGGTCATCGCGGGCGCTGCCCACCACGCGATGCCTTCGAGACCTTGTAATCCCCCGCCTTTTCTACCTCCTCCGGATTTGTTGGCTTTGTTCATTTTCCGATAGTCTTTCATTCGTTTCTTGAGCAATTTGGATTCAAGCTTGTC
>Ga0115000_10002269_pt1 | contig 16716 bp, 12 predicted proteins | sample ArcticOcean_MG_C_6_FD_89690 | JGI IMG/M metagenome (GOLD analysis project Ga0115000, IMG submission 89690) | Marine microbial communities from western Arctic Ocean - ArcticOcean_MG_CB8_128 | ecosystem: Environmental > Aquatic > Marine > Oceanic | place: Arctic Ocean: Canada Basin | collected...
CGACACATAATACGGTACATCTCCAGCTTCCCGACCGCCCGAACGCGGCCACAGTGTCCGGGGGTAGCCCACGCACGTGCCCGACCCATTGTCGCGGCGCAGGCATGCCATCTGGCGATTTCTGCCACGTCGCGCCGCGGGGCGGTACGCCGTATATGATCTCAGCGACGGAATTGGTGCAGATAGCCACCCCAGCGCGTTCCACTGGCTTCGCTACCATCTCGGGCAGCCTCGGTTCCGCAAAAAGTTGTCGCGGGGACCTCGCGGGTCCCGCTATGGGCGTTTCGAAGGGCCGAGATTCAGGACGGTTAAACTTTTGCGCATCGCGTGCGCACTTGGCACGGCCACCACAGCCTTGGAGCCATGGCTATGAGCTTTCCAACGCGCCATCCCGTGACAAGTGCGCACGCGATGGCGCTGAGCTAGGCGGATAATAGCCCCCACTCGGAGCTGGTGAGGTGATAAAGCCGGTACTAAAACCCAAACATCTTGACTCGGATGTCTATCTTTTGGGCCAGGGAGGTATTTTCACCACAGGTGTCACTTCCGGCGACGAGTCCACAAAGCCACATTGCCAAGTTGCCCTATGCTATGGGGCACTGTACTAGTAGGCCCTCCCGGGCTACTTATAAATCTGGGCCTATTCGTCCTACTAGTACCAGCCTGAGCCTGAGGCCTACCAGCCTGAGTACCTGGATTCCCAACCTGGGTGCCGCTGTACTAGTACTTGCCAGTGGCCCGGGCCGCTAACTTGAATGACTCCCCAAAAAGGTCACGGAGCTGGCCCACTGGCAGGGTCGGCACGGCCCGTGGAGAATAGGCACTGCTACTAAATGGCCCTGCGGCATTGGCAGTCCGCTATTTCGACCAGATAGTCGAGTTAGACCACGAGTCCATTTACACAATGGTTTATAATCTTGTGATCTACTGCCAGTGAAGTGCCGCTGGGTGCGACGCGCGTAGATGCCGGCGTGGCGAGATCGAGCGCAGGCGCCGACGGCAGGTGGCACCGCTTCAATGGTTTCAAGTTGGCTGCCTCTGAGTACCGTTTTTTGTGCGCCCGGGCCGTGCGCCTCGTACGCACAATATCATGGTTTATAAGACGCCGGGCGCCTCAGGCTCGTGCGCTCCCTTCAGATGCCCTCTTTCGTGCTGCGCGGTGCTGCAAAATCGCCTGGTACGTTTGTGATCACAAAAGTGACCATTTAGTAGCATAGTAGGGGCCGGGTTCTCCGTATGCCAGTGAGGGGTCATTTTTCGTTGGGCCGTGCGCGGAGGTACTGATCGGAAAACCACCCCCCCCCATAAACAAAGTGAAACTAAGTATCGTTGTTTTCGAGTTATCTCGGGAGGGGGGTCGGCCGACTTTTTGGTCACCGTGACTGGCAATTTTTTACTTTATTTAGGGATCCGAGTCCCTATAAAAGTTATATAATATTATCAAGATGCCAAACCTGAGGATCAGCGATGGTACCATCACTCATCAATGGACCTTGGCGCAATCGTTTGTTTTATCATCGACCGACTTGCCCGAGGTCCAGAGTCGGATTCGTCTGGCCCGAGCTCAGCCAGGACTGGGGCAGCCTCAAACCAACCTTGTCGTGATGTGATGTCATATACTTTTGTTTGGCTATCGGTGGGGTAGTATGGACTCCAACGATGCCGCTATTGCGATTACTGAGAGGCCCAGATTAATCCTGCTAATTGTTGGTCACGGGGCAGCCGCGACGGTGGAATCCTGTCAATTAGTGGTCCAGAGGTCTCCCTGGGGTCGCTCAAGGTCGGTACTGGTCGTGTGTAGTCGCCTACACTGCATGCACCGCCGTTCGGGGTGTGTTCATATCACTCAAGGTGCTCACCCTAAGAGAATAGCAGCTTTAACCCAAACTTTGGCTCCAGGCTCTTTGAGAGCTATGGATTGCCCCAAGCTCGGGCGTGTGTGGTGTGGGTGTCTGGCCAACATCAGATATGACCCATGGGAAGTCCGGGAGCCGATCTACACCTCAAATAACTGATTTATTTGGGCTCGAGGGCACCCGTGAACGTCAAATTTGACAATTACCCGAGGGCCATCAGTAATTGCAATAGCGGTCTCGTTGGGTCCCATACTACCCCACCGAAAGTGAAAAACAAGTATATCACTTGTACATCACGAGAAGGGTACTTTGGGCTGCCCATGCTCGGGCCACGTTCATCTGATGCTGGACCTCGCGCAAGTCGGTCGGTCATGAAATAAACGGTCGCGCCAAGGTCCATAGTGATGGTACCCTCGCCGATACTCTCTAGGTGAACTTATTTGGCCGTCTTCATAAAATCACGGGGTCGTGTATAATGCAACTGCTTCATGACTGCTCCAGAGCGACCTGAATACAACCCCAAGATCCTGGAAGCAGAAAATGTATCGTATGAGAGCACAAGGCTAATAGAGGAGGAGGTTTTTATATGTCGGCACCTTTCCAGAGACGGATAACGCGTGGGCTGGGTCACGCCGGTGGTGGCCCCCACCCATACTTAGTTTCCGTAAAATTCACCGGCTTTAGTACACAATCTCAAGCTACCCGAAAAGGGATTTCGGGACCATACCCCTCCGCACATGGCTACAACCTACTAGAAGTAGTTACAACCGCGAGTACACCGTGCCGACCCCGGGCTTGGGGACTTCGACCCCCCCTTACCAAACGCGCCTACGAGAACAAAGCGAGTTTACGTGTTTGTGCCCGCACGAACGGTAGTATATGATTGGTATGGCCGCGCGTTTTAGCCATGTCGTATACTCGGAGCATGCAGCTCAGTCATTTCCGTGGGCGCCGGCAGCCGGACGACGCTATGCAAAAAACACGGCAGCAAATGAGCTGCGTCGAGCCGAGAAAATGAGCGAACCATAAAAAGTTCGACGCGATCGTCTTTTTTGATGCTGATACGAGCCAACCGGGCCACCGCAGCGTCGGATATCGTCGTTTGTGTGGCCGCCGATGATCTGAGACGCTTTACCGCAGCAGTGGCCCATCAGATGTCGGTCTATGCGCCGTCAGCGTTTCTCGGCCGTAACGCGCTTCGGGCGAATATCGCGCCGCAAGCGCGCCACTTTTTTATGAAGCCTCCGCAGCTACCATGGCGGGTGTACGCGGGAGTTCGGGGCCTGTTTTGAGGGCCAGAAGGCCTCAAATGATACTTGTTATTAGGTATAGGTCAAAATTAGGCGCGTTTGGTAAGGCGGGGCTCGTTGTGGGGGAGCGGCTGGCCCGGGTCACGGTATAAACTACAATACGGCCATCTGCCCTTCGGTCAGGTAACCTTAGAGTAGCCCACACCTTTCCCCTTGCCGGAGCCTGGTGAGCGACGGACAAAAATCGTCGCAAGGAGCCTCAGGAACGTTCGGGTTTAAGACTTTTTGAAACTTATAAAACAGCGATTTCGGTTTTGGGGATTTTACTGAGTCTTCGTGGCAGCAGATTCAAGTTCAAGTAGCCTCGAATAGCCTAGGCGTTGTGTCGCCTGGGCTTCGAGGGATAAAAACCAGTGCACTGATGGCATTGGAATTGGACGTTGACCATTGCTCTTACGTACCTGCTCGCGGGGGGTAGCCCCCTCCTACGCTTCCCTAGGCGCGCGCCTCCCAAAACCCGAATTGGCTATCGTTATTTGACCATAGAGGACTGCCAGTGCAGTCACGGTGACTGGAATTAAAGCTTCAAGTTCTAACACTGCCGCCAGCTTGAGGCCTGTAAGACCCTGCGACCACCCAGACGCCCGGAAAGAGCTACTTGCTTAGGGGGGGGGGTTCTAGGATAAAGCTCGCCAGCTCTAAGAACCGTGGTAGCTAACCGTGGTAGCTAGCCGTGGTACCCACGGTAGGGGCTTGTACGAGTTGTACGGTAAGCGACTGAAGTTTGTAACGATCGCGACCATTACAGCAGATTGCCCGGGGTCGGTTGCCATGTCACGACAAATGATCGGAACGAGGGGAAACTTGACTTCGTCGATGGGAACTACTGCGGCCCAAGGGGCTGCCCTAGGAACGGCGGTCAATATTTCAGAGCGTCCTGTAACACAGCAGGGCATGCGTGGTATGAAGACTACCCACGGACCTGCACGAAAAGTTCAAGATTCTTCTTATTATGTTGGTGTCCTCAGGAACAAGGTCAATACACACTGACGCCGATTACCCAGACTAAATCTCGTAGGTAACTGAGTTGACTAACGAAATATACAGTTTACAAGCAGAACATAAGCAGCACGAGCGATCAGTGAATGAGCATGGAGGTCACCAAAAGCACCATGATAATCTCTTGAATCAGGTGCGCCTTCTTGAAGGAACACTGGCCGATTATAATCTGGCCATGGATAAAGCCCGTGTTAGTGCGCACTGGCGTTCGACCAATGAAACATAAAAATCAAAATCTTCTTATCTATAGGCACGGATCCAGCGGAGCTTGACGAATACATATCAGGGTTTCGAGCTAAAAACAAGCAATTTGCGAATGAAGTTGATCGCATATTTGTGATTAAAAAACAAAAAGACGAAGAGACAAAGCAGGTGGATATACAGATTCAGGAAGTACATGAGCTCGTTCAGTGCAAGATAGCTAATCTTGATTCAGACAAGTTGGCTCTATACAACCAGCTTTTAGGGTTTTCATTGGAGCTTTCTAAAAAACAAGATGTTGCTCTCGCAGATATTGATAGTCTCATTTCACAAGTTGAGAACGATAGCGGTGATCAACGCCAGCGTTTCTCTGATGAATACGCGCAACTTGTGAAACGTCACATGTGGCTACAAAAGGAAGAAGGGAGTCTCGTTGAAGAGGTTGCCATCTGGGAGTTGGCAGATCCCTCTAAAGCACTGCTCAACCTCAAGCACCGTGTTGAGGCACAATCCAAAAAAATAAGGAGATGCGAGGAATCTGCAAGGAGACTCCGGGAGCAAATTGAAGCTACGCAAACGCAACTGGCTGAGCTTCACGATGAGATGAAGGAACGTAAGGTCGAGACAAGTAGTGACAGCGACAAATATGAGAAGTTAAGGCAACGTGAGACTGAAATGAGCCAGTTTATCTCGCAATTTGAGGCGACACGTGACTCAGTAGCTCAGGATCAAGTGCAAGCCCAGGATACGATTACAACTCTGTTGGAACATATATCGCAGGGTCTTGAGCAGCAGAGCTCAATGCCGTCGCAGCAACGGCTTCGTGAGATGCGTGATGAAGCAAGCTTCAAGGAGCGTCAATTAGAGTCTAGCCAACAGACTACATTGAGGCTCACCCGAGAACGCAAGCAACGCGAGACTGAGATGGCAAAGATTGAAACATTAGATGAAAAAATCCAAATCGAACTCAGTTCACTACGGCAGAAGATGAAGATGATGCAAAGCGATATGATTGAGTTTGATGACATAACTGGTCTTCGTAAACGTGCCTCAACCACAATGTCTGCTCTATCGAGGCTACTAAAAGAGTACCAAGGTCGTCGTGACTCGGTTAAGTACCAGGTGACACAACTAACATCCAAGTATGAGGCATTAAAAGGGAAAATTCAGTCTTCAGAAGCGGCAAGATCGCTATCTACGCTGGAAGCCAAACTACGCACATATGGTCAGACTATATTTCACCTTCAAGAATATGCTGAAACAAAAACTCGCGAGACAGACTACACGCTACTTAAGGAATCCTGTATGGTTACTGTTGAAAGGTTGAATACTCACACCAAGACAGCAGTCAACAGCGGCCATCTTTGATTCGAGAGTAGACGTCAATACAATGCCACAACAAGCAGCGTAGCCCGTGGAACCTACATCATCAAATGCTAGCATGCGCAGTAAAAATGTAGCTTTGAAATACTGCAACAAGATAGCAAAATAGATTCTGTATAATTATCAGACAGGAAGAGTGCGGCTCGGATGCCTCTACTTACAAAAATCTATACCATAAGTGACGTTGGCGGTGCGCTGTTCGAGGAATTCACCACGCGGAGGCCATCGAGGTTAAAAAAGCCGAACTATTCTCCCTTCTGAACTCAGAAGGCGGCTTTTCGAAGGCCTAGCTGGCATGCCAGTGCGATCCACAACCTTAGTATTAGCACGGGGTGGGAACAACTCTTGAAAACGAATAACAAAGCATAATGTAGAATAAGCGGGGCCGGACACGGGGTATTCCCCAGGAGCCTAATATAGATATGGAACGATGGGGAAAATTAGTGGGTAATTAGAGGACGGTTTATGTATAAATTACGCCTGTTGGAACGATCATGATTTGGTTTTGGGCGGGTTTATCTCCAAGTCGGACGATCGCACCGCGTCGCAGCTGATTTCCCAGCGCGAGGCTGCCCGCACTGCACCAAACTTTGCAGAGCCCATTATTTTAGTGAGGCTATCATCATCATGATGATAGTAATCGAGGCTTCAACTTACTACTACTAGTCTAGTACTAGTCTAGTAGCAGCCCTCAAAAAATCACAATCATGATCAATCATTTAACTTCAAGTTTTGTCACGGTTGGCAGCACTAGCCCGGAGTATGTGCAAGATTCAAGTTCCGAGTCACTGGCATTTCAACTTCAAGTTGAAGTCGCTTCGAAACTTTCATGGCTAGCCTGACCACCCGCTAGTAGCACTTAAGTATACAACTGGGTGAGCTATGGTATGGCGGTTGAGGCGCAATTGCGTAGGCACGAGGCCCTGGCTGCCCGGCGACCCGACAAAATCGTTGGGGCAGTATGGGCGCCTACCGCGGGCCGCTTCGTGGGCATCGGCGAGCATGTGAACCTCGGACACAGTGGGCACGGTCAAATCGTCTCTATCGCGACAGACCTGCGCAACATCTCAGTCGACGAAACACCAAGCTGCTCTAATCTTTTGCTGGGAAGGCATATAGAAGAAAGTGCTGCACTTTCGGCGCAATATTCGCCCGAAACGCGTCTACGGCGAGAACTTGGACCACGCATAGACCGACATCGCATGGGTCGCTGCTGCAGTTTAGTGTCTCAGGCCGTCGATGACTATACGGACGACGATATCCGACATTGCGGTTGCCCGATCGGCTCGAAACGGCGCCAAGAAAGGCGATCGCGTGGCCTTTTTTATGGTCTTAGCCCGTTTCTCGGCGTGTGGCAGCTCATTCAAAAGTTTGCTTCCGCGCCGTTTTTTGTATGGTGTCGTTCGCCTATTATTGCCTTTCTTCGTGACTCGGACCAAGCTTGTTGCGCGAGGTTGCCCGGGCGCCGAGCTACGGCCAGCAACATCACACATGTAACCTTTTTAGGGGTATTCCTCCCTTAATTTTGTATTTATTTATTTATTACACTCAAAGCTACTAGCGGGTGTGCAAGCTAGCCATGAAAGTTTCGCTGCGCAGCCTAGGGAAGCAACCAACCGACACGAGGCCATCGGGTGGGTAGATTGGGGCTTGATCGTATCCCATAGTAGGTTCTGAAGCGACTTGGTTACTAGTAACCGCGTGCGCGTTCGGAAGCCCCGTTCCGAGTCGACACTTCGTTCGACGCGCCGGCGTCCGCGATCATCTTTTCCGGCATCACAGAGCCAGAATGATGTTAATGTTCACATACACACCACCCCCCCGCTCTTATAGTCACAGTGAGTACAATCTGCTAACCTTCGCAGGATATAGCTCAACGTGCGGGTATTTGAGCTTACATGCGGCTCATAACTTTCGTGCATCCAGCCCGTTGAGTACGAACTCGGGACGGTTGAGAAGCCTAGTATAGGCCCTATCCACGGCTGATAGACACCTTCTTGATCATCCGACGTCTTAAAGGCGAAAACGCCCAAAACATAACATGTCTTTCTTTTGGGCCAGAGAGGTAAGATAATCAGAAGAAGTCGGAATGTAAATGCGATATCGTGGCTTACACAGGCAAAGAAATCACTGCAACATCTTGATGCAGTTTAACAAGCTGTGACAGTCGGGCAGTTAAAAATCAATGCCGAATGTTCATAATTCCATGCTTGGCGCTTTCTCCCCACACAGGGAGCAGCGGACGCGAGGCCCAATCTCTACGCCAAACGACATCAAAATGGCACGAAGAGCAGTGACTTTATTAGAACGTCCAGTTAAGTGACACGAAGATCACATGAGGTAGTACTTCCCGTTAGCATAGTATACATTGCCACTCGCGTGCATGGCCTGGATTGCTACGTCGAGATCTTCAGCATCTTGGGCCAGCTCAAGCTCCGCGCGAGATTTTCCGTTGAGTGATTTGGCAAGAAGATTAAAGAGGGTCGACCGGCCACCATAGTAATTTTTGTTTGCCTGTACCATGGTACACTTGAGCTTCTGACACAGTACACTCGACTCAGCGAACATGGCAAGCGGAAATTTGGCCCATCGTGCCAGTGCATCCCAGTCATCTTGCAGTCTTTCCTGTGTCATTCCAAATGACGCCTTGCCAAGAGAGCATCTCGAGGAACAAACAGCAGCCAGGTCATCACAGGTGAGCATGGCACAATGATTTAGGGTTGAACGTAGAGTAGCATGCAGTACAACGACTTGGGATCTAGGTGGAAGACCGAAGAGATTCATGAGGCAGCTGTGATGTCTCAGATCTCTTCTTAGTGAAACATAAATGAGATTTTGAGAGTGATCATAGAGAACAAGCGTACTATAGGACGTATTGCTATCATAAGTTGCCAAAATTATGCCGACAGTATCAACTCGGGATCCAAAATTTGCCTTATCACGACCCAAGCAGGCAAGATGTGAACCGCAACAAAGTGACCGCGTGATATACTGGCTTGCCGCAAGATTTTGAAGTGAAGCTGGCGATTCTATTGCTTCACAGCGGGTAAGTAATGTTCGCTTGAGCAAAAACTCACCAGCGTGACCGGGCACCGCAATAACATCGTGAACTCGGATCATATCGCCTTCACAAAATGCTGTGTAAGTGCCATTCTGTTTAGCGTCAAATGATATACGGAGGTGTGCCTCGTTTGAGATCCCATGCAATCTTGGTGCGGCGAGCCACAAAACGATTTGCTCTTCCAACAAGGATGTCTGGGATGGGAGTCGAATGCGCTGTACTACAGCGTCAACTGCTGAAACAACGCCACCACTCGAGGAGAGAGAATATGGCGTTAGTACCATTGAGTTCCGATACTTTTGAAACCCCAGCCTGGCGGCCGAGCGGGCTAAACGTGTTCCATTGAAATGAAGCCACAAGGTCGGTGCATCATTGCCTGCAAGTGGCGCTACAAATTTGGTTGTCCATGTACCACGCAAGATTACGAAGCCTTGGAGAGCAAGTTTCGTACCAACACGAATTTGGCCCCGCGCACAACGGCAACTGAGATCTTTGTCGAAGATGCCACGAATTCTATACCATCCGTCAGTCAATTCCACCAGCATCTCGCCCTTACCATTTCCACCATACATGTTGGAGACTGCAAGGATGAGGAGACCCATGCTGCTTGACTCATCCAGACACAACTCCTTAAATCCCGGTTTGCACCTACGTTCAACTTCACGTTCAAACCTCGACTTGAGCTGCAAGAGGAGATTTTCAAAGGTCAACCGGGCTACACAAAATTGCCTTGAGACAGCTGCTAATTTCCAGACAATCCATCGATAATGGTTCTCTATCCATACGTGCCACTTGATGGAATCTGTATCAAACCCCCGCCATGGCATTTGCTTTCCAATGATAACCAAGCAGGCAGACGCAGTTGCCGCGCCCCAGCGCTCAGCTTGAGTCCAACTTGACATCAGAGAAATGTCCCGTGAGTTTGAGAACAGTACACTCGATGCACTCTTCGAATTAGCCTCAAAAATCACTCCCCGCCCCCCCTCTGTCCTCCACAATAGTCCCCCTGGTAGCTGCACCGATACACCTGGTTTCAAATTGTAATAACATGTGCCAATAGGCCCGCCAAAAGATGATAAATGCATGCCAGCCGACAAATTGCTTGCTGGTTTCACCGTAAATTCATCTCCAACCTTCATCATTGTTCTTGCTAACGACGCTGGCGCGTGACAAATGGGCAATCCCCCTGCCTCTGCAGGTTGAATGACACATTTAACAAGAGTATTCTGATCTTTTACCGCTGCAGCCACTTCAGCATCCCAATCAAGTCCATTGGATCTCCCATGTGCCGTCCACGGCCATGAGAAAACTTTGTAGCGCATGGATGTTGTCAAAAATAATGGCCCAAGAGGAGTCAAGCGACACCGTTAAAGGCAGTCCGACAAGGCAGTCTACCTCATGTACTAGCCGTTGACGACCTGGGACACGGACCGAGGCTTCGCCGTGAATTTCCTCACGGCGACCCGAGCGCGGCAAGCCTTTAAGCTTTAAGGCGCCGGTAATACAGCTGTATAAGGGGGCGGCAATATAAGACGCTATCGAGGAGTAAGACGGCCGGCCGCCGCCCTAGGGGCTGGGGACTGGACCTCTAGGTAAAACTCAAAATTCCCTTAGTGTGCTCGAGTAGTATATGAATTAGACCATTTTTTTTTACATGAGAATGAAAAGTTCACGGGAAAATCCGCTCACTTCCATTCAGAAGTAGAAAATGGTCTAATTCAATTATATGGGGATAAAAATCGCCGGTTTTTTCTGGCCGATTTTGGGGGTATAACAAAAAGTAGTACTTTTATAAATATTTGTGAATCTAGTGTTATTTGGAATATATATATGTGAAATAGAATAGTGTTACCATTAAAATGCTTCACTGCGTTCATCGTTTGGATGATGACACAATTCTATTCAATATATTCTATTAAGTAACGCTTATATAATAATTGGGCATACCTGGTAGATACCAAGGTAGGGCGGCGTTCGGTCTCCAACTACGGCTGTACATGTATACTCGACAGCATTGTAATCTTGTTGTCTCGTTGCTAAGCCTATACATGATTCCATGAATAACTTGCGAGTGATGAAAACAGCCCGAAATCTCTGCGGTGCCATATTCCTTGGTTTCTGCCTGTGGTGGTTACCAAATGGAAACCGGATGAAGGACGGTGCAAACCAACAGCTGGCCCGGGTCACGTGTGCTGCTTGTTTGCTCCTTCTTTGCGCGTCAGATTTATCACTCCGAAATAGAGGCAAGACCACCATCTTCTTTGAACGTTACGTTGGTCCTGCATCTGCACGTTCGCTTGCAGCTATGCGAGTATCATGCTCGGTGCTGTTATTGACTTTTACATCGGATCACATGACATCGCCACTCGCAGCAACTGCACAACTCCCCCGGTGGATGTGTCGCCCTACGGGCATAATTCGCCTACTCAACGAGCATGGTGTACTCGGTGGGCTCTTCGAGGATGCACAGTCACTCTGGCGGCTTGAGCAGCTCACGCGAACAGCACTTGGCTGTGTCGCGATCGGTCTAGGAACGCCTGTCGCGGCTCCATGCGCTTCCATACTTTGGCTTTTCTATGGCGGTGTGCTGCGAGCGTACAACACATGGCGTGGACACTCCTTTATCGCTGCATGGTGGACTCTAGTTGTTTTGGCATGGCGCGGTGGCGCTGCCGATGCAGCTTCACTTGACTCTTGCCTGTGTGCCTGGTACGAAGATGCAAAGCTGGCAAACGTTGTGCGAGGCCAATGGTGGACCACCGCTGGGAGGTCTTTCTATTGGAACATGCGATTTAATACGCCTCTACCGGACACACGTGCAACTGAGTTGACACGTGCCGCTGACCGTGGCTGGACGCGATTTCTGGTCACGCTGATTTTTGCCAACAATTATCTTATGGCAGGTTTGTCCAAGCTCTGTGCTTCAGGAGTTGCATGGGCCTCCGGAGATAATCTCAAAGCAAAACTACTGCAAACTACGCTCACGCAGACGTCATTTGGGTGCTACCTTACACTTTTCTGTCGGCAGTTTCCCGATATTTTTTTTGACGCTCTTGGTGCGTGTGGCCTCTATGGGGAGATAGCCATGGGTCTTGTGCCGTTTTTCTCATTTGCCAAGCTATTCCTCCCTATCGCTATGTGGGGAATGCACGTGAGCATCGCTGCATTGCAACACATCATCTTTGTTGACTTGCTCTTCTTCATTCCAGCCTGGTATATTTGGCACGTAATTGATTGTAACCCACGCAAGTTGGGGCCTCTTGTGCACGCTCGACATCCTTGGGATTGGGTCCAGTGGGTCGACGATATTCATGCCTTTTGGCTTAAAGCGCATGCTTTCAGCCAGGGACACCGTGGCTTATTACAGGCCGCCTCTCGCGAGTCTGCGGGCATATTAGATAATAACCACCGTAAAGATAAAAACCTGCCCGACTTACCCGAGGGCCTGCCAACTCCTAAAGCGGTAGTGCTTGATGCCAATCAATCTCTTTCCTACGAGGAAGCTATCCACGCGGGTGCGAGACAAACGCTGCTTTTTATGCTTGTATTCCTTGGCGTGTGGACGCGGGGTGCTGAGTGGTTTCCATATAATGCATTTCGCATGTTTGCTGGCTGGACGTCCAGGCCCATCCTGTATGAGCGCTACATTGCGCTCAGAGGCGACGGCTCTCGGATACGTAATTTTCACTACCATGAGATCCACCCAGCACTCAACAGAAAACGCCTCGTCGATGCCTTTCATCGCTGCGCTGATGAGCCCGAGTCGGCTGACTGCTGTGTATAAATCAACCAGTGACGTGGATGCACCCGAGAAACCCTCAAATTCTCCATCTCGGCCAGACGATGTCATTTTGGCTAATCTTTGGACAGACAGAGAGGAAGGGACACCTGGTGATGATTGACATGACAAAGTGAGAGGACTACCTCCGAAATCACTCAAATTGTACATACCATAAATTTCGATTTCCGCGCAGGCTGACTGCGCTACATTCCTCGACTTTGCGGTGCCACGTGGTGCGGAGATGCGCGACCATCCTGCTGCTCTTGTCATTCAGACGCGATCTTGGGATTTTGTCGAAGACATTGACAAGACATACTATTGTGACACCATGAACATCGTTGCCCTTGATATTGGAGCGCGCGTGGTCGCCAAGCGGACCAACCTGCCCTGCGATGCGCTCGACCTTCGTGCCTGTTGTGCCTCCACTCTTGGTACCATCTAAAGTATTCCCACCTTGCGACCTCGGACATGGGCAGTAGATTATTTAACTTGAAGGCGACGCGTGGAGTAAGAGCCAAAGTGCCAGTGGGAGCCTGAGCCTCCGCTGCGATGCCGGGGCCATCATCAAAAGTCTTCGGGAATCACGCGTCGCTGACCTCGCGGCGTTAAGAAAAATACTTAGCACAGGGCTCACAACCCCAGCGTCTCTAACGCTGTCCCCGCAAGGCCGCCAAACTTGAACTCTCTCAAAGCCTCCCCCCGGCAGCACGCGGGACCGCCGGCGGCCGTCACACCATTGCGAGCGGCCCGGTCAGGCGCTTGATCTGGCTCCCGGGCCGCGGGCGTACACTGCTAATAACCATAACTTGAAGTTGGAGGGCTCCTGAGACCAATCACGGGGGACCGCTGAAGCCGCGTGCTCTGTTTGCAAATCATTACGTAGAAACCCCATTGTATGTTTGGTGTACGTACGTGTCTTTTACCTCTCAAGGGGTATATGTGAAAATGAAATGGTTAAATTATGGTTTGCGTACATATCATGATCTTTTTAGAGGGGCCCCGGTGTCACGGTACGTACACATATCTTTTAGAGGTACAAGGGGCGTAAAAGAATCCGCACTCATAAACAAAACTCTAACAAACGCATCGGTGCAGCGGTCCCAGTGGTCAGAGGGCCGGCGTGCAGCACGGATGCAGGTTGCAATCGTGCTCGTGGTGGCCATATTTGTGCGAGCGGATCTGCAGGCAGCGGAGACTGATAGAGACGATGTAGCGTACCGCTTCGAGGAGTCACTGGAGGGTTGGGCGCCCGCCTCGTCGTCAGAGATGCATCTCGACGTGGCAGCTCGTGGTGGAAACCTAGTCGGGACCATAGTGGGCGAAGCTCCTTCAGATCCACATTTAGATTCGCCACTGCTCGTACTCAATTCCGCGGAGCGGCAGACAGTGGTCATCCGAATGAAATACCAGAGTGGCGGTTTGCGGGGTGCACGGCTCGTTGCTCAATATGGTGCCCGGGCTGTCTCGAATCCGGCGGCAAGTGGCCCTATTGACTGGACCGCGCGACGACCACCAGTGCCTATCACTGCTAGCGGCATCCCTTCAGACTCTCCAATCAATGATGGCAATGATGGCACTGTGTGGAAGGGGGCAGTCGGCGAGGGGGTGACGTTTGCCTTCTGGTCGGCGGGGGAACTCGCCGTCGGGCAAGACACCTCCACGGGCCACGCTGTTACAGATCTTGAAATCCGATGTGTCGTTGGGTTCTGTCCAATGTCGCTCGACCTACGGGTCGGCACAACAAACAAGACACTTTTTTCGGCTACCATTCTGAACGATGATGATTTGCAATACTTTTCGACGTCTCTGTCGTCCAATGAGCGACACCATTATTGGCGAGTCGTTTTTCTTAGTAGCTACGGGGGCCGAGATGTCCGCATACGCGAGCTCCGTCTCCTCCCCGCTGTTGTTGAGGCTCACTTTGGGATTTCACCAAATCCCGACTATCAGTCGTACATCATTCCAATTTGGCGCAAAGCTGCGACTGCCAAGCTTGGTGGCGACGAGCGGACATCTTACAATTCACCGCTCCAACTGGCGCGCCTTCGGATCTACTTTGGCGATGTCGTGCTGGCGCCCGGCGAGAATCGTAACTATGACGCAAGTGCAAACCCAGCCTGTGTAGACTGGCAAAAAAATGAACAAGCTGGCTTTGGTGAAATAGCATGGGCTGCATTATTTTGGCGCCTGCGACTTGTCCATGAGCGCGTTGGTCCCTGGGTAGTTTCTGAGCTTGCCATGCAAACTTCCTGTGTTAGAAAATTTGTTGATCTTCAACGCTAATTCCACGGCTCAGGTATGAGGATCGTGCTTGCTCGGAACAAGCATCGCTGATTCACATTGATGAGGGCTACGTAACATCTTCCAATGGTGCCATTGCATCAGCATGGTCAGCTGGTGCAGGTGGCTGGGTGCTGCGGGATGGCGAGTGTCTCGTGGGAAATCAGGAGGATAGTGATAATGCTGGCGGTGAGACCGGACGAGTCCATGTCTCTGGGGCTGCCGTCGGGGGTGAACACACTACAGTCAGCACGTGGTTAGGTTATGCTTTTGAACGACCTGTGGCAGTGAGGTGCGTTATTATCTGTCAGAGCGAAGACCTTGCGACACGTGCCGAGAACGCGTTCCTAGAACGGAGCCGTGATGGCGAGCATTGGATTCCACATGCAACACTGACGCTATCCGCGGCTGCGAATGTGATCCAAGCGAATCCATGCAGATTAAAGTACGAAAGTGAGGACTTGGATCAGAAGCGAAAGAAAGCCTATCATCGGTCAGCGAGCGCTTTTGGGGGGACACATCAGTTTCGTGGTACCAACACAGCACGGGATGCCTTCTTGATTGATTCGATTGTTATAGCGTATCCACCGCTTGTTAGATCTGTAACTGGATGCATAGATATATTTTGGCCTACGCAGGAGCCAAAGCCTGGTGCAGCACCTATACTAGACGATCAAACTGCTGTTGCACAGATGAAAGATGCAAAGCAATTGGAGAATGGCTACCTTGAGCGTGGTTTTGCGAGTTTTGATGGTAAATATCTAATGGACAACACCAAAAAAATGAGCGTTTATGCAAACACCTACGCCTGTCCTATTGTCGGTAATCTCCGCATAACGCTGAAGGGCGAGCGCCTAGGGTCATCGAAAAGACCCACGACTATCATTGTTGGCGGCCGACCATGCCTGAACGTCACGTACCACAGTTCAGGCACCGGCTACTCGCAGTACAGCCGAGCTAATTCAGACGAGGTCAGCTGCGAGTTACCGGCTGGGGATCCATCGGTCAGTGGTAAGCCCGTGGACGTCGTAGTGGCACGTGGTGACACTCCGGGGCTGCGAGACACAGTTCAGTACCTTGCATACCAGGGTCCACCGGGACGAGCGGCCATCCCTCGCATCTCCAACATAGCGGCAAGGTCAATCGACCTGTGCTGGGAACCACCGCCACTTAAAGATTCGCACGTGGGGTCGTCATCTAGGCTTTTAGGTGCACTACAGACAACTGGTTACATTATTACTTATCATGTCGTCTTTGACCAGCAAGCAGCTCACGCAAAGATGAAAGAAATTAAGCAGCAGCCCCAGACGCGTATGGCCCGGGTTACACTCCACAACGTTACTCTGGGGAATGTAACAGCAACTACAATTATTGGCCTGAAGCCAGACACTCGCTATGTCTTTGCCGTTGCTGCTGTCGTCGAAGATCGCTTTAGTGATCAATCATTTATTGACACCGTCGACTTCTATGGTCGGCGGTCGCATCTGCCAGGCGCTTTTGTCGGCCCTTTTTCTGATTTCACGAAAGCAACAGCCACACTTCAACACGATGTTAGCTTTAACATTTTCAACGCCAATGCGACTGTGCATCACGGGCCCGCGGACGAGCGAGCGACGCTTGGGCCCACGGGTCTCTTTGGTGGCGAGGGAAGTTACGGTCTCCTTCTCGTTGGTAGTGCGAATATAGAAAATTGCAATGCATCAATCTCGTGCTGTGATGGCTTTAATATCCACCAATACGAGGCTGTGGGGGATGGCTGCGGAGCAAAGCACTTTTCTTGTATCGAAATGGCGACACCTAATTTTCACAAGGTCGAACACGAGACGGCCATTCGCAAGGCTGCCA
>Ga0115000_10002273_pt1 | contig 16692 bp, 15 predicted proteins | sample ArcticOcean_MG_C_6_FD_89690 | JGI IMG/M metagenome (GOLD analysis project Ga0115000, IMG submission 89690) | Marine microbial communities from western Arctic Ocean - ArcticOcean_MG_CB8_128 | ecosystem: Environmental > Aquatic > Marine > Oceanic | place: Arctic Ocean: Canada Basin | collected...
CCCACGAATCCCACGAATTTTCACGAATGACGAAAATTGCTACCGCTGATTCAAGTAATTGAAGGGTCTTATGAATTCGTGAATATTGGTGGAATTCGTGGGTAGTCTAATTAATAATGCGGACTTTTCCCCAAAGAATTCCCTTATTGCTTTCTTGGGATAGGGGGGTGAGGATGCGAGTTTGATGAAAGATCAGCTTAAGCAACTTCACCAAAAAGCCCGCCTCGCCCGTGATGCGAACCCCACTCAAGCCTATGGAGCCGCATTGGCCGCAATTCAGGAGGAAGAAGTCCGAGCAAACCAGGATTTCGATGAAGCGAAAATGCTGTCAGTAGTCGAGAAGGAAGCAGGCAAATTCAAGGAATCGGCCGAGGCGTTTGCGAAGGCGGGTCGGGATGAACAAGCTACCGAACTGACGGCTTGCATGGAATTACTAGTCGCTCTGTTGCCGTCCAAGCTCGATGAAGCAGCTTACCCGAAGCTCGTCGCGAATGCGATTGAGGCAACGGGAGCATCGTCGATGAAAGAGATGGGCTTAGTTATGGCGGCTTTGAAGAAAGAGCATGGTTCAGTTTTGGAGATGCGCATCGCTTCGGCTGCCGTTAAAAACGCTTTAGGGTACGTTCGAGGTGCTGGGTTCATTGCCCACAGATAGCAGCGATATACATAGATGATCTGAGTGGGTCGATCTTTGCTGTAGAGAAATGCGCGCCGAGACGTCTTGCGCCACCTATCTAGCAAATAAGGTGGATCGGGGCCTCCGGACTCGGTTTTTATCCATCAGTATCTGTGAACATCCGAGCAATCTGTGGGAAAAAGCTGAAGGCAGGCTTCAATTTTCAAGGATCTCGACTTCGTAGCCGTCGGGATCAGTTATGAAGGCCATTTTTAATCCGCCGGAAGTGAATTTCGCTTTCCAATCGCTGGGCCAAAGCTCTGCGCCATTGTCTTCGAGCATTTGGCAATATTCGACGATGTCGTCGACTCCGAGACAGGTATGCATGAGATCTTCGGGGAACTCGACCTTGAAGTCGGGCGAGTAGGTAAGCTCAAGAGTGTGGGCATTTCCGGGCAATTCTAGGTGGACAACCTGATTGCCCGCAGGGCTTTTGTCGTTGCGTTTGAAAAGGGTGAATCCGCAGTTCTTGCAGTACCAATCGATGGAGGCTTCCAGGTTGCTTACGCGAATTCGGGTATGGAGAAATTTAATCATGTGAAGGAGTAAAGCCGACCGACTTGATTTGCCAAGCGAGAATGCAGATAAGTCGTTTAACGAAAAATGATGTGATGGTTCTGTGTAACCGCTTTCGACTGCATCGAGTTGGCATTATTGAAGGAAAAACCAATATTCGAGTCCAGAGGCCTCGATCCACCTTAATTGGTAGATAGGTGGTACGAGATGTCCCGGCTCGTGCAGAACAACTTGTTCAAAGTCGATTTGGAGAAGACATTTATGAAAAAAATCACTCGCGCTTATAATCGCATTAGGGGGAATTGTTTGGCTCGTAGGTCAGGAAGATCGTCGCAGGGGTCCAGGTGGAGAAGGTAGAGGATCGGGAGGTCCGGTTCGAGGACAACCGTCGCAGGCTGAAAAAGTCGACTTGCCGGATGCGCAATCGAAGATCTATGTGGAAGGCGAGTATCGCTTTATCGAAAGCAATGGGGTGCCGGATCACGATCACGGCAAATTCCCAAGAAGGGGCAATCCGCATACGATTTTGCCGCAGACTTACAAGTGGCGCGTGCCGGCGAATCCAGAGGGTGCGAGTGAATTGACAGAACTTGGGCGTCGCCCTTTCGGAACGGCTTTGAATGGAATTCCATTCGACCCGGGAACCGCAGAATATTGGAATAATGACCGAAATTCGGACTGGAGATACGAAGCGCTTTCGGGGCACTTGAAATTAGGCGTCGACGATAACAATGCCCACGTCCAGCCAACAGGAGCTTATCATTATCACGGGCTACCAATCGGTGTAATTCTCAATCAAGGATCGCCCGATCGAATGACGATGGTCGGGTATGCCGCCGATGGATTTCCAGTGTATGCGAATTACGGCTACAAGAAGGCTGACGATCCTAAAAGCGGGTTGAAAAAAATGCAGTCAAGTTGGTCGACGAAGTCGGGAACTCGTCCGGAGAAGCCCGAAGGACCAGGTGGTGCATTTGACGGACGATTTGTAGCGGATTACGAATACGTCGAAGGCCAAGGCGACTTGGACGAATCCAATGGGCGATTCGGTCCGACGCCCGAATATCCAGATGGGATCTATCATTACTATATAGTCGAACAGTTTCCATTCATTCCGCGTAAGTTTAAAGGAACCCCCGATGAGAGCTTCTCAGTTCGAGGAGCTGCCGGACCTCCTAGAGGAGGTGGGCCAGGAGGGCGTCCAGGAGGGCGTAGAGGACCTCGTCGTGGCGGAGAAGGTGGACCACCTCCGCGGGAAAGATGAAGTTGAGACCATCTACGAATTAGAGGGTATGCTGTTTATTCCCTTTGGGTCTAATACCTCGAAGTTTGATTGGGCTTTTAAAGCAAGTCCTTTTTGTCCCGACGTATCCATAAATCTTTTATATGCAGCTATCATATTGTCTGTCAGTCATTCTCGTCATTCAAATTTTAGCGTTGAGATTAGCCTATTTCTTGCTGTTGTCGATTGCGTCTGCAATCAACTAAATAGCCTGTACTTGAGGGCGTTTGATTTGGCTTATCGCAATCATTATATTGTTGGCTATTTGTTGGTAGCGCGCCTTTCCGGCGGACTTACCTGGATCGTAGTCCTCTGGGCGTAAAGGTTTTCCGTATACGATGTGAATGGCGATGTCGAAGTTGGGTAGCTTGGAGGCTTTGGAGAGCGCTTTATGGGCATTGAAAATGCGACAGGGCACGACGGCGGCTTGCGATTTGGCGGCGATGAGGCCGATGCCGGGTTTTGCGGTTTGCAAGGTGCCGTCGGGGCTACGTGTGCCTTCTGGGAAAAGAGTGAGAACCCCGCCATTTTTGAGAGCTTTTAAGGTGCTCTTCATGGCTTTGATATCGGAAGCGCCGTCGCGGTCGATGGGGATTGCTCCTACGGCGGTCATCCACGTGGCGCCGAGGCCTGGTTTCCAGAGAGTTTTGCGGGCGAAGTAGGTTACTAGGCGAAAGACGTTGCAGCCTAGCAGTGGCGGGTCGAGGTGGCTAGCGTGATTGGAAGCGAGAATGATGGGACCGCTTGTAGGGACGTTGTTGAGTCCTTGAATATCGCCTTTGAGGATTGTCCGATAGAAGGCTCGGATAATCCAAAAGCTGATCCAATAGATCTTTTTATCGAATTTCATGAAGAGCGGATGGAATCGATAATAGTGGCAACCTTGTCGATGACTTCGTCGAGCGTTAGTTCGGAAGAATCGATAAGCGTGGCGCCCTCGGGAACTTGGAGAGGCGCGGCTTTGCGAGAGGAGTCCATCTGGTCGCGTTTTTCAATGCTATCGGCGATGCCTTCCTTGGCTCGACGTTGAGCGCGTTTTGCGGGATCGGCGAAGAGGTAGAGACGTAGGTCGGCGTCGGGAAAAATAACTGAACCAATGTCACGACCTTCCATGACGAGTCCATCGAATCCACGATCACGCGCGACATCGGCAAGGGATCGTTGATAGTCTAGGAGGAATAAACGCAGTTCGGGCAAGGCGGCATAGTGGGATACGTTGTCGTTGATCGCTTGGTTGCGTATCGATTTATCGGGTACCCAATCATTAATGGTGATTGAAGCGGTATTTCCTGAAAGAGCGGTGCCTAACTTTAAAGCGCTTAATCCGTCAGTTAGGGCAGAATCATTGGATGGCTTGATGCCGGCTTCCATGAGTTTGAGTGTGGTGGCTCGGTAGAAGGAACCGGTATCGACATGCATGAGGCGATAGCGGGCGCTAAGACCTCGCGAGGTGGAGGACTTTCCGGCAGCGGCCCCGCCGTCGATGGCGATGATGATGAATTTGGATTGGGTCACGGAATTATGTTTAGATTTTTGCCCACGAATAACACGAATTTGCACGAATCAAATTGGTGTGTTGTGATGTTTGTGGAAGTGGTTTGATGTTCGCTCGCGATCAAATTTGTGAAGATTCGTGAGATTCGTGGGGAGAGTTTGTTTAATTTGAAGCTATAACACTTTGCTCTCTAGCTGATTCTAGGACTTCGAAATAGTTGGGGAAGGTTTTGCGGCAGCAAAGCGGGTCGGCGATTTGCATCCATGGTTCGCCGTTTCCGAGCGTGTCGTGACTGCCGAGGATGGCGAAGCTCATTGCAATGCGGTGATCTTCGAACGTATCGATTGTGGCGGGTCGAAGCGGAGCGGGCGCGATTTCGAGCGAAGCGCGTTTGTCGTGAGTGTGTTGACCGAGACGTTTGAGACCATCGACCATGGCCGCGATACGATCGCATTCTTGGTGACGGGTGTGTTCGATGCGTTCGATAAGCGTGGCGTCGTTCGCAAGCGGAGCGATTGCGGCACCGGTCATGAAGGTATCGCTGAACGCGTAGTAGTTCGCGCCGAGCGAACCGAGACGGTTATTTGTCCGGTCGAAGTTTACAACGAGTGAGCTCGATGTCCATTCGAGGGTCGCTCCTGCTGACTCGGCTATATTGGCGAAGGCAATGTCGCCTTGCATCGAATTTTTGGTGACACCATCGATCTCAATGATTCCGCCGACCGCGAGCGGCAGGGCGATGAAATAGCTCGCTGCGGAGGCATCGCTTTCGATTGCGTAGTTGGCGCTGGGCGCCTTGTAGGGACTGGCTCCGATGTTATAGCTTGATTGGTTTGTCGTGAGTTTGTGGGCGGGGATGCCGAAGCTTTGCATCATCTTTAAGGTGAGATCGATGTATCCGCGACGAATGGTCGGATTGCTCAATCGAATTTCGATATCGCTTTGAGCGAGCGGCGCAGCCATGAGGAGGGCCGAGACGAACTGACTGCTCTCGGTGGCGTCGACGGTGGCGGAACTACCGGAAAGTCCATGGGGACGAATTCGAATTGGAAAGTAGCCGTTGGTCGTTTCTATCTCGCACCCGAGAACGCTCAATGTGTCGGCGAGTTTTTGGATCGGGCGTCGACGCATCGCTTCGTCGCCATCGAGTTGATACTCGCCGCTGTCGCGGACTGCCAGCATCGCGGTAAGAAAACGGGCTGAAGTACCGGAGTTTCCGATGTCAATATCCGCTTGAGCATTTGGGATTATTCCACCGCATCCGCGGACGCGTATGGTTTTAGCCGATACATTGGTTTCGACCTCGAAGCCCAAAGCGATTAGGGCTTGAACCATGATGTCGGTGTCACGGCTGAAAAGACAGTTTTCCAGGATGGTAGAGCCATCTGCCAGCACGGCGAGGATGAGGGCTCGATTGGTGATGCTTTTCGATCCGGGTACGGAAACCTTGGCGGCTGCGGGAACGGTGAAGGGAGGGACTGGATAGGGATCCTGCATGTGGATTGGAATCGGTGAGCTTAGATTTTTTTTGCCCACAGATTGCGCGGATTGTCACAGATGTTTTTGATCGGTCGGATATCTATAGATTGAGTTGATTGGTATAGATTTGGATTCATCGAGCTTGGTTTAGTGGAAATATAAAAAATCTTATCAGTGTAAATCTGAGCAATCTGTGGGCGAAATTTCGTTTATTATCGAATCGCTAATCATCGAGCGAGTCGCGAAAGGTTTTGCCGTTGGCGAGTTTGACCAGTGTTTCGAAATCGTTTTCGTTGGCGATGACGGACCGAAGTTCTTGGAGTTCGTCTTGGAAGGCATCGATCGATCGGAGGATTTCAGTTCGATTTTGGGCGATGATTTCTCGCCACATTCCGGGATCGCCTGATGCGATGCGCGTAGTGTCTTTAAGTCCGTTACCGCAGAATTTGGCGGCATCGGGGAAATCGTTCGAGAGATGGGTCGCTAGAGCGGAGGCTAACAAATGAGGCAGATGGCTGACATTAGCGACGATGGCATCGTGTCGCTCTGGGGTTTCGCTAATGGTAGAGGAACCGAGAGCTTGCCAAAATTTGGAGACGGATTGAGTGGCATCGGGATCGGTGTCTTCGAAAGGCGTGACGAAGCAAACGCGCTCGACGAAGAGTTCCGAGTCGGCGTTTTCCATGCCGGTCTTTTCGGATCCTGCCATCGGGTGGGAGCCTACGAATCGAGCTTGGGAGCTCAGTGCGGACGTGCAAGCGCGGCTCAGTTCGCTTTTGACGCTGCCAACGTCGGTTACGATTGGGTTTGAATCGAGATGAGGGGCGATGGTCTTCGCGAGGTCGATGATGCGTTGGACGGGAGCGCAGAGGATTATGAACTCGCTGCCCGAGCAGGCATCCTCGATGCGTTCGGGAGCTTGGTTGCACCAGTCGGTTTGGGCGAGCTGCTCGCGCGCTTCGGGGCGTCGAGCCCAGACGCTGATACGTTTGGCGAGTCCACGATTGTGGGCTGCCATGCCGATGGAGGCTCCTAGAAGGCCGGGCGCTATGACTGTTATTTTTTCGAACACGAAGGAAGGATTCAAAGACTTGTTTCGGCGAGGTCCAGCAAGCGTTTGAATTCTTTTGCCTCTACGGGCATCACCGAGAGGCGGGAATTGCGGACGAGATGCATGGACTGGAGCTCGGGATCGGCTTTGATCGTTTTCAAGGAGACTGTTTGGGCAAGCTCTTTGATGGGCTGGATATCGAATGCGGACCAGTCGCCTTCGGCGGCGGTGGGATCGGGATAGGCAGCTTTGGCGACCTTGGCGAGACCGACAAGCTCTTTGGCTTTGCCGCTGTGATAGAAAAGGACGAGATCGCCTTTGGCCATTTGCCGCATGAAGTTGCGTGCTTGGTAATTGCGGACGCCGTCCCAGATGGTCTTCTTTTCGGCGACTAGTTGAGACCAGGGATAGGTTTCGGGTTCTTGCTTTACGAGCCAGGAGCGCATGGTAGTGTCCACGCTCGAAATGTGATTAAGCGATGGACGAAACGCCAGAACAGACTGAAGCAGCACGCAAAGCCAAACGGATCATCTATATTGTGATGGCGATTTTTATCGTACTTCCGATTGCGATCTACGTGATACGATTAGGGGTGTGAGTTGGTAAGGCCTGTTTGCGTGCGGGACGAAGCCTTGTCCCCAAACAGCTGCACACTGCCTAATTCAACTCCGCGGTTCATTGGGACAATGAACCCTACCACCCCAAGGCGGATCGGATTAGTCGTACCTGCCGTATGGGTGCGCTAGCTTGATCTTGCCATCGCGTCGCGGTCGGGTATCTAGATGTTGTTCGTTCCGGTTTGGGGCATTCGAGTTTGGAGAAACGATGAATCAATCAATTTTAGTTATTCGCATCCTGATGGTGCTGTTTTGCGCGACAGGCGGTTTTGCGGCGTCTTATTTGTTTCCTGACATATCCGGCTCGACTGGAATGACGGTATTCGTGGGGATTTTGTTGGGCGCTTTCATGGTGTTGATCGACATATTGTTGAAGGGATTTTCGCTCCGCGCTTTGTCCGGTTTGACGTTTGGTTTGGGCATGGGAGTGTTGGCGGCCCATTTCATTACGATATCGCCTTTGTTCGATGGCGGAGACCCGCAGGTCGTTTATTTGTCGCGATTGATCGTTTTTATTGGAGTGACCTATCTTTCTACGGTCATCGCTTTACGGGGACGCGATGAGTTTAATTTGGTGATTCCCTACGTTAAGTTCGAGCCGCAGAATGTAGAGGTTCCGCTAATCGTCTTGGACACGAATGCACTGGTGGATGCACGAGTGCTCAAGCTTGCAAGCGCTCGTTTGCTGAGCGATGCGGTTGTGGTGCCGAAGTTCGTTATGGACGAACTGCACGAGCTTTCAGGTTCTGAAGCAGAGGAAGAGAAGAATTGGGGAGATCGTGGTTTGAAAACGGTTCGCTAGCTCAGGGATATGGGGCATCTGGATTTTCGAGTCGTCGATAGCGAGTTGAATAAAAACGACAACCGAGACGAGAAAATGCTCTTTGTCGTATCTTCGCTGAAGGGGCGTCTCTTTACGACAAGCGAATCGCTATTGGAAAAGGCTAAGCATAGTGGAGTGCCCTATGTTGATGCGCTCAGTTTGGGCAAGGCGTTGGCGCATGATGTCGAAGTTGGCGGCACGGTGTCCGTGAAAATCGTCACACTGGGCAAGGAAGACAGTCAAGGCGTTGGATACCTAGAGGACGGATCGATGGTTGTGGTCAATCGCAGTGCCGACTTGATTGGATCGAACATTCTAGCTGAAATTGAAAGTATCATCCCAACCAGTGGAGGTCGGATGGTTTTCGGCAAGCTGCTTGGCGAGGGAAAGTGAGTTTTTAGGTTTTTTGCCTACAGATTGCTCGGATGCTCGCAGATGTAAATGGGTAGTAACCGAGTCCGGATGCCTCGATCCACCTTTTCAAATTTCTAGAAAGGTGGCGCGAGACGTCTCGGCTGGGTTTTGCCGCAACAGATTGATCTATCCATCCGTATCTGTGAAAATCCGCGCAACCCGTGGGCAGACTTTCTTAAGATCCTTTAGTCAGCCTTGGGCTTGAACTGCAATTTCCGGGATTCGATCGATTCGATCAGGTCAGCTTTGAAGGCTTCTCGGCTCATGGTGCCGCGGTCGCCTTCGAAACGGGAGCGAACGGATACGGTGCCTTCTTCGGCTTCTTTGGCTCCGACTATTAGCACGTTTGGTACCTTCTCGAGTTCGGCTTTGCGAATCTTGGCTCCTAGCTTTTCGGCGTGGAGATCGGCGGTCACTCGAATGCCGGCGGCTTTGAGTTCGGCCAAAATAGTTTTAGCATAGTCGGCGATCTTGTCGCTGATCGGAAGGATACGGACCTGCTCTGGCGCGAGCCAGGTTGGGAAGTCGCCGCCGAAGTGTTCGATCAAGAAGCCGATGAAACGTTCGTGGGTGCCGAGCGGAGCGCGATGAATGCACAATGGCGTTTCTTTGGTGTTCTCGCTCGTTGTGTATTCAAGCCCGAATCGCGCTGGCACAGCGAAGTCGACTTGGTTGGTGGCGATTGTGAATTCGCGGCCGATGGCGCTCCAAACTTGGACGTCGATTTTCGGTCCGTAGAAGGCTGCTTCGTTCGGAACTTCGACGTAGTTGATACCCGATTTCTCGAGAACGTCGCGTACCATATTTTCGGTCTTTATCCAGAGCTCTTGATTGTCGACGAACTTCTTGCCCAGCTGCTTCGGGTCATGAGTCGAGAAGCGCATCAGGTACTTTTGGAAGCCGAAAAGCTTGAAGTACTTCAGATACATTTCGTTGACCGCATTGAACTCGGACTCGAATTGTTCGGCGGTACAGTAGATGTGGGCATCATTCATTTGCATCGAACGAACGCGCATCAAACCCATGAGCTCCCCGGATTGCTCGTAGCGATAACATGTACCGTATTCCGCGAAGCGGAGGGGAAGGTCGCGGTAGCTACGTGGAGCTGCCGAGAAAATTTTGTGGTGATGCGGGCAGTTCATCGCCTTGAGGAAGTAGCGAACCTTGTCGCCGCCGGCTTCCTCTTCGAACTCCATCGCCGGGAACATCGATTCTTCGTAGTAGGGAAGGTGTCCACTGGTTAGATACAAGGATTCCTTAGCGATGTGCGGAGTGCGCACGCGGTCGTAGCCTGCTTCGAATTCAGTTTCCTTGGCCAGCTTTTCGAGCTCTTCGACAAGCACGGTTCCTTTGGGCATCCAAAGCGGTAGGCCGGGGCCGACTTGTTCGGAGTCGAAAGTGAATAGCTGCATTTCTTTGCCGATGCGGCGATGGTCGCGCTTTTTGGCTTCCTCGAGCATTTCGAGGTATTCGGCCAATTCGTCTTTGGTGGCGAAGGCCGTACCGTAAATACGTTGGAGCTGCTTGTTATTGGAATCGCCGCGATGGTAGGCTCCGGCGATGCTGAGAAGTTTGTAAGCCTTTATCTTTTTCGTGTAATTGACGTGGCTCCCGGCGCAAAGGTCGAGAAAATCGCCGTTCTTGTAGAACGAGATTTGTTCGCCTTCGGGGATGTCGTCGAGGCGGCCAAGCTTATAGTCGGTTTGACCGAACTCGGTAATCATCTGCACGGCTTCTTCGCGGGAAACTTCGAGATGGATGAATTTTTGGTTTTCTTTGATGACCTTCTTCATCTCGACTTCGATGCGTTCGAGGTCTTCGGAAGTGAATTTATGCTCTAGGTCGAAGTCGTAGTAGAATCCGGTGTCGGTTGGGGGGCCAATATCTAGCTTCGCTTCTGGGAAGAGGCGGAGGACTGCGGTGGCGAGAACGTGCGACGAGGAGTGTCGAATCTCTTCTAGTGGAGTCATTTGTGCTTTCATTGTTGGAGGATGGTTTGACCGCGAATTTTAACGAAAAGGCTGAAATGTGAACTACGAAATTCTTTTGACGGCAATTAGCGAGAGAAAGGAGGTCGAAATCCACAGGGTTGGCAAGCGGCTTTTGGAGTTGATGTCATTCGTGGCGGTGCCTCGGTTTTCGATCCTGCAGATCAAAAGTATCAAAAATCTTCAAAAAAGCGTGTGAGAGCCGTTCTTGTCACTTTTTTTAGGAGGCCGCCTGATCGTGACTTACCTCGCATCTCATTCCTTATGTACAGTTTATTGATTCGATCTTCCCTTATTCTATTTATGTTTTCGTGCGCGCTTCAAGGCGCGGTAACCGAATGGGCATTTGTTAAGGGTCGAGGGGGCGCTCTTTCGACTGATAATCAGGCGCCGAGCGAGACGAGCTGGGATGTAGAAATCTATGTGGATACGGGCGCGGTTGGGGCTGCCAATGCCGTATCGATTTCAGGTGAGAGCATCAACGGAAGTCTAGCGTTTGAGCTTGATGGTACGGAGTGGATCTATGATGAGGAATTTCAAACGGAGGGGGCGATGGATGCCAAATTTCCTAACAATACAAGTTATACCATCACTCTGAGTGGCGGAACGCTGGGTACTTTGACACAGACGGTTAATGTAGGGGTAAAGGCATTTCCTGACGTTCCTTACTTTACAGGGAGTGTGTATTCGGATCTTCAGGATTTCGATCCGACGGTTGGCTTCGACTTTGTATTTGCTACGCCGAGCGGGAATGCTGATTTGACGATCATTGAAATCGAGGCAAATGACGACAGTCCCTTTGAGGCAGATGTGGCAGCGTCACAGACGACGATTTCCATGCCGGCGAATGCTTTGGCTGAGGGACAGCTCTATGTAGGCTATGCGGATCACGTTAATGTAGTCCCTGTAAGCGGCGCGGGCGGTTTTGGAGTTGATGGGAATGTGGGCCATACGGTTTACAGCCGCTTTGATGTAGATACGACTTCGAGCGGTTCGATCATCGTGTGCATCTTGATCGCGGACTTGGTCGAGCGAAATTTTGCCCAAGGAAAGAGACTGAGGCACCAATCGATTGTGGACGCATCCAAGGCGTAGACAACCTCGTCGATTTCCTCGATGTAGCGCTCGGAAGAATACAGTTTTCTAGCTCTTATAATGAGGACTTGAGCCAATTCGGCGTAGATGCGCCAATCCCGATTCTCGTTGGCGTAAGCCAGGTTCGTTCGTGTAACATTGCCTCGGATACCCATGTTGTAAAGATGCTTGCTTCCACTCAAGTATGCTTCGATGTCTCGGAGACTGTCGCGAAAAGTTACTTGAGCGAAAACCATGCAGAGGAATTGGTCTCTAGGCGAAAAACTCCGACTCGCCCGCTGCATCGGAAAGCGTTCGACGCAGCGCGAAAGTTCTTTTGGATCGAGCGTGTCCGTGATTTGACTGAAAACGATTTGGCCAAGATTCATTCTCTTATTGAGAATGACGCCGCATAAAACCTCGACTCGATTCAAATGCAGGACACCTAATTATTAACTTAACAATCGCATGATTAGGATCTTACAATGAAAATTGTTCTCCTTAACTGGACACTAGTGCTTTGAGGGATTAAATCCTTTTGATATTTAAAAATGCACCTATTAAATATATTCAACGATTAGCAGCCCATATTCCTGTAATGGCGGGACCATCGGGAGATGCTACCGTTCAGCAGCCACGACAAAAGTGGCCGCTCGGAGATCGGCCGCTACCATGTGCGACTTCGCGGCGCTAAACCGTTAGGTAGAATCGAAATCCCTGGAGCACGCTTATAACAGTTCGAGTTCGAAGCCGTCTTTGCTGTCGAGGATCTTCCAGCCTTTTGATGTGAGCTCGTTTCGGAATTCGTCTGCTTTGGCCCAGTCTTTGGCTTGCTTGGCGTCCCAGCGTTGTTGAGCGAGGGCTTTGATTTCTTCAGGAGCCTCGACCTTGGGCTTCTCGATTACGACCTGAGTGAGGTCGTAACCGAGGGCGTATACGAGTTTGTGATACGCGATTGCGAGCTCTTGAGCGGCTTCGGTGCTGAGCTCCGCGGTTTTGGTTTCTTTAATTGTTGTGAAAATAGCTCCTAGCGCGCCGGGGATGTTGAGATCGGTGGAGAGCGTCTTCCAGGCTTTAGCGAGAGGACCCCAGCTGTCTTTGCTGTGTTTGTCTTTGTTGATTGCCTTGAGGAGGGCTACGCGTTTGAGACAGGCAGCGGTAAGGGTTTCGTCGGAAAATTTCTTGAGACGAACGAGGGCGCTTTGGGCGGCGTGTAGCGAGTCCATCGTGAAGTTGATGGTTTGGCGGTAGGCGCCGCTGGTGAGGGCGTAGCGTAGGGCAACTGGAGTAAAACCTTTGGCTTCGATATCGTCGACGGTATAGAAATTATGGAGGCTTTTAGACATTTTTCCGCCTTCGACGAGAAGATGGGCGCAGTGTATCCAGTATTTGAAGAACTGGGTGTGGTCGCTGCAGGAGCATTCGCTTTGGGCAATTTCGTTTTCGTGGTGGGGGAATACGAGGTCTTCGCCGCCGGAGTGAATGTCGAGATTGTTGCCGAGGTACTTCATTGCCATGGCGGAGCACTCGAGGTGCCAGCCGGGGCGGCCTTCGCCCCATGGGCTGTCCCAGAATACGTCGCCGTCGTTTTCTTTGCGGCTTTTCCACATGACGAAATCGGCCATGGAGTCGCGTTCGTATTCGTCGCTGTCGTTGGGCGATGCATCGGCGGCGGTTGTGGTGAGCTCACGTTCTTTTAGGCGAGAGAGTTTACCGTATCCGTAAAATGATGACACACGAAAGTATACGCTGCCGTCTTCAGTTGCGTAGGCGTGGTCCTTCTCCAAGAGGGCGACGATCATGTTGATTTGCTCTTGGATATGATCGGTCGCCTTGGGCTCGATCTGAGGGGAGAGCATATTGAATCGTTCGCAATCGGCGTGAAATACGCGGGTCCAGTGTTCGGTGACTTCTCTGAGCGCTTTGCCTTCTTCGAAGGCGCGTTTGATGGTTTTGTCGTCGACGTCGGTCAGGTTGCGTACGTGGAGGACTTTATAGCCGGCGACTTGTAATGTCCGCCTCATTACATCTTGAGAGAGGAATGTGCGGAAGTTGCCGATGTGGGCCTGGGCGTAGACAGTCGGGCCGCAGCAGTACATGCCAACTAATTTGCCTTTGGTTGGTTCGATGGGCTCGCGTTGACGAGTTAGCGTATTGTGAAAAGTGACTTCGGACATAGCGATAATTAGAAAATCGGTGGACGATAGGTGTCCTATTCATTTTTTTACGAAAGGGCGACGTTTGTTGTTTAGCCTTCGAATCAACAGGCGGTTGGGGTACAGCTTAGACAATCTCTCGTGGATTGGAGCGATTCGGAATTGCGTGTCTTTGTGATAGCCTGCATGTTTGCTTCGATTTTTATGAACGATTCGGATAACCAAGAAGATTTCAAGCTCGATTTAGCTCGTCGCCCAAGACGATTACGCCGCACTGCGGCTGTGCGTTCGTTAGTCGAAGAAACACGTCTGACGGTGGACGACCTGATCGCCCCGCTTTTCGCAATCGATGGCGATGGCGAGAAGGAAGCAGTTGGCAGCATGCCGGGCGTTTTTCGCCGAAACTTGAAGGACCTGGCGCTGGAATGCGGCGAATTGTGGGATTTGGGTATCAAAGCTGTCGCTTTGTTTCCGAGTATCGATCCCTCGTTGAAGGATGCTGTGGGCAACGAAGCCAATAATCCTGACAATCTAGGCCTGCGGGCGATTAAGGCAATTAAGGACGCGGCTCCGGGATTGTTGGTCATGGCTGACGTGGCTCTGGATCCTTATACCACTCATGGTCACGACGGCGTATTAAACGAGGCAGGCGATTATGTGCTGAATGATGAAACGGTGGAGCGCTTGTGCGCAATGTCGGTTTTACAGGCGAAAGCGGGTGCGGATATCGTGGCTCCTTCCGACATGATGGACGGTCGTATTGGAGCGATCCGCGAGTTTCTGGATGATGCTGGTTTCGATGACACGGCGATCATGGCTTATTCGGCTAAGTTCGCTTCGGCTTATTACGGACCATTTCGCGAAGCGGTTGGCAGTGCGAGCGCGGCTGGCACTTCTTTGCTCGATAAAAAAACGTATCAGCTTAATCCGGCGAATCGACGCGAAGCGATTGCGGATGCCTTATTGGATGAGGAAGAAGGCGCGGATTTCGTGATGGTTAAACCTGCTGGTCCTTATTTGGATATCGTACGGGAGTTGCGTAATGCGACTTCGCTTCCCGTTGCAGCTTATCAAGTGTCAGGCGAGTACGCTCAAATTCATGCAGCCTCGCAGTTGGGCTGGTTGGATTACGAAAAGAGCCGAGACGAATCTTTGTTGGCTATCAAAAGAGCAGGAGCCGATATGATCTTGAGCTACTTCTCTCGTGAGGTGGCTGAGGGTTTGAGGGGTTAGGTGTTCGCGGTTTGTTGCTTCTGGGGATTATTAACAGGATACGCGGCTTCGCCGCTGCATGATATCTTCGATAGCAATGGCCGCTCGGAGATCGGCCGCTACCTTTTGAATGCTTTGTTAAGGGTTCCTACGCGGCGCGGCGCAAGCGCCGGCCCTACGATTCGATCTGACTTTAAAGGCGAACGGGTAGGTTAGCTTTGGCTAGGTGACGTTTGGCTTGTTCGATGGTGTAGGTGCCGAAGTGAAAGATGCTGGCGGCGAGAACTGCGTCGGCTTTGCCTTTTTCGAGGACGTCAACCATGTGGTCGAGGTTTCCGGCGCCGCCAGAGGCGATCACTGGGACTTCGACCGATTCCGAAATTCGACGCGTTAGTTCAACATCGTATCCCGCGAGGGTTCCGTCGGCATCCATGCTGGTTAGAAGGATTTCGCCAGCTCCGAGAGAGACCGCTCTTTTGGCCCATTCAATCGCGTCGAGCGGAGTGGGATTGCGCCCCCCGTGAGTGAATACGCGCCAACTGTCGCCGTCACGTTTCGCGTCGATCGCCAAAACGATACATTGGTTTCCGAATTTGCGAGCGGCTTGGAGAATGAGATCGGGATCATCGATCGCCGCAGTGTTGAGGCTGACTTTGTCGGCCCCTGAGTGCAACATATGAGTGATGTTGTCCAGATTACGAAGGCCGCCGCCAACAGTGAGCGGCATGAAACACTCGGAAGCGGTTTGTTCGACAACGTTATGCATGATTTCCCGTTTGTCGCTGGACGCGGTGATATCGAGAAAAACAAGCTCGTCTGCACCTTGTTCGTCGTAAGCTTTCGCGCAGGCCACTGGGTCGCCCGCGTCGCGAAGTTCTTTGAACTTTATGCCTTTGACTACGCGACCTCCGTGGACGTCGAGGCAGGGAATGATTCGTTTTGCGAGCATTCTTTAAATTGCATCGAAGCTTCTGTTTAGAGAGCGCTTCGTCACTATTTTGGCTTAACTAGGCTACTAAACCGATTCGCTGACAGAGATGATGTCAGGATCAAAGGAAACAGACAATTTGTAAGTTTGCCCCGGGCGCATTATGAGCGGGTGCTCGCGTTCCAAGGTTTGCAGATAATGTATGTTGCCGTAGTTGGTGCGATAGGTAGAGTCGTTCGTGACAACGTCAGTATTTTTCCAAGTACCTTGGAAATCATCCTTAATGACTTTGCAGCGCAGTCCTTCTTGACCGAGCATTGGAGTCGAGTCGATGCGGTGACGCGAGTGAGGCGCGCCAATTGCCAGAGTGTAGCGGAAGTGGTCCAGAGTAATCTGGCTCTTTACCGTGTAGCTGAATTCGCTCGTGATCTTGTTGCCGGCGAAAGTCCAGCTGACTTTGCAGGAGCCGATATCGGTAACCATTTTCTCGTCGGTATTGATGAGATCTGGCTGCTCGTAACGGAAGTAGAATGAACGCTTAAAGCCGAGTCCGGTCGTGCATTTCTTGCCGTAGAATGCAGGGATGAACTTTTCGCCGCGGAAGGTGAGTTCCGGTATCATGATCGGCAAGTACTCGTTATTCGGCCAATCGAAGATTCCTGGCGAATGCGGAAAAGGCAAACAATCGGAAGTGGTCTTCGAACCGCAAGATACGAGCGGCATTTGAATTTGGAGACCGGAATCGACGTTGCGGTAAAGGAGGAGACCTTGCTCCTTCTTGTTCGATTTGTCGAAAATGACAAAGCGGCAACCGGACTTGAAAGGTTCGCTGCCAACGCCTGGAGGAGCTTTGATGTCTTTCGACAAGCGGGACCATTGGCTGAGGAAACGAGCGCCGTCGAAGTTCGAAAGGCGTGTCGTGTGGCTCGTCAATGCGGTGCGCTCTTCGTCGCGAACGACGAGGTAGCCATGCTCTTGATC